>Ga0213876_10000265_pt1 | contig 48517 bp, 34 predicted proteins | sample BarmaccomBMRX_R9_FD_160113 | JGI IMG/M metagenome (GOLD analysis project Ga0213876, IMG submission 160113) | Root-associated microbial communities from Barbacenia macrantha in rupestrian grasslands, the National Park of Serra do Cipo, Brazil - RX_R9 | ecosystem: Host-associated > Plants > Roots...
GCAGGCCATCAGCGTTGGCCTGCGGATATATGTCAGGCAGAGCCGGCCCAGGCCGAAGAAGAAAGTAAACCCCAGAACGATCGCGCCGATCCATCCCAGGCTCACCAGAATGTCATAGAACGTGTTGTGGAAGTTGAAGCCCTGGCGGCTGGTGATGCGCGCGAACTGCCACAGGCCTTCGGCGTCCAGGTTGCCCTGCTGCCAGAAGGCGCCGTAGCCGGCGCCCAGCAACGGACTCTCGGCGATCAGTTCCCTTGCCCGGAACCAGAGATAAGTGCGTCCGGTGAGCGTGGCATCCTTGCCGAACATGCCGGCGATCGACTGCAGCATCGAGTTGGAAAGGACTTGGAAGAGCGCAACGATCGCGACCGCGAACAGGCCCGCGGACGCCATGAGGGTCCTGCGGATCGCCTCGCCGGCGCTGCGAAGCGCGAGCAGAACGAAGAGGACGAGCAAGGCAGACGCCGCGCCGGCGACCGCGCCGGCCGAAAGCGCCTTCAGGCCGACATAAGCCTGCAGCGCCGCCGCGGCGGCCGTGACGACGCATTGCCACGCACGGCGCGTCCTCAACCCTACCACCAGCAGGAAGGTGGAGATGACGAGGCCGGTCACCGCCATGTCGGCTTCCTCGTTCTTGCTGTCGTTCAGGCCGGAGAGCGCGCGCGCGCCGTAGTCGCCGACATCGACCATGTTGCCGAAGGCGACGGAGACCGCGGTATAGAGGAAGAACGCCGCGAATATCCCCCACAGCGACGACTTCCGGTTCCGCGCCGAGGCGATCAGCAGCGCGGCGAAGATCGTGAAGGCGTATTCGCCGGCATGCTTGAGCGTCTCGGCGGGAACGGCCGACCACAGGACCGAGAACAAGGCGAAGGCGGGAAACGGCAGCAGGTACCAGGAGCGCGCGATCACGCCGGGCAACGCGCGCCACCGGGCGGCGCCATAGGCGAGCGTCACGGCGCAGAACAAGGCCGCGCCATAGCTGCCGAACTGCAGGATGAACAGCATCAGCGAAAACAGCGCGAACGAGACGAGGCCGTCGCCATGAACGATGGGCTCGGACAGGAAGGCGCGATCCGACGCGTCGAGGCGCGCCGCCGACGGCTCGTGCGGCGGGGCGCCGAAGCCGGCGGGGAGCTCAATTGCGGCTGAATTGATAGGCATGGATGAAATCGATCGACAGCGTTGCGGGGAAGACGGTCGTGGCGTCCGGCGCGCCCGGCCAATCGCCGCCGACGGCCAGGTTCGCGAGCACGTACATCGGCTTGTTCAGATCGGCCGGCGTCTGCTGCTCGCCGGTCTTGCGGCCGTCGATGTACCAGGCGACCCGGTTGCGGTCCCAGGCGACGGCGAAAGTATGGAATGCGCCGCGCGCGACATGCGTCTCGACGTCGACGGCGGTCGGCTTGAGGGTGCTGTGGACCGTCGAATGGATGTCGCCGCCGTCGCCGACCGCTTCCAATACGTCGATCTCGGGCGGCCAGCTCTGGTCCTGCGGCAAGAGCCAGAACGCCGGCCAGAGCCCCTTGCCGGAAGGCAGCTTCGCGCGCATCTCGAAATAGCCGTAGGTCTGCGAAAAGGACGGCTGGCTGGTGATCACGCCGGAAACATAAGGATGACCGCCCAGCCGCGCCTTCAGCTGCGGCGGCGTGGGCGATGCCAGGATATCGAGCACGCCGTCATGGGCGCGGAAGGGATCGATGCCGATCGGGCCCGACGCATCCGCCAGCCTGGCGTCGACATAGAGCTCGAGCTCGCCGTTGTCCGGAAGCGTGCGCCGGTCCAGGCCCTTCTCGTCTCCGGGTCCGAAGGTGGTGCGCCAAACGCCGCCCGGCGCGCCCAGCGGGCGAAAGCTCTGGAACTCGTCCGCAAAGGTCAGCACCAACGGGCGTCCGTCCGGCGCATGCGACAGAACCTGCGCCGTCACCGGTGCCGGCATCAGCGCCGCGCAGCACATGAGGATCGCGAGCCCCGTATCGCGCATGCGCGGCTCAACCTCGCTGCGCGTAGGCGGAGCCGTAATAGTAGGAATAGTCGCTGCCGTCGCCGAAGCCGTAGCGCGCCTGCTGATGCACGTCGACCTTGTTCAGGATCACGCCGGCGATGCGCGCCTTGTACTGGCGCAGGATCGTCACGGCGGCGTGCGCGGTGGCCGCGGAGGTCTTGTCCCACTGCACGACATAGAGGACGCGGTCGGCCTTGGCGGCCAGGATGCGTCCGTCGGCGAAGCCGAGAAGCGGCGGCGTATCGATGACGATGCGGTCGAACCGCTCCGCCAACGTCTTCAAGAGGCCGTCGATTCCGCTTGAACTGAACAGCTCGGCGGACAACGCATCGGCCAGATGCGCCGAAAGATACCAGATGCCGGTCTTGGCATCGTAGGTCAGCGCCTGCTCGATCGACACCGCCTTCGACACCACGTCGCCGATGCCGAATTTCGAGCCTGCGAACAGCTTCGACGTCGCCGCCTTGCGCATGTCGCAGTTCAACAGCACGACGCGCGATCCGGCCGCGGCCAGCGTCCGGGCAAGGCAGGCGGACACCAAGGTCTTGCCCTCGCCCGGCACGGCCGACGTCACCGCGATCACTTGCGACTTCCCCGGCTCGACCGACAGCGCGAGGTAGGCGCGCAGATTGCGGAAGCCCTCGGCGAAGGCGGTCATCGGCTGGCTGGCGATGTGCTCGGCCGGATCGCCCGTCCAGCTTGACACCACGTTGGGAAGGAAGCCCGCGAGCGGAAGCCCGATGTCGCGGGCGACGTCACTCCAGCTGCGGATCCTGCGGCTCCAGATCTCGGAGACGACGATGGCCGCCGCGCCCGCCAGCAGAGCGAGCAGCAGGGCGAGCGCCAGGATGACCTTCGGATTGGTGAAGGTCGAGGCCGGCATCGGAAGCGCCTTGGATTCGACGTCGGCGTCCACGCGCTGCAGGCTTCTGGCGACGGCGACCTCGCTCGCCCTGGTCAGATAGGTCTCGTAGATCTTCTTCGAGCTGTCGGCCGCCTGCTGCAGCGTCAACAGGCCGACCCGCGCGCGGTTGTTTGTCTCCAGCCGGGCCTGGGTCTGCTGGCGGCTCGCCAGCAAGGACGCCTCCTTGCGGCTGGCGGCGGAGGCTTCGGCCCGCAGGCTCGAGATGATCCTCTTCATTTCCGATCTGATCTGAGCCCGGACGGTATCCAGTTCGGCCTGGGCCTTCTTGACCAGCGGATAGTCGGGTTGGAATTCGGTCTGCAGCTGGGAAAGCTGCGCGCTGACCTCGGCCTCTTTCTGCCGGAGCGCGCCCACGGTGCTCGATGCGAGCGCCGTTCCCGTATCGGTGCCGCCGCTGTCGTCGCGCGCTTGGGAAGCGGCCGCGGCCAGCCTCGCGAGCCGCTCGGCGGAATCGGCGCGGGCGCCGGAGACCTGCTGGTCGAGCGAGGACAGCTCGGCCTCCGTTGAGGCGGTGCCTTCAGCGCCGAGCAGGTTGTTCTCGGCCTTGTACTTCTCGACGCGGGATTCCGCCTGCAGCGCCTGATCGCGCAAGCCCCCCAGGGTCGAGCCGAGATCGCGGTTGGCCTGCGCCACGGCCGCCAGCTTCTGATCGAGCTTGCGCTGGATATAGACATTCAGCAGCGTGTCCGCGATGCGTTGCGCCTTCGCCGTCGAGCTCGCCGAGAAGCCGACCTGCACCGCGTAGGTCAGGCCGATGCGGCGGATGGTGCTCCGCGCCACCACGGCCAGGACCGCGTTCTTCTCGACGTCGCCGGTGGCATCCGCCTTGGCGTTGCCGCCGAATTCGGGGTCCTTGTAGAGGGCGAGCTTGCGCACCACGCCTTCCGCGACCGCGGGCGAGCGCAGGACTTCCACTTCGGTGTCGATCGCGCTGGTGTCGGGCGGCAGCACCGCCTGCTCGTTGGCCGGTTGCGCCAGGTTCGACGCGACGGGATGGATGATCAGCAGGGCCTGGGCATAGTGACCGCGCGGCATGAGCAGCCCGGCGGCCAGGACGACGAGGAAGATCGCGGCGGCCGCGATCGCGCCCAGCCGCCACCGGCTCTGCGCGATGCCGATGCCGTAACGCAGCGACGGCATGCCGTTCTCGAATGGACGCAGGTTCGCTTCGGACGCGCCGTCCGCTCCCTGCAGGGCTAGCTCGTTCACCTATCTGATCTCCGCTTTCTGGGTGATTACGGGTGCAGCCATCCCAAGACGGAGATGACGCTTCCGAAATCCCGGACGAACTTTCTGCTTCCCGACACGTCCACCACCACGACGTCGTCGGGGCGGACGGCGGGGTCGATCGACTTTCCCTCGCGGATTTCGTCGAGGTCGTAGACCGACGTGCTGCGTCCCTCTGCCGCCGTCCGGATGATCGCGACGTGATGGACGTCGGCCACCTGGTCGGGCCCATGCGCGAGCGCGACGGCCTGCATCAGCGTGGTGCCCGGTCCGATCTCGTAGACGCCCGGCTGGGCGACCGATCCGTCGACCGTGATCTTCTTGCTCGCGGCTTCCTTGATCGCCACCGTGACGATCGGATCCTTCATGTACTTGGCCTTGAGCGCCGTTGAGATGTCGGCGGACAACTCGTTGGGCGTGCGGCCGACGGCCTGCACCTGCCCGATCAGCGGCAGGTTGATATATCCCCCGTTGTCGACTTGAACCGTCTGCGTCAGCGCCGGCACGTCGAAGACGTCGATGCCGAGCGTGTCCTTCAGTCCGATCCGGTTGTCGGCGGCTGCGCCGGTCCGGTTGCTCGCGGTTGCTACGTTAAGTGGCGCAACGCCGGCAGCAGGAGATTGCGACTCGTTGTCGATTGAAAGCGCCGGCCCCGACAGGGCGGTCAGCATGACGAAAGAAGCCAGTAGACGATACACGACATCCCCTTCTGCGCGCACTGCGCCTTGGCGGTGACTGCTAAACGCCTGCTGCCAAATCCGGTTCCTCCTAAGAGATGTACGTTTGGTATAGTGCAACTTCGGGAACTTTGGGAACGATGCTTATCCGCCTTCGTTTGAACCGGCACACAAGAATGGATGGACGCTGTGTCGGCAGTTTTTTCGTTCCAGGGTTTGAACCACGACACGCGCATCCTCGCCGCGCGCAATGTCCCGCTGAGTCGCGGCCGCTTCGACGAGATCGTCCTTCGCGGGCTCGATGTCGCGATCGCCGTCGCGGCGATCGTCTTCCTGCTCCCGCTTCTGCTGATCATGGCGGCGATACTGGCCCTGCAGGGCGGGCCCGTGGTCTTCGCGCACAAGCGCGTCGGACGCGGAGGCCGCGCCTTCTACTGCTACAAGTTCCGCTCGATGGTGGTGGACGCCGAAGAGCGCCTCGCCCGGCTGCTGCGCGACGATCCGGAAGCGCTCGCCGAGTGGCAGAAGGACCACAAGCTGCGCAACGATCCGCGCGTAACGCCGTTCGGCCGGTTCCTGCGCCGCTCGAGCATCGACGAGCTGCCCCAGCTCTTCAACGTGCTGCGCGGCGAGATGAGCATCGTCGGTCCGCGGCCGATCGTCGACGCCGAGGTTCCGCGCTACGGCCGCCGCATCGCGAGCTATTATCGCGTCAAGCCCGGCATCACCGGCATCTGGCAGGTCAGCGGCCGCAACGACGTCGAGTACCGCACCCGCGTCGCGATGGACTGCCTGTTCGCGAAGTCCGTGCGGCCGTCGCTGTACATCTATCTGGTGGTCGCGACGGTTCCCGCCGTGCTGGCGCGCCGCGGCTCGTATTAATACATCCGGTTAATACATCCGGATTTCGCTCAAGCCCGACAGCCTGGCCACGACGCCGCCATGCAGCGCCGCGCGGATCAGATAGCGCCTGCTCGACACCGCGTGCGGAAGAAAGACCACCGCCGCCACGCCGCAAAAGACGCATTTGAGAGACGCCAGGCCGATCCTGAACGGTGTTCGTCCCAACGTTTCGAGACGCCGGCCGTGCGACTGGCCGGCGCGAAAGCTGCGGCGAAGCAGCCAGCGCATGCCGGCGCGTTCGACCGGCACGCGCTCATAGCAGACGGCGCGCGGGTCGAATCCGATCCGGCCGCCCGCGTCGCGAAGGCGGTAGAAGAAATCCTCGTCCTCGCCGCCCGTCGCCCCGAGCTCGAGGCGGAAGCGCAAGCCGTTCTTCTCGACGGCGTCGCGGCGGAACAGCACGTTTCCGGTATAGGCGGTGACGATCTCGCCGCGCACCCGCACGGGCCGGGTGGAATGGAAGTCTCCGGCGACAAGCCAGCGGGGACTCGTGTCCGGATAGACCGCGGTGACCGGTCCGAGCACGACGTCGAAGCCCTCCCGCTCGGCGGTCTGCATCAACGCCTTCAGCCAACCCGGCGCCGGCAGTTCGTCGTCGTCGAGGAACGCGATCCAGCGCCCCTTCGCCGCGTCGAGACAGGCGTTGCGCGCTATCGAGATGTTGTTCGCGGGCGCATGGACGTAGTCCAGGGCGATCCTGAACTCCTCGGAGGCGAGCGCGACCAGATCCCGCGCGCGTCCCTCTTGGGTGTTGTCGGCCACCACCACCTGGAGCCGGTCCGTCGCAAGCCCGGTGTTGCGCGACAGCGCGGCCAGCGTCTCGACGATCTCGGGACGGCGGTAGCTGCAGATGCAGAGCGTGACGTCGGGCGCGCTCATGCGGCCCGGTCGGCGAGGATCGAGACAAGGCGCTCGCAGTCGCTGCGATCGGCGACGAAGGCCGAACGCGGCGCGCGGCGCGCCGCATCGCGCATCCGAAGGTAGGCATGCGGCGAAACCGTTTCGAGAAAGGATTCCAGCTCGCGGGCCGGATCGTCCATCAGCACGCCAAGCCCCAACCGGTCGAGCCAGCGGCCCGTCTCGGTGCGCCTGAGCGCCAGCGGCACGGCGTTGAAGCTTCCGCCTTCATACAGGCGATTGGGCAGCAGCCATTCCGAGTTCCCGCCCTCCTCGAAATAGTCGATCGCCCAGACGAAATGCACGTTTCGATAGAGCCTTCCGAGGTCGGCCGGCGCATAGGCGCCGCCGAAGGTCATGGCGGGCACCTGGGCGACCTCGCGGGCGAGATCGCCGAAGACGCCTGCGGCCGGCCGGCCATGGATTTCGATGCGAACCAGGTCGGGCCTCTTTCGCGCAAGCCGGCTGAGGATATCGAAGCTGCGGCGGCAGCGGATCATGCCGAACCAGCCGATGCGCCACGGCGGACCGTCGAGCGGATCGGACTCCGCTTGTTCCGCCGCGTTCAGGAAGAGCAGCTTGTTCTCGACCAGCGCGACCGGCAGAGCGTGCTTCGAAAACTGTCGCGCCTCGAAATATTCCCGCTGGAAGGCCGGCGAGCTCGTGACCAGCAGATCGGCCTCCCGCATCAAGCCGCGCTCGACCGCCCGCAGAATCCGGCCGGCGCGACCGGGCGACAGCAGCAGGCGGTGGATATCCAGGACCTCATAAGCGATCGGCAGGTTTCCGCCGCGCGCGCGCCGCAGCGCCCTGGCAACGGCCAGCATCTCGAGGTTCCTGGCCATCAGGACGTGAACGGGACCCAGGCGCCGCGCCAGCGCTTGCGGGGCCAGCACTTGGCGCAATGTCGCCAGGCTTCTATGTGCGAACCGCGCATCGAATGTCTGGCCCAGCGCGATCGCGGGAGCGCCTGCGATTTCCGATGGTGGAGGAGCGCCACGCCAGAAGCCCGCGACCACCGCATCCATGCCGCCAATGCGAAGCATGCGCAAACGGCGCGCGACCGCAGGATCGTTCAGATCGTGCACCAAATAGGCAACGCGCATGCCGATCCGTCGCGTCCTTCCACTTCAGTCAGCAAACGCACGAGCCTAGGCTTGGTTCGACCGCGTAAACGTGAGCCCGGCTCGATGCCGCCATCGTCGCCTGCGGCTAAACTGCCCGCAACCAACCGTCACCGCGATGCGTTAGGAAAAGCGCGCGGGAGACAGAGCAAGTGCTTGAAATCGTTCGTTCATGGCGTCGAGTGCCAACGCAGAAGTTCTCTTTGGCGCAATCGCTGGGCTATGCGCCCGACGACCGCCTCCTCATCGTGAACTGCGACGACTTCGGTTCGAGCAGATCCGCCAATCTCGCCATCGAACGCTCGCTGCGCGAAGGCGCGGCGACCAGCGCCACCTTGATGGTGCCCTGCCCCTGGGCGCGGTTGGCCGCGAAGTCGAGCAGCGATCTCGACATCGGCGTCCATCTCACGCTGACCTCGGAATATCCCGCCTATCGCTGGCCCTCGCTCACCGGCGCCGCCTCGCTGCACGACAAGGACGGCTACCTTCCGATGACCACCCAGGAAGTGTGGGCGCGCGCCGACCTGGCCGATGTCGAACGCGAATGCGTGGCGCAGATCGACTGCGCGCTCGATTGGGGAATCGACGTGACGCATATCGACAGCCACATGGACATCCTGCAGCTCGACCGCAACTACTTCGCGGTGTACATGCGCCTGGCCCGCCGCTACGGCCTTCCGGTGCGCCTTTGCCGCTCGTCCTTCGAGTGGCCGTTCTCGGCGATGAGCCAGTCGAAGCTCGACGAAGCGGGCATCGTGACCACCGACGGCTTCATCGCGCCGCCCTGGGGCGAAGAGGCACGCGGCACGCTCTTCCGCCGCGTCCCCAGGATCGCGAGCGGCGTGACCGAGTTCGTGGTGCATCCGGCGGCCGACAGCGAAGAGCTGCGCGCCTACGACACGGAATATGCCGATCTGAGGGTGGCAGACGCGCTGTGCCTGACCGATCCCGCGCTCAAGTCGATGATCGCGGCCTGCGGCATCCGGACGATCGGTTACCGGCCCTTGCGCGACGCGATGCGCGGCAGGGCCTGAGATGCGCGGCAGGGCCTGAGATGCGAAGCAGGGCCTGAATCGCTCCAGGCCCTGCCGCACGTGCCCCAATGCCGCCTTACGGCTTGGACGAATAGACCCTGATGTAGTCGACGAACATGTTCGACGGGAACATCGTCGTGCCGTCCACCTTGCCGCCCCAGTTGCCGCCGAGCGCGAGGTTGACCTCGATGAACATCGGCTTGTGCATGTCCGGCGGCGTCGCGAGCTTGTAGACCTGCTTGCCGTCGAAATACCACGTGATGTAATCGGCTTCCCAGTCGCAGGCGTAGGTGTGGTAGTCCTGGCTGGTGTCGGGCACGGTCACCTGCGTGCCGTAGTCCACTTCCTTGCCGTTCTGCTGGCTATGCGCGCTAGTGTAGAGCGTGGTGGGCGAGTTGCCGAGGACCTCCATGATGTCGATCTCGGGCGGCCACGAGCCGTCGGCCGGCAACAGCCAGAACGCCGGCCATACGCCCTGCGTCGTCGGCAGCTTGGCGCGCATCTCGAAGTAGCCGTAGGTCTGGCTGAACGAGTGATAGGAGTTCAGCTCGCCTGACGTGTATTTGTAGTTGCTGATCAGGCTCTGGATCTTCTTCGGCGCATGGCGGCCCTTCAGGATGAGCTTGCCGTCCTTGGTGGTGGTCCAGGGCTTCACGCCCTGGGTCAGCGGGAAGTTGGAGTTGATGTACCACTCCTGCTCGCCGTTGTTCTCCAGCGTGTTGCCGGGCCCGTTCAGCGGGTCGTACCAGAAGTCCGTGCCCCAGGTCCCGGTGTGCCCATCCCACAGGCTCAGCGTGTCGAAATTGTCTTGGAACGTCAGCTTCCCCCCGGCGTTGGCTTCGGTGCCGCACAGGAGTGCGACGGCGCTGGCCAACAGTGCAGTCGTGATCTTGGTGCGCACGCGCGCGCCTGCCTTCTTCGAGGCGAAGTTTCGCATCGACAACCCTTTCTGTTTTTTTCTTGTCGTCCCAGCCGGGGGACGCGGGTCCAAAAACCGTGCATGCCGGGTTCCATCAACTAAAATTTCTGTCACGATGGAACCAATTCCAAACTACATCGCGACGACAAAAAAATTTTCGGCGCAATGCGGGGCGTCATGCCTTGGCGCCGCGAAATGCGGCGCGTCATATCGACACCGAAAACCGTTGCCGGAAGCATGCCGTAGACAGTTCCGACCGTTGCTCGCGAACCGTCGCCGCGCACCCCAGTCCGCGGCGATGGCGTCTCATTTGCAGCGGTGGACCCGAACGGACCGGGAATTTGGATATCGGGGCGGCGCGGCATAGGATTTTGCCGGAATCCGCGACTCCGGGGGATCATGACCAGCTCATTCCGCATACGTGCATTTCTGCTGTCGACGGCGCTGATCGGAGCATCAGCCGCATTGGCACTGGCACCACCCAAAAACTCCGCGGCCAAGACCGCCCCGGCGCAAGCCGTGACGAGCTTTCCTGTCAACCCAAGCGTGTTCAAGGCGCTGCAATGGCGCGGCATCGGTCCCTATCGCGGCGGGCGCGCGCTCGCGGTCGCGGGCATTCCGGGCGACGCCTATACCTATTACTTCGGCGCGGTGGCGGGCGGCGTGTTCAAGACGACGGATGGCGGCGCGACTTGGCAGCCGCTGACCGATCACACGCCGATCTCGTCGGTCGGCGCCATGGCGGTCGCGCCTTCCAATCGCAACGTCATCTATGTCGGAACCGGCGAGGCGGCGCCGCGCGGCGACATGACGATCGGCGACGGCGTCTACAAGTCGACCGACGGCGGCAAGACCTGGAACAGCGTCGGGCTGAAGGACACCCGCCAGATCGGCGCGCTCGTCGTCGACCCCAACGACCCCAACATCGTGCTGGTCGCGGCTTTGGGCCATGCCTTCGGGCCCAACAAGGACCGCGGCGTGTTCCGCACCACCGACGGCGGCAAGACCTGGAACAAGGTCCTGTATAAGGACGACCAGACCGGCGCCATCGACGTGAGCTTCGATCCGCACGATTCCAAGATCGTCTATGCGGCGCTGTGGCAGGCGCGGCGCCTGCCTTGGAACTTCTCGAGCGGCGGGCCGGGCAGCGGCCTCTACCGTTCGACCGACGGCGGCGTCACCTGGACGCATTTGACGGGCAACGGCCTTCCGGGCGGCATCCTCGGCCGCATCCACGTCTCGGTGTCGGGCGCGGATTCCAAGCGCGTCTATGCGATGGTCGAGGCGGCGCAAGGCGGACTCTTCCGCTCCGACGATGGGGGCGATCACTGGCGGCGCGTCAGCGACGACGGCCGCCTGACCCAGCGCGCCTGGTATTTCTCGACCATCCTGGCGGACCCGAAGGACGCCAACACGCTCTACGCCGAGAACACAGGCCTCTATCGTTCGACCGACGGCGGCAAGAGCTTCAACCTGCTGCCGGCGCGGCACGGCGACCATCACGGCATCTGGATCGACCCCACCAACACCAGCCGCATCATCGAATCCAGCGACGGCGGCGCCTCGATCACCTACGACCGCGGCAAGACCTGGACGAGCCAGGACAACCAGCCGACGGCACAGTTCTATCACGTCGCCGTCGACAACCGCTTCCCCTACTTCCTCTACGGCGCGCAGCAGGACAATTCGAACCTGGCCGTCGCCAGCCGCGACGACGAAGGCGCGATCACCGACAAGGACTGGTACAATGCAGGCGGCGGCGAATGCGGCTTCGTCATCGCCGATCCACGCGACGCGCAGATCATCTATTCGACGGCCGAGAACTTCATCGTCCGCTTCGACCGCCACACCTATCAGGACCGCGTGATCTCCGTCTGGCCGGTGGACGCCTCGGGCCATGCGGCCAAGGACCTCGATCACCGCTTCAACTGGACCTCGCCGCTGGCGATGTCGCCGTTCAATGCCGACACGCTCTATTACGGCATGGAAAAGCTCTACAAGACGACGAACGACGGCTCGAGCTGGACGGCGATCAGCGGCGATCTCACCCGCAACGACAAGTCCAAGCAGCAGGCTTCGGGCGGCCCGATCACCAAGGACATCACCAGCGTCGAGTATTATGACACCATCTTCGCCATCGCCGAGTCGCCTTTGAAGAAGGGCATGCTGTGGGTCGGCACCGACGACGGGCTGGTGCAGCTCTCGCCCAACGGCGGCGGCAGCTGGAGCAACGTGACGCCCAAGGCGATGCCCGAATGGGGCACCGTCAGCATGATCGAGCCGTCGCGCTATGACGCCGGCACGGCCTATGTCGCGGTCGACCGCCACAAGCTCGACGACACCAAGGCTTACGTCTTCAAGACCGGCGACGCGGGCAAGACCTGGACGCGCATCGATGCCGGCTTGCCCGACGGCTCCTGGGTGCATGCCGTGCGCGAGGACACGCAGACGCGCGGCCTGCTCTATGCCGCGACCGAGACCGGCGTCTTCGTGTCCTTCGACGACGGCGGGCATTGGCAGAGCCTGCAGCTCAACATGCCGCGCTCGCCGGTGCACGACCTGGTCGTCAAGGGCGACGATCTCGCGGTCGCCACCCACGGCCGCGCGTTCTGGATCCTCGACGACGTGACGCCGCTGCGTCAGGTCGCGGCCGCGCAGACGGCGTCCGACGTCTATCTCTATACGCCGGAAACGGGCTATCGCCTCTATTACCCCGACCAGGTCGATATGCGCCCGCCGGTGGGTGAGAACCCGCCGTCCGGAATCCTGATCGACTATTACCTGCCGTCGAAGCCCATCGCGGCGCTGACGATGGACATCGTCGACGCCAAGGGGCAGCTGGTGCGGCACCTGACCAGCGTCAAGTCCAACAAGCAGGAGCAGCCGCCCGAATGGCCCGACCAGGTGCATCCGACGGACACCTTGCCGACCGAGCCAGGCATGAACCGCTTCGTCTGGAACCTGCGCTATGACGATCCGGCGCAGATCGCGGGCGCGTTCTATGCCGGGCTGCCGCCGCGCGGCCCGATCGCGCTGCCCGGCAAGTACACGGTGACGCTCATCACTCAGGGCCATACCCAGACGGTGCCGCTGACCATCAGCGCCGATCCGCGCGTCAAGGGACCGTCGACCGGGTTGCAGCAGAAGTTCGCGCTCGCGATGGAGGTCTATCACGACCAGGACGCGCTGCATCGCGCGGTGAACGACATCCGGTCTGTCAAGGCGGAGATCGCCACGAACCTCAAGAAGCCGAACGGCCCGGCGCTGTCCGCGGAAGGCCAGCCGCTCCTGACCTCCATCTCGCAGGTCGAATCCGAGCTCATGCAGGTGAACATCAAGGGGTCGGAAGCGAACCTGAACTTCCCCGGCCGGCTCAACGAGCAGATCTATTCCTTCGCCGGCCTGCTCGACGATTCCGACACGCCGCCCAATGCGCAAGAGATCGAGACCTATAAGAGCTACCACGCGCAGCTTGCGGCGCAATTGTCGGCCTGGAACACCTTGAAGACGTCCAAGCTCGCCGCGTTCCGTCAGCATGCAGGAAAGGCGTCGCATTGAAGTCGATATCGTGGGTCGCGGCAGCGGCCTTGGTCGTTGCAACCGGCGCGGCCCTGGCAGCGCCTGCCGATCCCTCGCTGTATGGCGACATGCATTGGCGGCTCGTCGGGCCGTTCCGCGCCGGCTGGGCGACCTTCGTCGAAGGCGTGCCGGCCAAGCCGGACCGCTTCTATTTCGGCACCGCCGGCGGCAGCGTCTGGCGGACGGATGACGCGGGGGGCACATGGCAGCCGCTCTTCGAACACGGCCCTTCGGCCACGATCGGCGCCCTGGCGATCGCGCCGTCCGATCCGAACACCTTATATATAGGAACCGGCCAACCGGAGCCGCGCTATGACGTGGCCGCCGGCATGGGCGTGTTCAAATCGACTGACGGCGGCGCGCACTGGACGCCGCTCGGGCTTCAAAACACCCGCTACATCGGCGACATCTGGGTCGATCCCAAGAACCCGAACGTCGTGCTGGTCGCAGCCCAGGGACATTTCTTCGGACCGAGTCCCGACCGCGGTCTCTATCGCTCGATGGACGGCGGCAAGACCTGGTCCCACGTCTTGAAGCTTGGCGACTGGACCGGCGCTGTCGATATCGCGAGCGATCCCAGGAACCCGAAGCTCCTTTTCGCATCGACCTGGGAAGCCAGGCAGTATCCCTGGCTCAGCTACTTCACGCCGATCACCGGCTCCGGCAGCGCCGTCTACAAATCGGCCGACGGCGGCGCGAGCTGGCACAAGCTTTCCGGCGGCGGCTGGCCCGCGGGCCCGCTCGGCCGCATCGGCCTTGCCGTCACGCATATGGGCAAGGCGACGCGCATCTATGCGACCGTGGATTCGGAGAAGTCCGGCGGCATGTACCGCTCGGACGACGGCGGCGCGCGCTGGCAAAAGGTCGACGACGCCGAAGCCGTGTCGAACTGGTATTTCAGCCGGCTGGCGGTGGCGCCGAACGATCCGAACACGGTCTATACAGTCGGCCAGTCGATCCATCGCTGCACCGAAGGCGGCAAGCATTGCGAGATCGTGCGCGGCTCGCCCGGCGGCGACGACTATCACCACATCTGGATCAACCCGCTGCATACCGACCACATGATCACGGGATCGGATCAGGGCGCGGCCGTCAGCGTGAACGGCGGCGCGACCTGGAGCAGCTGGTACAATCAGCCGACGGGACAGTTCTATCATCTCGCGGCCGACAATCGCTTTCCCTATTGGATCTATTCCGGCCAACAGGACAGCGGCACGGTGGGCATCGCCAGCCGCAGCGATTATGGCCAGCTCACGTTCCGCGACTGGCATCCGGTCGGCGGCGACGAGCGCGACTACGACATCCCCGATCCGGCCGACCCGATGATCGTCTATGGCTCGGGGCTTGGCGGGCGCATCAGCAAATGGGACGCCCGCACCGGCCAGGTCTCCGACGTGACGCCGTGGCCCGAACAGAACTATGGGCGGCGCCCGACCACGACCAAGTACCGTTACATGTGGATGACGCCACTGGAAAGCTCGCGCACCGGTCCCGCGTCGCTCTATCTGGGCGGACAGGTGGTGTTCCGCAGCCAGGACCAGGGCGCGAGCTGGCAGACGATCAGCGGCGACCTGACGGGCAAGACCACGGACGCCAAGAACTGCGACGGCGACGTGTCGCTCGCCGACGCGAAACCTTGCGGCTATGGCGTGATCTCGGCCATCGCGCCCTCGCCGCGCCAGGCGGACGAGATCTGGGTGGGGACCGACGACGGCCTGATCCAGGTCACCCGCGACGGCGGCGCGCATTGGAGCAACGTCACGCCGACCGCGATCGCGACGTGGGCGAAGGTAGCTTCGGTCGATCTTTCCAGCACGACCGACGGCACCGCCTATGTGGCCGTGGACGGACATCGCATCGACGACTTTCAGCCGCATGTGCTGCGCACCAAGGACTACGGCGCCAGCTGGCAGGAGGTCGACAACGGCCTGCCGCGCGATCACTTCGTCGACGTCGTCCGCGCCGATCCGGTGCAGCCGGGCCTGATCTATGCCGGAACCGACGACGGCGTCTTCGTGTCGTTCGACGACGGCGACGACTGGCAGCCGCTGCAGGCGAACCTGCCGACGGCCTGGGTCACCGACCTGCTCGTCCATGATGGCGATCTGATCGCTTCGACCATGGGACGCGCCATCTGGACATTGGACGACGTCGCGCCGTTGCGGCAGATCGCGAGCGGCGCGGGCGGATCGGACGCGCTCCTGTTCAAACCGGCGAACGCGTTTCGGGTGCATCCGAACAACAATCACGACACGCCGCTGCCCCCGGAAACGCCGGCGGGCGAGAACCCGCCCGCGGGCGCGATCGTCGACTACTGGCTGGGCGCGAACACGACGGGCGCCGTGACGCTCACGATCCAGGACAGCAGCGGAAACGTCGTGCGCCGCGTCTCGAGCGCAGAGCCGGCCGAACAGCCCGATGTCGAGCTCTATTTCGCGAAAGCCTGGACAAGGCCGCCGCAACAGCTTTCCGCCGCGCCCGGCCAGCACAGGTTCGTATGGAACCTGCGCTATCCGCGGCCGCATGCGCTGCGTTTCGGCTACAGCATCGCCGCCATATGGGGCCACGACACGCCGATCGAGCCCGACGGACCCTATGTCCTGCCCGGCGACTACACGGTCGTGCTCGACGCGAACGGCAGGCGCTTCACCGCGCCGCTGCACGTCGACGAAGACCCGCGCGTGACGGTCGGCGCTGAGGGCCTGAAAGCCTCGCTCGACCTGTCGCGGAAGATCGAGGCCGGCCTTGTCGAAGCCGACGCGGCCTCGCGCGACAAGGCTGCGACCCTGAAGCTGCTCGACGCGCGCTTCCCCGCGACCGGCGACAAGCACGACGAGAAGACGCGCGCGCTCGCGGCCAAGCTCCGCGAGAAGCCGGCCGCCGGGCAGCCGACGTTCGAGTCCACGGCGGGCGCGCTGGCCGGGGTCGAGCACGCGCTCGAATCCGCCGACGTGGCGCCGACCGCCATCCAGCAGCAGGTCGTGACGGATGCACTCGCCAAGCTGGACCAGGCCAAGCGCGATTGGGCGGCGGCGAAGAGCGGCACGCTCGTGGAATTGAACGCGGCGCTGGCGCAGGCCGGCGAAAGGCCTATCGAGCCCAGCGCGGCCGATCTCAGCCACGCCGCGTCGTCCGACGGCGGCGAGGACCTGCCCTGATGCGCGCCGGGGGCAAGCTCGTCGTTGCCGCCGCGGCGGCGCTGCTGGCGTTCAACGCCGGCGCGGCCGTCGATCCGTCCTGGTACCAGGATCTGCACTGGCGGCTGGTCGGCCCGTTCCGTGGCGGGCGCGTTCTGGCCGTGTCCGGGATTCCCGGGGACGGCCGGCACTTCTATTTCGGCGCCGTCGACGGCGGCGTGTGGAGCACCGCCGATGCCGGACGCACCTGGCAGCCGGTTTTCGACGAGCAAGCCGACGGGTCGATCGGCGCGCTGGCGATCGCGCCGACCGATCCGAACGTCGTCTATGTCGGAACCGGCGAAGCCGACATGCGCTCCGACATCGCCCACGGCAACGGCGTCTACAAGACGACGGATGGCGGCAAGCATTGGAGCTTCATCGGGCTGGCCGATACGCGGCAGATCGGCCGCATCCTGGTCGATCCGCGCAATCCCGACGTCGTGATGGTCGCCGCTCTCGGCCATGCTTATGGCCCGAACGACGAGCGCGGCGTCTTCCGCTCCACCGACGGCGGCGCGCATTGGCAGAAGGTGCTGTTCAAGGACAGCGACACCGGCGCGATCGATCTCGCCTTCAAGCCCGGCGATCCGGCGACGGTCTATGCCGCGCTTTGGCAGACGCGGCGACCGCCCTGGAGCGTCTATACGCCATCGAACGGCCCCGGCTCCGGCCTCTATGTTTCGCACGACAATGGCGAGCATTGGACGCAGGTGACCGGCAACGGCTTCCCCGCCCATCCCGCGCGCATGGGCATCGCGCTGTCGCCGGCGCTGCCGTCGCGCGTCTATGTCCTGGCCGACGGGCCGCAAGACGAGGCCGGGCTCTATGTCTCCGACGACGGCGGCGCGCATTGGGCGCGCGCGACGGACGACAAGCGGATCTGGGAGCGCGGCTGGTATTTCTCCGGCATCGCGGTGGACCCCAAGAACGCCGACCGCGTCTATGTGATGGACACCATCGTGCTGCGCTCGGACGACGGCGGAAAGCATTTCGTCGCGCTCAAGGGCGATCCGACAGGCGACGACTTCCATCAGATGTGGATCGATCCCACCGATGCGGATCGCCAGATCCTGGGCACCGATCAAGGAGCGATGATCACCCTGAACGGCGGCAAGACCTGGAGCAGCTGGTACAACCAACCGACCGCGCAGATCTATCACGTCAGCACCGACAACCGCTTCCCCTATTGGGTCTATGGCGCGCAGCAGGATTCCGGCGCCGTGGCGCTGCCCAGCCGCACCAACGGCTATGACGGCATCACGATGGAGCAGTTCCACGAGATCTCGCCCGGCGGCGAAAGCGACATGATCGCGCCCGATCCGAGCGACCCCGACATCGTCTATGGCGGCAGGGTCGACAAGCTCGACCGGCGCACCGACCAGGTCCGCGCCGTCGATCCGACCCTGGCCTATCCGGCGGTTCATTACCGCGCCGCATGGACCTTGCCGCTGGCGTTCTCGAAGAAGAACAAGAAGGTTCTCTACTTCGCGAACCAGCAGCTGTTCCGGACGTCCGACGGCGGCAATCACTGGGCGCCGATCAGTCCCGACCTCACGCGCGAGGACGCCGGCGTGCCGGCCAACCTCGACGCGCCGACGGCCGCCGACGACGATCACGTCGATAGGCGCCGCGGCGTGATTTATACGATCGCGCCTTCGCCGCTCAGCGCCGCGAGCCTGTGGGTCGGCACGGACGACGGGCTGGTGTGGAAGACCTCGGACGGCGGCACGCATTGGATCCAGGCGACGCCGGCCGAGCTCACGCCCTGGTCGAAGGTCGGCGGGATCGAGCTGTCGCATTTCGATGCCGGCACGGCCTATCTGGCGGTCGACCGCCACCGTCTCGACGACGACGCGCCTTACATCTGGCGCACCGGCGACGGCGGCAAGACCTGGAGGCGCATCGACGACGGCCTGCCGCGCAACGCTTTCGTCAATGTGGTGCGCGAAGACCCCGCGCGGCGCGGCCTGCTCTATGCCGGCACCGAGCGCGGCATGTTCGTGTCGTTCGACGACGGCGCACACTGGCAGCCGCTGCAGCAGAACCTGCCGATGACCTCGGTGCGCGACATCGAGGTGCACGGCAACGACCTGGTGATCGCGACCCACGGCCGCGGCTTCTGGATCATGGACGACGTCGGAGCGCTCAGGCAGGCCGATCCCGCCGCCGTGCAAATGGCGCCGGTCCTGTTCAAGCCGGCGGTCGCGGTGCGCGAACGTCCGTCGGGGTTCACCGGCACGCCGCTGCCGAAGGACGAGCCCGCGGCTTCCAACCCGCCCTTCGGCGCGGCCGTCGACTACGTCCTGCCGGCCGGGACGAACGGGCCGGTGACGCTTACGATCTTCGATGCGAAGCATGCCAAGGTCCAAGGCGCCACGAGCGAAACGAAGATCGCGGCGCCCGATGCCGCCAAGCTTTCCTTCGCGCCCGAATGGGTTCCGCCGCGGCAGACGGTCTCCACGGCGCCGGGCCAGCACCGTTTCGTCTGGGACATGCACTATGCGGGCGCCGCGGACATGGAGAATCCCTTCGCCGCGGGCGGCGTGTGGGCGCCCCCGGGGAACTATACGGTCGAATTGTCCGTAAACGGACAAACCCTGCGCCAGCCGCTTGTCGTCAAGCCGGATCCGCGCGTGAAGCTTTCCGCCGCCGCCTTCGGGCGCGAATATGCATTGGCGGTCGGGATAGAGGAGGCGTCGCAACGGATCGCCAAGACGCTCGCCGACGCCACCAAGCTGGTCAAGGCGCTGGAAGAGCGCGAGGCCGGCGAGGCCGAGCTGAAGCCGCAATTCGAGCAGCTCATCGAAAAGGTCTCGGTGGTGTCCGACGCGCCGCGCCTTGCGGCCGCGCATTCCGGCCGCGAGCGCCCGCCGGCGCATGTCGACTCTCTGCGAAGCCTCGCCGCCGGCTTCCGCAAGCTCAAGAGCGCCGTCGACGGCGCCGATGCCGACCCGAGCCGGGACAGCATCGCGTCCTATGCCAAGCTGTCGAAGACGCTCGGCCTCACGCTGCAGGCATGGGACCGGATCCAACGGACCGACTTGCCCGCCCTCGACGCCGCGCTGAAGGCGCACGGCGCGAAGCCGGTGGGCGGGTCATGACCCGGATGTCGCCTGGCCGTGACGCCGGACCACCTCGGTATCGGTGTGGATGTCGTGCACCATTCGTCCGTTCGAGCTGCCGTCGGACAGGGCGCGCACGAAAGCGACGGGGCTCATCAGCATCCTGAGCAGCGCCGTGCCGCCGGAGAGTACTGCGCCGTCGGCGCGGACGGCGCGCGTGCCGGCCAGCATCATGCCGATCGTGCTTCCCGACTGCTGCAGCAGGAGGAACTCGACCAGGGCGGCAAGAGCGAAAAGGACCGCGGTCGGCAGCAGCGGGTTACGGAGCAGGCCGGGCAGGAACAGCAGAACGCCGGCATCGATCACGCCGGACAGCATTCGGCGCGCCCGACTGGGAGATCCGGCAGCGGCAGGCCTGGACTTCGGTTCCTTCGTCGGAGGCTTCCTGTCCGACGACCTGAACGGCTCCAGCGCGGCCCAGAATTCTTTCGTCGACTGAAACCGCTCCGCGGGCTCGAGCGCCATCGCGCGCCGGACGACCTTGTCGAGCGCTTCGGGCACCGATGGATTGAGCGCTTGGAGCGGGAGCACCTGCTGGCCCTCCAGCCGGTCCTTCGCGGGGGTGGGGGCGCGCAGCGTCAGGCTGTAGTAGATCAGCGCGCCCAGTGCGTAGAAATCGGTCGCAGCCGAGACCGCCGCGTTCGGATCGAACTGCTCGGGCGCGGCATATTCGGGCGTGTAGCTGCTGCCGCCGGCGTCGCCGTCGCGCCTGAACGCCTCGCGCGCCGAACCGAAGTCGATCAACTTGATCCGGCCGCCGCCGAACACCCTCAAGTTCGACGGCTTGATGTCCAGGTGACGCAGGTTGAGCTTGTGTATCGCCGCCAGTGAACCGAGCACGCCGAGAGCGACGTCGACCGATTCCGGAACAGGTTGGAACTTGTGCGTGCTGGTGAACTTGGATTGAAGGTATTCCAGATAGGACCGGCCGCGCAGGAACTCCATCGTGAGATAGGCCGTGCCGTTGGTCTCGAAGAATTCGCCGACCTGAACGATCCCCGCTTCATTGCGCAACTTGGCGAGGCAGTCCGCCTCGCGGCGAAGCCCTGCGATCGCGGTGAGGAAAGCCCGCCGCTGGCTCGCCACGACCACGACTTCTCCGCTCGCGGCGCGTTCCACCACCCGCTCCCCCGGGAAGAGTTCCTTGATGGCGACGATCTCCGACTTCCGGCGATCCCACGCGCGATAGCAGATGCTGTAGCCGCCGCTCCCCTCGCTCCGCCCGATCAGGTAGCGGTTGGCCAGCTCGGTCCCTTCGGGAAGGAAAGTCCGATCGTTGCGGGGAATGCCGTCATATCCGCAATGGCCGCAGAGACCCGAAGCCCTGTCGCCCCTCAGGCAGTGTTCGCAGCGATAGGTCCTGCCGGCCACGGTCCGCTCACGATGCCGGCTTCGCGGCGGTATCGGCGGGCGGCTCGTCCCAGTCGAATTTGTCGCCGCAAAGCGGGATGAACATGAACACGCTCTGGCCGATGCCGATGCGGTCATAGGGCTGCAAAGCGCGCCGTTCCAGAACCTCCTCGTTGTTGAGCTCGATGAGGTTTCTTCCGGTTCCGGGCACGACGTGGAACGCCTTCGACCTCATGCTGTAGACGACCTCGCATTGACGCTCGCGGCTGATGGTCTCGTCGCCTTCGATCAGAACGTCCATATCGGGCGCGCGTCCGACGTTGTTGCGACCGGTCAGCAGCCGATAGTCCCGTCCCTTGTTGCTTCCCTTCACGCAGATGAGCCAGCCGACGACGGGATCGATCCGCGTGGTCTTGATCATCATGGGAATGGTCTTGCCGTCGCCGGGTTGCCGGCGCTGGCCTTGCGGCGGCGGCGAAGAGCCGTTCCCGCCGCCCGGCGCGGCCTGCGTGTTGGCAGCCTCGGTCCGGGTTTCGCCCGGCCGGGGATTGGCGACGGTCTTGTTGATCGTCGACGGGTCGACGACCGGGCAATAGGGACATCTCGGATAGGAGTCTTCGTAGTAGTGGTTGTTATTGCAGCGTTTGGTGGCCATCGCTCAGAGCTCCATGCTTATCCATGCCGTTGGCTTCGGCGCCGGTCCGGTAGACCGCCGTTATCGCCGTGTAGTTGTCCTGGTCCTTGCGCTTCTGCGCCTCGATCGCCGCGCGGATGCGCCCGCCCCACTCGGCCGCGCTGCTCGACGCGGCCAAGGCGGCGGCGAAGTCCTCGTCGGAAAGGGCGCTCCACACGCCGTCCGTGCAAAGCAGGAACGCGTCGCCGTTCTGCAGCGCGACCGCGTGCGGCGCGAGCTCGAGGGCGGCACCGTCGCCGGCGCCCAGCACCCTCAACAGGCGATGGCTGTCGGTGACGTCGCCCGGTTCGGGAGAAAGCGCGGCAGGCAGCGACTGTGTCAGTTCGCTGACGCTGTGATCGCGCGTGCGCAGGACCTGGGCTCCGGCGCGAAAGAAATAGATCCTGGTGTCGCCCACATGGCCCCAGCGTGCGTTCCCGTTGCTGCAGGCGACGAAGGCCAGGGTCGTGCGATGGAAGCTGGAATGCGCGCCGAGCCTCGCGCGTTCGGCGGCGACCGCTTCATCCGCGCAGCGCACGCTCGCCGCGAGCGACTCGTCGCCGAGGTCCGGCCGTTCGCCGAAAGCGCGGCCGATCGACTGAACCGCGGTGCCGGCCGCCACTCCCCCGCCGCGATGCCCGCCGAGGCCGTCCGCCAGCGCCATCAGCATGTAGCCGGCGCCCTTCGCGGTCGCGAAGGCGTCGTCGTTCGCCGTGCGCGCGCCGATCGCGGAGAAGCAATGCGTGTCGAGGATCATCGCGCAAGCTCCAGGAGGACCTCGTGCCGACTTGCAAGGACGAGGCGATCGCCCGGCGACGCGCCACGCTCGATGAAGGGCGGGAGCCAGATCCTGGCGCCGTTCCTTCTGACCAGAAGGGTGTGGTTCATCGAGCCCAGATCCTTGACGCGAAACTGCTTTTGCGAAGGCTCGAAGCGGACCGCGCAATGCGCGCGCGAGACCTTGGGGTCGGAGGGAAAAGAAAGCTGCGCGTCGCTCGGATCCCGCCCGAGCAGGACACAGTCGTCGAACACGGCGACCTCGCCCTTGAACGGTCCGTTCAGCACCCTGAGCCGTGCTGGCGGCCGATAGACCGATTTCTGCGCCGGCCTGCTTTTGCCCGAACTCTTGCGGCCGTATTGGCGCCTGGTCCGGCCCTTCACGTAGAGAAGATAGCAACCCAGGAGCACGACAACGGCGACGATCACGCCGAAGACGTTGTCGTTGGCGGCCGTCGCGACCTGGGCGAAGGCGCCTGCGATCGCCACGAAAATCTTGCCGAAGAGCGCAAGTTCGGAACCGCTCATTTCCGCGCGCTCGGTTTGAGCTGGACGGCCGGTGGGTGTCCGGTCCCCTTGCCGGAGTGCGAAACCTCGGCTCCCTTTCCGACGCGCGACGCGTCGGGTTTTTGCCCGGCTTTGTGGGCCGGTGGAACGGGAGGAACAGGCACGACCGGGCCGGTTGCGGCGGGCGTGCCTTTGCCATTCGGATCCGCCTTGTGTCGCGCCAGCTTATCCTGGAGCACAGGAGCGGATCCGCCCCCCAGGTGGGAGACATGCGCCCACGCCACGATCAGCACGATGAGCAACGTGGCCAGGCTTCCAAGCAATGCAGAGCCGAGTTTCCCGCCGAACATCAGGCCCAAGGGAAGCGCCTGTTTCATCGCGAGGATCGCGACCGTGGCGTTGTCCTGGGTGGGGTTGTGCTGATCCAGCACCGCCTGGAGCATCTTGCGCGCCGAGGCCATGGGCCGCCCCGCCGATGCGAAGCGGTCGAGCTGCTTGATGTCGAGGCCGCGATGCAGCCCGTCCGACGACGCGACGATCCGGTCGCCGGGCCGAAGCCGCAGACCGTCGGCCTTGATCTGGGGAGCGGGCGGTTCGGGCGCCCCGACATAGGCCGTGAGCGCCTCGAGGTTGACGTCCTGGTCGATGCCCTCCAGCGCCCCACCGGAGCGCATGCGGCTGGTACCGACCGTATCGTCGACGGTCAGCTGCTGCGGCTTGGCGAAAGAGCGGCACAAATAAACGCGGCTGTCGCCGACGGAGACCCAATACAGGCGCCGGTCGGCGACGATGCAGGCCACGAGCGTCGTGCCCGCGTTGCTGGAGACGTCGCGGACGGCGCGCTGCGCCCCTTCCAGCATCCGGCGAAGCGTTTCGGCGGGCGGATCGGACGGATGGCGCCGCTCGAATTCGGCGAGCGCGGCGGTCACGGCCGCGCGGCTCGCCTCGCCGCCCTTGGCCAGACCGCCCATCCCATCGCACAACACCATGCAGACCCCGCCAAGGCGCTCTTGCGCTTCGGCATCGAGGCTGCTGAAGCCGAAGGCGTCCTCCTGACTGTCTCGGGCGCCGATGTCTTGAGCGTTTCCGGCTGCGATACGCATCAGTACTCCGGAGCAAGAAGGGTCATGCGCAGCTCCGTGCGTCCGACGCCTAGGGTTGAGCCTGTTTCCGCGTGCAGGGCTTTCTTGATCGGCACGCCGTTGACGCGCGTCCCGTTCAAGGAATCCAGATCGGTGACGAAGATCCGGCCGTTCTGCCTGGAGAGCTTGCAGTGGTACCCGGAAACCTGGGAATCGTCCGAAATGCAGACGTCGTTTCCGGGCCGCCGGCCGACGGACAATTCGCGATCGAACAAGAGCTCCTTCGACGCGATGTTGGTGTGGCCGATGGCATCGAGACGCAAGCGCCAGCGATCCTTCTGGGTGCCGGGGATGACGATCAGCAGCGCGCTGACGCGCGTGTTGGGGGCGATCTCCACGCTGCCGCTCGCGGGCTCGGGGCGCTTATCCTGGGCGGGGACCACGACGATGTAATAGGTTGCGACGCTCGCGATCACGATCGTGATGCCGCCGAATGCCCAGAGCGACATGGCGCCTCCCAAGAGGTCGAGCAGCTGCTGCCAGATGCCCGGTTGCGGAGGATTCGGGGGCGTACCGTTCGGGCCGGAATTCCCGCTCGGAACAATCGCGACGCCCTCTCGGCCGACCTGGGTGATGGTGACGGATTGAGAGTCCAGCCTCGTCGTGCCCTGAACCAACCGAAGCCGCACGGCGGTCGTCGATCCGTCGGGCACGCATTTGAGGCATTTGAAGAGCACATCGTATGTGTCCGAAACGATCTCGTGCAGCTCCTGGAAGGCGCGGTCGACCGTCGCCAGGTCTTCGGTTCGGCGGTAGGCGCCGCCGGAGACGCGCGCGATACCGGCCAGCTCCTTCAGGGCATCGTTGACGACGACCTTCTGCCCGACCGCGTCGGTCACGACGGGCCGCTTCCTGGACCACGAGCCGACGGCATAAACGGGCACCGGATCGGTGCGCAGCTTGTCGTAGACTTCCTGCAGCACCGCCGATCCGGCCTGATCGTCGACCCCGTCGGTGAGCACCACGATGGCGCGGCGCAGCGGCAGATACTTGTCCTGCCGGTGCGCCAGATCGATCGCCTGGACGAACCCTTGATAGAGCTTGGTCGTCAGGTCCTTGGCATCGGCCGGCAAAGCCCGCTTGAGAACGTCGCGGTCGTCCGAATAATCCTGCACGACGCGGACGCCGTCTCCGAAGGTGACGATCGCGCCATAGTCACCCGGCTTCAACGAATCTATCCAGCTCTCGAGCGCATGGCGGATGAGATCGAAACGTCCGGTAACGGAGGCCGAGATGTCGACGAGGAAGACCACCGCCAGCCGCTGTGCGATCATCGGCTTTCCGTCGCTCAGCACCCTGTTGCCGACGGACGCATTCCATTCGTTCGCCTGCTGGGTGACCGCCTGGCCGTTCGAGTTCTCGGAGACGAAATAGAGATGCAGGTCCGGCAGGCGCGCCACGACCTCGGTCAGCCTCAAGGACCGGTCGGCCGACTGCGCAAGGTCGGCGGATTGCGCCAAGGCCGGCATCGCCCAGCCGAAGGCCGCGATCGCTAAAGCGCAGAGAAATTTGATGTGTCTCATCGTTTCGCCAAGGCCTTTATCTGATCTCCGAGAACCTCGATCGCCTGCTGTAGGCTGAGATATTCCTCACGGGTCTTCTCGTAATTGTCTTCCATGCCGCCGGAGTTGATCCGCCGCCGCAGCTGGGCGAGCCGGGCCGTTGCGGCATCGAGATTTCCGATCAGGCGCTTGTCGTTGGCGTTGAGGGACGAGCTTTTCAGGCGCAGATCGTGCGCCTTGCTCCTCAGCGCGGCGGCGTTGCGGTCGAGCGCCGCGATCTCGTCCCTGAGCGCGTCGACGTTTCGCTGCCGGTCCGCCAGCGCCGCGTTGGTGCGGTCGGTCTCGGCTTTAGCCGCCGCTTCCTGCTCGCGCATGCGGGCCAGCTCGGCGCTCTGCTCGTCGACGCGCCGCTGATAGCCTCCCGACGCCAGCCCCTGGACGCCTGAGATGAACCCGCCCTTCGACGGGTCCGCCGATGTCGCGCAACCGGCAAGCCCGACGGCCGCGCCGATCGACGCCACGCGAATCCACGATGCTCTGATCATGCCAATGCCCCCGGCTATATGAGTTCCACCCGTCAGCTCGTGCCGCGCGCCTGTTCGACCTGCGCTTCCATCCTGGAGATCGAGGCTATCTGGGTCGCCATGCTCGCGGCGGCCATGCGCATCTGCGGGATGTCCGCCCGCCACTTCTTGAGCTGCTCGAGCTTCTGCGGATCGCTCGTGCCGATTTCCTTGTCGGTCACCTCGATGAATTGTTCCTGGTTCGCGGTCTTCGTCTCGAGCTCCTTCCGGCCCGCTTCGAGCTTCCGCCGCTCGTCCGACAGGCTCGCCAGGATCGCGGCCGCCTTCGAACGGGCGGCCGAATGCTCGAGCTTGGCGCCGCGCAATTCCGCGAGCTGGGCATTGGCGAGCTTCAAGGCCGCGACGCTCGCCGCGGTTTGCGCCCTCGCCGTGTTCGTAGCCTGCTCCGCGATCTCGCGCTCGCCGGCGATCCGCTGTTCGATCGTGGCGTACTTGGCCTTCTGGTGAGCGACGTAGTTTCCCGCGATCCCGCCGATGATGCCGCCGATGGCCGCGCCGATCAGCGCGGACTTCGCGCGGTCCCCGCCGCCGAAGAGAGCGCCGGCCCCGGCGCCGATCAGGGCCCCGAGCCCCGCGCCTTCGGCGGTAGTCCGGCCCGAGTCTTCCTTCTGCGCGTCTTCGCCGTTCCCCTGGCCCGTCGCGCAGCCCGAGACGATCTGGCTTGCGACGAGGACGACGACAATGCCTTTGCGGATATTCTTCATCATTCCACCTCACCATTGAGTTTGTCGATATCGTTGTTGACCAGCTCGGCACTGAGATGGCCCTGCACGTACGAAAACGCGTGCCTTCGGATCACGTCGACCGCCGAGCCGAGCGTGGAGGTCTGCTCCAGCTCCGCGGCGTCGTTGAACTGGCTGGGCTTCACGCGCGCCAGCGTCTGAATCTCGTCGATATAATTCGCCATATTGCGGTCTTCGTCGCCCTTCAAGGACGCCTGGACGTTCTCGAGGGCCAGGATCGACTCGAGAATTTTTTCGTCCTTCTCCGGTATCTTCCGGAGCGCATCGAGGCTTATCTGGTTCTTCTTGGCCTTGAAGGCCTCGCCCTGCATCGCCGCCAGATACTGCAGCGCGTGCCTGATCGTGCTGCGCGTCTGATCGATCGGGTTGACGCCGGTGACGACGAAATCGGGCGGCCGGGGCGTGACGTCCCCACCCTGCGCAATGCCGCTGCCGGTCCCGGATTGCCCGCCCGGAGGCGTTTGCGCCGTATACGGATGAAACGGTCGATAGTACAGCAAGCCCAAGACGACGGTCAGGACCGCCGCGGCGGTGCCGACGAGCACGCCGCGGGGCATGTTGCCGGGCCAAGGGAGCGGTGCCCCGGCCGCAATCGGCTTGCCGCCGAACACCGCCGGTCCGGACCGCGGATTCGGCGAGGAAGCCGCGTCCGCCGCGACGTCCTTTCCTTCCAGCGCGAGCCGGGCATCGACCAGAAAGGCCGCGATGTCGGGATATCGCTTGTCGTATTCCAGCGCCATGCCCTTGACGATGACCTGCTCGAGGCCCGCGGATATGGAGATTCCGAGCGCCGACGGAAGATCCAGCGGCGTGCCGCCGATCCTGTCGGGAGAATTGACCGGCACCGTGCCCGCGATGAGACGGTAGAGCGTGGCGCAGAGCGCGTAGATGTCGGTGGCAGGGCCTTGGAAAGCCTTGGACTGATATTGCTCGAACGGCGCGTATCCCGGCTTGAGGATGACCGACAGGTTGGTGCTTCTCAGACCGATCGCGACCCGCGCCGCGCCGAAGTCGAGCAGCTTGATGTTGCCGTCGTTCGTCAGAAAGATGTTGTCGGGACTGATGTCGCGGTGGATGAGCCCCACGGCGTGGCACGCCTTCAAGGCATCCGCCACGGGGAGGATGATGTTCAGTGCGGTGACGGGATCAATTCGGCCCACGGACGCGGCGTAGGACAGCAGGGTTTGCCCGTCGAGGAACTCCATGACGAGGTAGCCGGTGTTGTTTTCCGAGAAGAACTCGAGCACGTGGATGATGGTCTGGTGCCCTCGGAACTGGACGAGGTTGCGCGCCTCCTGCAGGAACTGGCTGAGGCCGGCGTTGTAGGCATCGGCCTGGTCCCGCAGCGGAGAGATGTCCGCCGCGCCGGCGACGCGGCTGGCCAGGTGCGCCGGAAAATATTCTTTGATCGCCACGCGGGTATTGAGATTCAGGTCGAGCGCCAGATAGGTCGCGCCGAAGCCTCCGCGGCCCAGCAATCCGCCGAGCTGGAATTTGCCTGAAAGTATCGTACCGATCGGGAGCGTGTCGCCCGATCCGTTCGCGGCCGCGCTTGCGCAGTTCCCACAAGCTTCACCATTGCCAAGCTCGTAGAGACAAGTCGGGCAGAAAATGCTCGGCACTTTGAAAAACCAGCCCCCCTGGAATTTCGGGGATGTTAATTATTCTCCTTCTCTCGTCAACCCATAAATGTATTGCGCATGCATTCTATTTTTACTAGATATGTGGGACGGGCTTGGTACGCGTCTATCGCCGAGCGGTCCTGTCGGCGACGGCCAGCAGGAATTCGCGCTGCGCCTTCTGAAGCGACACGAGCGTACGAGCCTGTGCGAGCGCCTCGGCGCGGGCCGGCGCGTCTCCGCCGAGCTTCGCCGCGGCGCTGCGATAGGCGCCGGAAAGCGAAGCCGTGAGCTTGACGAAGTCCTGCAGTGGAATCCTGCGCCTGGCCAGTCCGGTCAGGAATTCGTCGGAGCGCTTCACGATCTCGTTCGCGCCCTCGATCTCCCGCAGCCGAACGAAAAGCTCCTTCTGCCAGCGCAGGTCCTGCGCGATGTCGGCGATGTCGCCCTCCTGCTTCTGGCGCATCGTCGCCAGGACATCGATCTTGTTGAGCAGCGTCAGGTGCAGCGCCTGCGCCGCGGCGGGGTTTCCCAGCGCCTTGACCAGCGCGTCGAAGGCAGGCCCCGCCGACACCGGATCGCCGATGCGCGCCTTCTGCACGAAGCGCGACAGCACACCCTCCACCGCGTCCGCATTCTTCTGAAGGAACGCGGCATAGGCCTTCGGCGCGACATCCCTGTCCTTGAGCAGCATCTGAGCGAGCTTGACCTGATCGCGCGCGCCGTCGATGCCGAACGCATCCAGCCGCGCGAAGACCGCGGCATGCTGCAGCAACGTCTCGCGGATCGCCAGCGGCAAGGCCATGGGCTGCGGCGCGAAGGCGTAGCCGTTGACGGCGCGGTTGTCGACCAGCTCCAGGATCTCGAGCTTTGCCGGCGCATCGCCGGGCTTGAAGCGGAACTCGACCCAGCGGTTCTCCCCCGGCCGCATGCCCGTCAGCGTCATCACCCCGCCCGGCCTCGCCATGGCCTGCCTGCGGTCGTCGCCGGCGACGGTCGCGACGACCAAGTTCTTCGCCGCGTCGTCCGACCGGCGGCTTCCGGTCGTCACCGCGATCGGCATGTCGCGCGTGACGGTTGCCGCGTTGTGCACGACGGCATACATCGACATGCCCATGTCGCCGGCCGCCATGCCGCCATAGCCGAAGACCTGCATGTTGCGCTGGGCCTTGTTGTTGTCGCCCATCACGGCGAGGTCGGTGGTCGGCCAGCCCGGGGCATGAAGATACAGACTGGGCTGCACGATCGGATCGACTCCGGCGACCGAAATCTCCGACGCCAGGCAGACGTGGTTGGAGGCGCCGGACGGAAGCTGCCACAGCACGCCATCGCCGGCCGCGGGCGCCTTCACCGCGTCGCCGGCATTGAAATGGACGCTGGTGGCCGATCCTGCGTCCAGGAAATTCACGCCCACCCCGCCGTCGGAATAGTAGAACTGCAGCGCCACGTCCTCTGCCACGCCCGTCGCCTCGCGGCCGATGCGCGCGAAGGCATAGTTCGGACCCGTCATCGTGGGTTGGGGATCGTGCGATTGCGGACGGTCGCTGCCGTCGAAGGAAAGCGGGTCGTTGCTGCGTTCGTTCCATACGTCGCTGGTGCTGAAGAAATCGCCGTGGCTCGACGGCTCCTGGCCCCGGTCGTGCGACGACGCGCTGTCGGTCCAGTCGCGGACGTAGAAGTCCTGGTTGGCGGCGAGCTCGGTGGTCTTGAAGAAGAACGGATCGATCGAGGACGGCACGATCGTCATGTTGTCGGTCTGAAGGAAATTCGGCATGGGCGAGCCGTCCGGGGTCTTGTTGCGCAGGAAGGTCACGCTCTGCGGAAAGGTCGCATAGGTCAGGTCGTTCCAGGCGGAGAAGACGCCATAGAAGTTCTTGCCCACCGCCTGCATGCCCAGATAGTCGCCGATGATGCGGCCGCCGGATGGCCGGTGCGCGCCCTCGCCGGGAAAGTCCGACAAGGTCGCGTCGTCGAAGCTCATGCCGTCGTCATAGGAGCGGCGCAGATGCGTCTCCCAGTGATGGCTGCCCACCGCGCCCGTCAGCGCCTGATAGAGATAGGCGATGTCGCCGCGGCTGTTGATCGCGACCGCGGCATTGTGCGCCAAGGATGCCGTGAGGACCGGGTTCCAGGTCTGGCCGTAATCGAGCGAGCGCACCAGGTGCAGCGTGTTGTCGCCGGGATTGGCGTCGGAATAGGAGACATAGACGTGCGCGGAGTTGTTGGGGTCGACGGCGACGAACAGATCGCCGGTCAGCCATTCGTTGCCGAGCGTGGCGCTGCTGCCGCCGGAATCGGACACGCTGGTGCCGGCGACGACGCGCTGCCCCGCCGGATGCGGCGCAGCGGAATCGGTGAGCGCCGTGAACGGCGTCGCGCCGTTGCCCCAATTGTCGTCGCGGACGACGACCACGTCGGCGGTGAAGTGGCCGCCGGAGCTGGCCGACTGCCAGCGGTAATAGGCGCCGTAGACGTGCCCATCGGCCGCGGCCGCCGTCCGGTTCTGATAGATGTCGTAATAGGGAGAGGTGGGATCGACCTCGTATTCGGTGAAGGACGGCATGGCCGTGGCGGCGTCGAGCGCGACGTCGATCGACGCCCCCTTCGGATCGAAGTTGAAATTGCGGTTGCCGATCCAGACGCGGTTCTTGCCCGCGTCGTACCAGCCGTTCACGGTCCGCGCCGAGGCGTAGGGCTGGTCGATCGGATGCATCGTCGCGCCGGTCACCACCGTCATGGGCGTCGTCAATGTCATGTCGTTGGTCGTCAGCACGTTCAGGGTATAGGACACCGCATTGGCCTGCAGGATGCCGGCATAGAGCCAGTTGCCCGAGGTGTCGAAATGCATCGTCATGTCGGCGGTATTGGAGATGCCGCTGGCGCTGGGGATGATGTCGTTGGGCGACCAGGTCGTGCCGCCGTCGGTCGACACCATCAGCGGCCCGTTCGCCGAACCCATCGGCGTCGGCATGAAGGCGTCGATCGCGATGATCTCGGGGTTGGCCGGGTTGACGGCGATGAATGGCTCGGAATCGCGGTTGGTCTCGCTGTTGAGCGTCGGCGGAATGATGTCGACGACGTGGACCGGATTGGCCGCGGCGCGGGAACAGGCCGCGAGCGCCGCACACAACACCACGTTGCGGACGGAACGATGCGATATCGGTTTCATGATGCCAGCGCTCCCCGGCGCGTCGAAATCTACTTGTTCAAAAGACGGCGTACGCGCTCCGCCTCGCCCAGGCCGACCTCGTCGAGCCGGTCGGCGAGGAACAGGCCTCTCAGCGCCTCCGTTTCGCGGCGTTCGCCGGGCTCCGCGGGCACGAGCGGCGCGACGGCGCGGGCGGGCTGCAGCAGGAAGATCGCCGTGTCGCCGGGCTTCGGCTTCGGCGCCGCGCCCCAATAGGCGTCGTCGTTCGACGGGAAGCGCACGGAAACGATCGCGCCCTTGCTTGCGTCGCCCTTGAAAGCCGTCACGACCTCGAGCGTCGCGGTCCACCACATCGGCTCGTGCTCGCCGCGCGGCGTCCCGCTTTCCACGCGCCCCGTGCGCAGCACCTTGGCCGCCGCGACGATGTCGGCGCTTTCGAGACGCGCGCGCAGCGCCGCATCGGCGATCGCATCACGCGCGGCACGCACGGACTGGTCGATACCGTTGCCGTCGGGAAGCTCGGAGACCTCGTTGAGGCCCAGGCTCGATCCGCCGCCATAGACATAGGTGAAGAACACCGCGTCGCGCCCGGGCTTCGCCTGTCCGGCATCGCGCAGGCGCACGGTCACCAGGTGGCCCGCGATCTCGTCGACCGGCGGCTGCCTGTCGATGACGCGCGTGACGCGCACCACCGCCGTCTCGGGCGTCGCCTGCAAGCCCGCGGTCGCCGCGCCGAGCTTCTCGATCCGGCCGGCAAAGACGAAACCGGACCGGCGCACCAGCGAAGCCATGTCCTGCTGGGCGATGGCGTGGTCCGGCCAGAACGCGCAGCCCACAAGCAAGAACGAAAATACAATGCCGGCATGGCCGATCGAAATATCGCGCATGTTCGCCCCATTCTCGAAAGCGCGGGGCAATCTTAGAGCGCGCCGGCCGCCAGTCAACTTAAACTGGAACGGGTACCGGTTCTTACCTTCAAGAGAAGCGGCGAGGACGGCGCGGCCGCCCTCCGCCGTCTTGTCCGCCGTCTTCGTCAGCCGTCTTCATCCGCCGTCTTCGTCAGCCGCCCAGGCGATAGCCCAGCCGCACGCCGAAGGTGCGCGGCGGGTAATAGACGAAGTTGTCGGGCTCGATCACCTGCTGGCCGAGCGTGATCGACTGCAGCCCGTCGTTCGAGATCACGGCATTGTCCTCGATGTTGCGCACGAAGACGTCGCCGGTGAACTTGCCGCTCGGGCTCACCCAGGAAAGATCGACGTCGGTCTTGCTGTAGGCCTTCTGCGTCGAGGTGAAATAATTGTCGGGGAGGAACTGCACGTCGCCGGACAGATAGGTGTCGACGCGCGGCGTGAGCGTGCCGAACGAGGTGTGGAACGTGTACTGGAGGCCGAGGTCGAGGCTGTAGGGCGGCGTCTGGTTCAGGTCGTTGCCCTTGTAGTTGCACTCGTTGCCCAGCGGGCCGAAGGTGCAGCCCGGCGGCGGCGCGCCGAAGCGGTTGTCGACGGTGAGATATTCGCCGTAATGCGCGCTGGTCAGCGTCAGGGTGGCGTTCAGCTTCCAATCGGCGCTGGGCACGAAGGTGAACTCGGTCTCGAGGCCGTTGACCTGCGTCAATCCGTCGACGTTGTTGATGCCGGACTGGGTCGAGCTCTGGATGAAGACCTGCAGGCCCTTGATCTCCTCGTGATACGCCGACACGTTCAGCTGCGCGCGGTCGTCGAGGAAGCGCGACTTGAAGCCGGCCTCGTAGGACCACGCGCTTTCCGGATTATAGAGGCTGGCGAGGCCGACGATATTGCCGCCCGCGAGATAGCCGCGCGACGCCGAGGCATAGAGCATCAGATCGTCGCTCATCTGATAGGACAGTCCGAACTTGCCGGTCCACTGCGCCCAGCTCTTGTCGAAGGGCGTGTTGTAGGTCAGGCAGGTATGGTTCGGCGGCGGGCAGATGTATTTGAGCTGGTAGTCCAGGAAGCTGTAGCCGTACTTGTTGTCGTCGCTGTAGCGCGCCCCCACCGTCACCGTCAGCGGGATGCCCACCGACGTCTTGGAGAGATCGTAGTCGATCTGGCCGAACGGCGCATAAGAGCGCGTCGCCGTGTGGCCGTGATTGTAGTAGTTGAAGGTATCCACGATCCCCGGCAGGCCCGTGATGGGGTCGAAATAGTCGTTGAAGCCGGTGTCGCGGTACGAGAAGTCCTCGAAATTGTCGGACCAGAAATAATAGAGGCCCGCGATCCAGCGCAGCGCGTCGGTGTCGCTAGGCGCCGAGGCCAGCCGCGCCTCTTCCGAGATCTGGTGCTGGCGCAGAAGCCATTTGCCGCCGAAGGCCAGCGGCGCGTCGGAGCCGTCGCCGTCGCTGCTCTGGAAGACGTTGCTGGTGCCGTAGCCGGTGACCGAGGTGAACAGCGTGCTGCCCATGTTCCAGTTCAAGGTCGCCGAATACATCGTCACGATATTGCGCGCGTGCTCCCGCGCTTCGTGGCAGAATTTGTAAGCGTCGTATTTGGCCTGGGTGGAAAAGTCGCAAGCCGAGCCGGGCGTGATCGGCGAAGCGCCGCCGATGTAGCGGTTGGGTTGCTCCCACCACGCGGTGTTGGGCGAAGCCAGGCTCCAATCCGTGCTGCCGCCCGCGGTGAGCAGCAGGCTGACGTCGGGGTTGAACTTCACCAGGACCTGCCCGCGTCCCATCTCGTAGTCCTGGTTGTTGGGATCGTGGTTCGCGGCCGGGCTGTTCGAGAGGTTCTGCGAATAGCCGTCGTGCTGCGACACCACGCCGGTCAGGCGGTAGAGCACCTGGAAGTTGCCGTCGTCGACGATCGGGCCCGTCACCCACCCGCGGGCGATCCGCGCGTTGTAGTCGCCGTAGAGCGCGTCGAACGCGGCGGCGAAGGTGTCGTCGGGCTTGTTGGTGATGACGTTGATCGAGCCGCCGACCGAGTTGCGGCCGTAGAGCGTGCCTTGCGGGCCGCGCAGCGCCTCGATCTGGCTGATGTCGTAGAATTCCGGGTCGACCGAGGTGGTGCGCTGCATATAGACGCCGTCGACGCTGTAGGCGACGGGCGAGTCGCCGCCGGGCGTCGTGTTCTGGCTGCCCAGGCCGCGCATGGTGATCACGTTCTCGCCGCCGGTGACGCCCGCGCCGAACCGCAAGGACGGCACCGCGGCGCTGAGCTCGCTGAAGCCGGTCAGGCCCTTCTGGTCGAGGTCGCGCCCGTCCAGCGCGGTGATGGCGATCGGCACCTTCTGCTGGTCCTCGGTGCGCTTTTCGGCCGTGACGACCACGGTTTCGATCTGCGCCGCCGCCGTGCCCGCAAACAGGCACAACGCCCCGACGCTGCTCAGCAAGCCCAATCCCAAACGTGCGTGCATCGCGCTCCCCTTCGCTTTTCCGCGCCATCGCCAGCAGGCAGCGGCCGAACCTCGACGCAGAAATATAACGCTTGTTACAATTCTTAGCAAACGAGCTTTTGGGACGAGATCGCCTTAGGCGCACGCTGCAGTGCAATAACACGCGTTATGCGAACGAAAAGCGGGGCGCCGGACATTGCCCGGAATTATAACGGCTGTTACGAATAGTGCCGAAGGTCTCGGGCGGGTGGCTGGCGTGAAGTTCGACATGTTCTACGAGGTCCAGTCCCCCAAGCCCTGGGCGGCGGGGCACGAGCAGACCCTGTACCGCGAGACCATCGCGCAGGCGCGCGAGGCCGACGCCCGGGGTTTCGAGACCTGGTGGCAGGTCGAGCACAACGCGACGCCGGAGTTCAGCTACAGCTCGGCGCCCGACCTGTGGCTCGCGGCGGTGGCGCTGAACACGAGCCGCATGCGCATCGGCCATTCGGGGATCATCGGGCGCCACCGGGTCAACCACCCGATGCGGATCGCCGCCCGCACCGCGACACTGGACATCCTCAGCAACGGCCGCCTGGAGGTGGGCCTTGCGGTTTCGGGCGGCAAGGAATGGGCGACCTATGGCGCCGATCCGAAAACCTCGGCGGAAGAGTATCAGGAACTCTTCGAGATGCTGCCCCGGATGTGGACCGAGGACGAGTTCCAGTGGAGCAGCCCGCATATCAGCATCCCGCGGCGCACGATCACGCCCAAGCCCATGCAGCGGCCCCACCCCGCTTTGTGGCAGACCGCGGGAAGTCCAAAATCCTTCCGCATGGCGGGGCGGCGTGGCGTCGGCCTGCTGGCGCTGACGATCCTCAATCCGGTGTCGTCGATGGCGGCGATGCTGCGCGAATACGAAGCCGGCCTCGCCGAATGCGAAAGGCCCGTCGGCCACGCGATGAACCGGCAGAAGGCCGTGTTCACCTTCGTGCACGTCGCGGAATCGCGCCGCCAAGCCATCGCGAACGGCGCGGCATGGTCGGCGCTGTGGTACGTGCTGGCGGGGCCGAAGAACTTCCAGGTGCCGCTCTCCAGCTATTTCTCGCTGTTCCGGTCAGCGGCGCATCCCAATTCGCGGAGCTCCGACCAGTACAAGCTCGACGTCATCGGCGACGACGGCAAGGACCCGACCGTGCTCGAGCCCGAGCCCGGCGACACGCCGGTGATCGCGGTCCTCAAGCGCATGGCGCGCGGCGAGCACGTGTCCAACGAGGAAGCGCACGAGCTGCTCGAGCCCATCGATTCCATCGTGATCGGCGATCCCGATCATTGCGCGGAGAAGTTCGCCGGCTTTTCCGGCATCGGCACCGACCGGATGATGTGCATGATGCAGTTCGGCCGCATCCCGCACGACTCGGTGATGCGCAGCATCGCATTGGCGGGCGAGCACCACCTGCGGAATTTCCCGTGAGCGGCGAAAGACCCATCGACGGCGTGCGGCGCATGCTGAGCGTTCTCCTGCCCAGTCCCGACATGCCGTTCATGGAACGCCGGTCCATGGTCGCGGCGTTCGAGCACGCGTTCGAGACGCCGGCCGGGCTCTCGATCGAAGCCGGGTTGCTCGGCGGCGTGACGGCTGAGTGGATCGTGCCCGGCGCGTCCGCACCGGTGCTGCCCGGCGGCGCATCCGCATCGGGGGTGCCCGGCGACACCCCGGCATCGGCTGCGCCTGAACGCGGCGGCGCCGCGCCCGTGCTGATGCACCTGCATGGCGGTGGCTATGTGCTAGGCACACCGGCCTCGTCGCGCCCTCTCACCACCGCGCTCGCGCTGAAGAGCGGCCTGCGCGTCGTCAGCATCGACTACCGCCTGGCGCCCGAGAACCCGTTCCCCGCAGCGGTGGACGACGCCGTCGCGGCGTATCGCGCCCTGCTCGAGGACGGCACGGCGCCGGTCGCGATCGGCGGCGAGTCGGCCGGCGGCGGGCTGGCCATTGCCGTGCTGACCGCGCTGCGCGACGCGGGGCTTGCCCTCCCCGCCTGCGCCTTTGCGATCAGCCCCTGGGTCGACATGGCCTGTTCCGCCGCGAGCTTCGACACGCGCGGTTCCTTCGATCCCATGCTGACGCGCCGCGCACTGAGGGAGATGGCAGAGGCCTATCTGCGCGGCACGGATGAAAAGCACCCTCTGGCGTCGCCGCTCCATGGCGACCTCGCCGGCCTGCCGCCGCTCCTCATCCATGTGGGCGGCGACGAGGTCCTGCTCGACGACGCGCACGGCCTGCAGGCTGCGGCGACGGCGGCCGGCGTGCGCAGCACGTTGGCGCAATGGCCGGACATGATCCACGTCTGGCACATGTTCCATGCGGCGCTGCCGGAAGGCGGACAGGCCATCGACGAGATCGTGGCCTTCGTGAAAGGGAGCGCCGGATGGGCCGGTTGAGCGGCAGGATCGCGCTGGTCACCGGCGCGGCGAGCGGCATCGGGCGCAGCTCGGCCATCGCCATGGCGCGCGAGGGCGCCGAGCTGATCGTGACGGACGTCGACGCGGCCGGCGGGCTTCAGACCCGCGACATGATCGTTTCCACCGGCGGCCGCGCGGTGTTCCACCTCCACGACGTGACCCGCGAGAATGCCTGGGCACAGGTGCTCTCGGGCCTGGGCGAATTGCACGTGCTCGTGAACAATGCCGGCCATTGCGCCGCCGCCCCCCTGTCCGAGATGCCGTACGAACTGTGGCGCAGGCAGCTTTCGGTGAACCTCGACGGCGTGTATTTCGGCGTGAAGCTGGCGATGCCGCTGCTCGCGAAATCGGGCAAGGGCTCGATCGTCAACATCTCGTCGGTCGCCGGGCTCAAAGGCATTGCCGGGCTCTCGGGCTACTGCGCGAGCAAGGCGGCCGTGCGCCTGTTCACCAAGGCGGTGGCGCTGGAATGCGCGGCGGCCGGCAACAAGGTGCGCGTGAACGCCATCTGTCCCGGCGCGATCGAGACCCCGATCTGGGTGAAGATGGGCAACGGCGGCGCGCTGCCCTCCGACGCGAAGCGCTACGGCGAAGCGATGGAGACGGCGCGCGCGGCCTCGGTGACGGCCACGCCGCTCGGCCATGCCGGTGCGCCCTCCGACGTCGCGTCCGGCGTCGTGTTCCTGGCGTCGGACGAATCGAGCTTCGTGACGGGCACGGAGCTCATCATCGACGGCGGGGTGATGGCCGGTTGAGCGCTGGCCCGATGGCGCGCCGCGGCTTGAGCCAGGCCGCGATCCAGCCGTCGATCAGGGCGCGCTGACGCTTGGGCGACAGCGACTCGCCGGAGCGCAGCACCTGGATCGCGATGCCGTCGATCAGCGCCACGCAGGCGCGCGCAGCCTCGCCCGCATCGACGTCCTCGGGAATGTCGCCGGCCGCCTGGGCGCGCCGGATCAGTCGCGCGGTGCGCTTCAGCCATTCGGCATAGCGCAGATGCGTGACCTTGCGCACGGCGGCGTTGTAGACCGAGCGCTCCCAGAAGCCGAGGAAGTAGTTCCAGTTGCCGCGCTTGTCCTCGTCGCTCGGCAAGGCGAGATAGAGCACCTCGCGCAAGGAAACCAGCGGGTCGGCGATCGCCTCGGCGGCGAGCATCTTGGCGCGCACGTCGCGTGCGGAATATTCCGACGCCTCTACCAGCAGTTGGTCCATGGAATCGACGTAGTGGACCAGCGCGCCGGTGGTGAAGCCGGCCTCCTTGGCCACGGCGCGGACCGTAACCCCGGCAAAGCCGTGCTTTTTGATGGTGCGATAGGCGGCCTGCAGAAACGCCTCGCGGCGTTGCCCGTGGTCCACTTTCTTCGGCATGCGGGGCGATCGCTCCGGGTGCGTCGAGTCGAGGTCTTGGCCAACAATGCCTTTCGCCGGGCGCCGGATCAACCGGCCGCGGGCCGTGCGACGTTCGTGCCCGGAAGGCTTCGCGTCGTTTGCCATTTTGCATAACGCACGTTATATTACCGGCGCTCGCGAACCAGGGACGAAACGATGAGTGGGGCTTGGTCTCTTCAGCACTTCTATCACACCGTCATCAACGTGCGCGATCTCGACGAGTCGGTCGCCTTCTACCGGCTGCTCGGCTGGGAAGTGCTGAACGACCGGCGCAACGTCGAATGGCCGGATTTCGTCGCCACGCTGTTCGGCATGACGCGCGCCAAGGGCAAGGGCGTGCTGATGAACCTGCCGGCCGATCCCGACGGCCCGATGCTCGACCTGATTCAGTGGATCGAGCCGGAAGAGAAATTTCCGCCCGTTCCGCTGCCCGAGGGCGCGATCCCGCGGATCATCGCGTTCCGGACGAAGAATGTGCACGCCGCCTATGCCGCGCTCAAGGCCGAGGGCGTGCGCTTCACGCGCGAGATGTTCAGCCATGCCGAGCTCGGCGTGGTGGGAAGCTGCTTCTGCTGGGATCCGAACGGCAACATCATCGAGCTGATCGAGCTCAATCCCGGGCAGCGCCATTCCAAGGCGAACGAGGCGCTGTCGAAGACATGACCGGGCCCACGACCAAGGACGAGATGCGGCGCGTGTTCGACGCCGTGTCGAATTGGGGCCGCTGGGGCGCGCAGGACGAACGCGGCACGCTCAACTACCTCACCCCGGAGCGCATTGCCGCCGCCGGCAAGCTGGTGAGGACGGGGCGCCAGGTGAGCTGCGCGCGCGATTTCCCCGTCATGCCGGGCCCGGAGAACCCGACGCCCGCGCTGCATCACATCGTGATGGGCGGCGACGACCCTTGCGCGCACGGCGTGCCCGGCCTCGAGGTGTCGCTCGACTTCATCGGCATCGCCTATCACGGCCTCGCCTCCAGCCATATCGACGCGCTCTGCCATGTCTTCGTGGAAGGCAAGATGTACAACGGCCATCCCGCGACCGACGTCCGCTCGACCGGCGCGCGGCGCAACTCGATCATGGCGGCCAAGGACGGGATCGCGGGCCGCGGCGTGCTGCTCGACATCCCAAGGCTCCGCCGCGAGCCCTTCGTCGCGCTCGACAAGCCGGTGCGAGCCGCGGAATTGAGCGCGGCCGAGGCGATGCAGAAAGTCGTCGTCGGCGAAGGCGACATCCTGCTGGTATCCGTGGGCCGCGACGCGCAGAAGCAGCATCAGCCTCACAAGCCGGGCGAGGAATACGCGCTCGCCGGCCTCGATCCCGACTGCATCCCGTGGCTGCACGAACGGCGCATCGCCGTCCTGGGCTCCGACGCGGTGCACGACCCCTCGCCGCCGGTGCGGCCCATCGAGGGCTGGCGCATCCCCGTGCATATGTGCGCGCTGGGCGGAATGGGCCTGCACCTGCTCGACAATCTGCATCTCGCCGGTCTCGAACAGGCCTGTGCGAGCGAGAACCGCTGGGAGTTCTTCCTGGCGGTGGCGCCGCTGCGCATCGCGCGCGGCACGGGTTCGCCCGTCAACCCCATCGCGATTTTCTGACAGGAGAAGCCACGTGAAGTTCGACATCTTCTGCGAGATCCAGCGGGCCGATATCTCGACGCCGGAAGAGGAGCGCGCGCTGCTCGCCGACACGGTCGAGGAAGCGCGCGCGGCGGACCGCGCCGGCTTCGACACCTGGTGGCAGGTCGAGCATCACGGCGCGCCCGAGTTCAGCTACAGCGCCGCGCCCGAGCTCGTGCTCACCGCGATCGCGATGAACACCAAGCGGCTGCGCGTGGGCCATGCGGGCGTGCTCGCGCCGTTCCGCATCAACGGCCCGCTGCGCGTCGCCGAGCGCGGCGCCACGCTCGACATCTTCAGCGGCGGGCGCTTCGAGCTGGGCCTGGCGAAGTCCGGCGGCAAGGAGTGGGAGACCTTCGGCGTCGATCCGGAGACGGCACGCGACGAGCTCAAGGAAGCCATCCAGATGATCCCGCAGATCTGGACCGAGAAGACCTTCGGCTGGGACAGCAAGCTGTTCAAGATGCCGGAGCGCGAGATCGTGCCGCGCCCGCTGCAGAAGCCCCATCCGCGGCTGTGGCAGACGGCGTCGAGCCCCGACTCGTTCCGCATGGCTGGCGAGCTCGGCGTCGGCGTGCTGGGGACGACGCTGCTGAGCCCCGTGAGCCTGATGAAGTCGCTGCTCGACGAATACGATGCCGGGTTCGCCGCGTGCAAGAAGCCGGCCGGACGTCTGGCCAACCGCCAGAAGGGCGTCTTCACCTTCGTGCACGTGGCGGAGTCGCGCAAGGCCGCGATCGCGAGCGGGGCTGCTTGGTCGGCGTTGTGGTACGTGCATTTCGCGCCCATCGCGTTCAAGGTGCCGCGCAACATCTGGTACGACGCGATCCGCGCGGGGATGAACCCGCATCTGGTGCGCAAATCGGCGCAGGAGATCGCGGCGCTTTCCGGCGCCGATCCGACCAGTCTCGACATCGCCGCCGACGAGATCCCCGTGATCGCGCTGCTCAAGCGCATGGCGAAGGGCGACAATGTCTCGAACGAAGAGGCGCACGAGACCCTGGAAGGACTGGATTCGGTGATCATCGGCGACGTCGATCATTGCCGTGGCAAGGCGGCGAAGTATCAGGCGATCGGCACCGACCGGCTGCTCTGCCTGATGCAGTTCGGCGCCGTGCCGCACGAGGCGGTGAAGACCAGCATCCGGCTGGCGGGCGAGCACCTGATCCCCCACTTCGCGCAGGCACGCGAGGCGATGTCCGTCGGATGAAGACGCTGACCGTCGAGCGGCGCGGACGCGTGGATTGGCTTACGCTGAACCGGCCGGAGCGGCTCAACACGATCACGGGCACGATGGTGCAGGAGCTGTGCGATTACTTTCGCGGGCTCAGGCAGAACCACGACGTGCGCATCGTGGTGATGCGCGGCGCGGGACGCGCCTTCTGCGCCGGCCTCGACATCAAGGAGTATACGACGGCGGGCGGCGACCGCACGCCCGACGGCGCGGGGCGCGCGCGCCCGGGCGATCATCTCTTCGACATCGTGGAGCTGATGCGCGATTGCCCGCAGCCGATCATAGCCCTGATCCACGGCCCCGCCTGCGGCGGCGGCTTCGCCTTTGCGCTCGCCGCCGACATCCGCATCGCCGGCGCATCGGCGCGCATGAACGACGCCTTCGTCGCCCTCGGACGCTCGGGATGCGAGCTGGGGCTCACCTATTTCCTGCCGCGGATCGCGGGCCTGGGGATCGCCGCCGAGCTCATGTACACCGGCAGCTTCATCGACGCCGCGCGCGCCGAACGCGTGGGCCTGGTCTCGAAGGTCGTCGCCGACGACGCGTTGGAAGGAGCAGCATCGGAATATGTCGACGCCATGCTGCGGACCGCGCCCATGGGCTTGCGCATGACAAAAGAGACGCTGAACCGTTCGCTGGCCATCGGCGACCTGCGCGCGGTCATCGACCTGGAGGAGCGCGCCCAGATGCTCTGCGGCCGCGGACCGGACTTCGAGGAGGCCATGAAGGCGTTCCTCGAGAAGCGCCCGCCGAGCTACGCTTGAAGCGCGCTACCTCGTGCCGACCGCGCCGGTGAGCACGACGAGACTTTCCGCGGGCAGCGTATAGGTCGTTCCCATGCCGCCCGGGACCGTGGCCGTCGACTGCGGCCCATCCGGATCGGGATGGCTCTGCCTGCCCTGCTCGATCCAGGCATACTGGGCCGGGCCGAACGTGGCCTCGGTCACGCTGCCCGAGAACCACGATGTGCCGCCGGGCGTGTCGAACTCGACCGTCACGGCATGCGCGTTCTCGAAGTCCCGGTTGACCAGCAGCAGCGACCACTGGCCGTCGGGCCGCGCGAGCGGATAGGCAACGACCCAGGAGTCGCCGCCGGCGATCGAAGCGGGATAAAGCACATGCGTGCCGCCCTTGGGCGCGCTCCAGCTTTGCGTCATCATCTGCGCCGCGAAATATTGCGACAGCGGCGCCTGCGCCGTGTAGCTGCGATCTCCCAGCAACACGCCATAGCTGCCCCAGCCCCGGCACGGATCGGACGGGCTGAGCGGAATGGGTTCGTATTCGTAGAAGAACGCGCCGTTGGCGCCGGTCGACAGCAGCGACCCCATCATCTCGGCATACCACAGGGCGCCGGTGACCTCTTGTGCCGCGTCGGTCTCGTTCTGCGAATAGTTCGTTTCGGTCACGAACATCGGCAGGCCTAAGGGAAGATCGTCGCGGCGCCACGTCGAGACGATGTTGGAGATGAGGCCGGGCTCGCGCAGAAGGTTCGCTTCGCCCGCGTCGTTGTTGCAGCTCGCGAACGGATAGTGCTCGAAGGAAAAGAAGCTCAGGTCCTTCAGATGGCCGTGCGCCGACAGATAGGCGACGAAACGCTTCGTCCACGACGTCTCGCCATGCTTCTGCAGCGCCCAGGCCTTCAGATCGCGCGAATTGTCCTCGAAGACCGGCCCGCCCAGCGCGAGGCCGGGATCCACCTTGTGCAGCGCATCGGCGAATTGGACGTAGAGCGCCGCGTAGTCTTCCGGCGCGACGAACTGCCCGTCCGGTTCCTCGCCCATCTCCACGCGGCCGATCGCATAGCCGCGCGCCTTCAGATATTGGAGCTCGGCGGCGGCGTTCTCGGGCGTGCTGTACATCATCGCGATCGGCACCATTGCCGGCATGCCCCGCGTGATGCCGCTCTGGAACACGATGTCCAGGCCCGGCTGCTCCTGGTCGCGCACCCGGTCGCCCGCGCCGTGCCACGGATCGACAGAGGACGCGTAGGTCACGGTCTGACGGCGGTCCGGCCGATGCTCCACGAGGTCGGTGAAATCGCCGTGGCCGATGGTGCCGAAGCCCGCTTCGGCGATCGCATAGCCTTTGCAATCGCGCGGATCGCTGCTGCCCTGCGCCGTGCAGCTGCCGGAGCCCTCGGTCATCGCGATGCGCAGATAGCGCACCTTGCCGGGCGCCTCGCCCAGCGAAAGCGTGACCGTGCCGCCCGTGCCGTTCGAAACCGCGCCGTGCGGAAAATCCACCCATGCGCCGTGCGCAGGATCCCAGATGGGATCGCCGCCCGTCCAGTATTGCACCTGGTACCGGACGGCATAGGGGCTGCCCCACCAGATCTTCGCCGCGTCGATCTGCTCCTTTGCGTGCAGGTCGAAAAGCACCCATTGCGGATGCGCCGTGTCCGGGTCGCCGGTATAGGACTGCGACAGATAGGGATTGCTCTTCCAGAACGAGCCGAGGTCGCCGTCGTCGAGGCGGGAATAGTCGTCGTCGTTTCCCTGGTCGTGCGTGAACCCGCGGCGCGGCAGCCGGTAGCCGTAGCTGTCGACGATCGTTTTGGCCGGGGTGGACGTGCTCGTCCAATAGCCGCCGCTGCCTTGCGAGAAGTGGCCCGCCGGATTCCAGTGCCAGTCCTGGACCGAGAGCTCCGTGTACAGACGATAGCTCGCGGCGCCGAGGCCCGCGCCCAGCATCTGCTGGACGTTGGAAGGCGTGTAGATCTCGGGAACGGCGCGGGCCGGAACGCCGTCCACGCCCGCCCCGAACGCGGAGTCGGGCGCGAACCGGTTCAGCGCATGCCGAGGGTCGGCATCGACGGCGATGTCATACGGTGCCGTCGTGCGCGGAGGGAACGCGGCGGGCGCGAGAATTGGCGCAGGATGATGCCTCGAATGGGCTACGGCGGCGGCCGCGAAAAGCGCCAGAGCCAGCGGCGCAAGGACGGCGATGCGCGCCGCGACCTTCGTACGCCGGAACCCTCCATTTCCACGTCGGTGGCTTCGCGGCATGGCTGCGTCCCGCGGCGATCTCATCGTTGGAGAGACTGATACAGGAGCGCGGCGGCGGCAAGCTTCGCGCTCTTCGGGGGGCCGCGCTATTTCCGTGCCGTCCGTGTCTTGCAGAACGACGGGAACCCGGCCGCCCTGAATTCCGCCATGCGCGCCTTCACGGACGGCAGGTCCGGAACGGCACACCCCGCTCGACAGCCGGGCGAGGCGGCCGCTGCGCGACAGGAAATGCATGAAGCTGCCGGTCACGAAATGGTAGCCCTCAGAAAATATCCTCCTCCGCCACGTCCGGCAGCGCCTTGCGCAATATGTCGATGAGGCGCAGCACGACGGGATCGAAATGCTGTCGAACATCGCGGCGCCTTCTGGCGTGTTCGATAATTGAGAGCCGAAGGCGCCGTAGTTCTTCCAGCCGTCGCCGCCACCAGCACAGAGATCGAAGTCGGTGTCGAGAAAGGCGTGCAGCGCGCCCGGCACGGTCGGCTTGCGCTTCGCATCCTTTTCGTATTGCGCATTTCGGCCTGGTGTCGGTGGACCTCGAGACCTTCGAGCACCGGTTGAAGCCCAGCGCGCTGCACCTCGGCGCGATCGCGCGGGCCAACGGATCTAAGGCAGACGCGCCTCTGCGCCAGGATGCCGGTCGACGGACCGTCGCTGAATGACACCGCGAAAGATCACGACGCCGATAGTTCCATGACGTCGTTTTCGGAGATTGCGACCCAGTCGAGAAGCTCTTCGATCATCAGGTCCTCGAAATTCAGAACATGGGCCGCGATCATTTTGCCCATCGCGTGCGGAAGTTGGTCGCCTGGCGAAAGGTCGGCCTGCATCAGTACGGCATTGTAGTTCGAAAGCCAGTTGTCGATCTGCCGACTTTGGCTCTTATAGCGATGGATCAAGCTTCGGGCATTCTGGTTGATATAGATGGCGGTCAAGGCCGAAGACGCGCCTATGAACGTCAAGATCAGGAACTCCAGCAGCGGTATCGATCCGGATCGGCTTTTGCTGACAAGCATGAACGTTTTGGTCAAGGACAGGACCACGGTGACCGAGAACGCGAGGAGCAAGGCTACCGATCGCCAACGACCCTGGTCGACCAGGTGCTGGCGTGAGAGAGCGAACCACCGGGCTTGTGCCCATGGGCGCTTGAGAAAATGCGTCGCGAAGCGCGCGCGTTCGATCGGCCCCGCAAGTATGCGCTGCTCGATCTCAGCCCGCCGCGTCTCCCAGAAGCGTCGAATTTCGGAGGCTTTGAGACTTCCGCCGCCTTCCATCGCGGCTTCGACTTCGGCGGCGAAGCGGCGGAACCTCGAGGCGACCTCGGGCTCTTCCGGCGGTGCGACGAGGAGATTGTCGAGCACGCACCACTGCCGGAGCAGCTCATTGACGATGCGGGCGCTAATCCAGGTCCGGTTGGCGCGTGTCGCGCGAAAGAAGAAATATAGCGCCAAGCCGAAGCAGGCCACGTCGAGCACCGAGCAGAATTGGACGATGCACTCGTTGTCCTCCGCCAATGTCAGCGAGAAGGAAAAGCTCAGGAAGCCGAGCAGCGTCGCCGCGACGACGGCTGCCGCCGCGGCCTGATAGCGGTTCTGTGCCGCGATGGCATCCTCGTGATAGCGGTCGAGCAGAAGCGTGGCGCCCTTGCGGACGGCCTCGTCGGCATCGCACAGCACCGTCTTGAGGGTCGCGAAATCGGGGACGTCCGGCCGCCCTGGCTCGGGCTTCGCATTGCCGCGGTAGAACCTGTCGCGAAAGCTCAGCCAGGCCCGGGAGCCGCCACAGGAGAACGAAAGCGCCAAAACGATCGCGACGCCCATCTGCAGCAGCAGACCGTCCAAGGAATCCCCCATCTGGTGCGATATACATCGCGCCTGTATTCTAGCCAAGCGCGAAGAGCTCTTTGCCGGGAAATTGGGGGCACCGATGAGATCGACCGTATCGACCTTGGGCCTGCTGCTGGCTGCCCTGCTCGTGCCGGGTACGGCGCTTTGCGCGGCCAAGCCCAATATCGTGGTGATCATGACGGATGACCAGCGCGACGCCGATCCGCTCGAGCGCATGCCGAACACCCAGGCGCTCGTCGTTCAGCACGGGGTGCGCTTCGTCAACAGCTATGCCGTGAATCCGGTATGCTGCGCCTCGCGCGCCAGCTTCCTGACGGGGCAATACAGTCACAACGACGGCGTGTGGGACAACCGCCCCGCGGCACGGCCGGGCGGTTTCAAGGATTTCCACGGCGACGACAACACGCTGGCTTGCTGGGCGCAGCAGGCCGGCTATCGCACTGCGCTGATCGGGAAATATCTGAACGGCTACGGCAAAAAAGCGTCGCGGAACTACATCCCGCCGTGCTGGAGCTATTGGTGGGGGCTGACGAGGCCGTTCCGTTACTACGACTACGAGGCCAACGACAACGGCACCATCAAAACCTATGGAAAAAGCGAGAGCGACTATCAGGAGGACGTGGTTTCGGATTTGGCGCAGCAGTTCATCGCGGGATCGACGCAGCCCTTTTTCCTGTGGATCACCGGCATCGCGCCGCATGGCGGCTATCCCGGCGTCAACGTGCCGGTGCCGCCGAAGCGCTATCGCGGCTTCTTCAAAGGTCTCGCGCTGCCGAAGCCGCCAAACTTCAATGAGAGCGACTTTCAGGACAAGCCGAAGTTCATGCGGAAATTCTTGCCTCTCTTGGACGGCCCCGGGGTCAAGCTGGCCGCGCAGTCCTATCGCCTGCGTGCGGAAACGCTGCTCGCGGCGGACGACATGGTCGGCGCGATCATCGCCGAGCTCGAGCAACGCGGGCTGCTTTCCAACACCTATGTCGTGTTCACCTCGGACAACGGCTTTTTCAACGGCGAGCACCGCATCGCCGTCGGCAAGCACCTGCTCTACGATGAAGCGCTGCGCGTTCCCCTCGTCATCCGGGGGCCGGCGGTGCCCGAGGCCGAGACACGGCCGCAGATGGTGAGCAACCTCGATCTGAGCGCAACGATCGTAGAGCTCGCCGGCGCGGCTCCCGGACGAACGCTGGACGGCAGGTCGCTGGTGCCGCTGCTGTCGTCCGCCGACGTGCCGTGGCGCACCGCCATGCTGCTCGAAGGCGCTGACGTGCTTCCGCTCGCCCAGGACACCACCTATGGCTACTGGTCGGCGATCCGTACGGGCGCCTACAAATATGCCGAGCACGTCAGCAATCGCGAGCGCTATGCCGGCAACGAGTTTTACGATCTGGCCAGCGATCCATATGAGGTGAACAGCAGGCCCGACGATCCCGACTACCGGCAGGTCGTCGATCAGCTGAAGCCGATGCTGGCGGGCCTGCGCGGCTGTCAGGGCGCCGACTGCTGGATCGATGCCATCCTTCCCGCCTCACCGCCGCAATCCAAGGCACCCCCCGAGATCGGGCGCCCCTGCCGTCTGTGCCGGCACCGCGACCTGTCGCGGCCGCTCGAGCCGACGGAAAGCGCCACCACGCGCTGAATTCAGTGCAGCGGCATCGCAACCTTCGGCGCCGCAGTCGCAAGCGCATACTTGTAGAGTGTGCCGCAAAGACAGACAGGATCGCCCTGGTCGCGCGTCACGCCGTAGAGCACCCCGTTCTCCAGCGCCAAGCGGCCTTGAGGATGAACACCGTCCGTGTCGTTGAAGGCGTGCAAAGTCGTGAGCGTGCCACCAGCTGCCGGAAGCTGATAGAGCGTTCCGCAACCGAGCTTCAGACTACCTCGTCCGCAGGTACCGACCCCGCCGCGCAAGGTCGTGCCGTAGAGGTTGCCGGAACCATCGGCGAGGACCGGGGCCATCGGCAGCGCGCCTTCCTGCCCGCCTGAAAACC
>Ga0213876_10000266_pt1 | contig 48489 bp, 41 predicted proteins | sample BarmaccomBMRX_R9_FD_160113 | JGI IMG/M metagenome (GOLD analysis project Ga0213876, IMG submission 160113) | Root-associated microbial communities from Barbacenia macrantha in rupestrian grasslands, the National Park of Serra do Cipo, Brazil - RX_R9 | ecosystem: Host-associated > Plants > Roots...
GTCCGCCTCATCACGACGATTGCGGCCACGACATCGTCATCATGGTCCCTGCCGGCGATGCCGAGCCTGGGCACGTAGCCGATCGAGACCTTGGCAACGTGCCTGATCTGAATCGGTGAGCCGCCGGACTGGGTCAGGACGATGTTCTCGATATCCTGAACGTGGTAGCCGTTGGTGACGTCATCGGCGCCGCCGCTGTCAATCAGGCCGACGCCCCGGATATTGACCGACTGCTGTCCAATGGAGATCTCGCGTCCGCCGACATTGATGTTGGCATTGCCAATCGCGGAGATGAGCTGCGGAATCGTGACGTTATAGGCTTCGAGCTTTCCGAGATCGGCATCGACATTGAACTGTTTGGTGGTGCCACCCCAGCTGTTGATCTGCGCCACCCCCGGAATGGTGAGCAGATGGCGAGTTACCACATAGTCCTGCAGCGTGCGCAGGTTGGTCAATCCGAAATGCGGCGGGCCTACAATCTGATAGCGATAGATTTCGCCGACCAGGCTGGACGCCTGAATGGTCGGTACCAAGTTGCCCGGCAACGTGACGTTCTGCTGCAAGCTGATCGAGGCCTGCTGCAGGGCAAAGTAATAGTCGATCCCGTATTTGAAGGTGACGCGGACAAAGGACAAGCCATAGAACGAGGTCGAGCGGATATTGACCACGCCGGGCGTCGGATAGAGCCCGACCTCCATGGGGATGGTGTAATACTTTTCCATCTCCTCCGCGGAGAGGCCTGGAGCCTGCGCGGTGATTTCGAGAATGACAGGAGCGGGATTGGGATAGGCCTCGACGTTCAGCCTGGTAAATGCGACCAGCCCGGCGGCGCAGAACACCATCAGCCCGAGAACAATAATCGCGCTGCGCGTTAGTCCGAACTCAAGAATTGACTTTATCAAGTGACCCCGCGGTGCCTCTGTTGGCTCGTCCTATGCGCCGATCTCATTCAGCCTGCTTCGCCGAGCAGCAGCTTGTTGCTCAGGTACACCGCGCCCTCGCTAACGACGGTTTCTCCGGGCTGAAGGCCATTCAAGATCTGAACCCAGCCGCCCTGTCGAATCCCGGTCTGCACCGTGCGCTTGTTGAAATGCCGGCCGTCGTTGCTGACCCAGACCGTCATCGTGCCGTCCCCCTCCCTCACCACACTGTCGGCTGGCACCGCGAGCGAACGCGCGGGGTCTCCGACATGAATGACGAAGCTGGCGTACATTCCCGAGCGCAACAGGTGTTCGGGGTCGTCGACCTCCGAGCGAACCAATTGCCGATGGGTGTTGGGATCGATGATCGAGCCGACCGTCGTAACGTGCCCTTTGAAAACGCGGTCTGGATACGCCGGCACCCTCACCTCGACCGGCTGACCGACTTTGTAGGCCGGTGCATCGGTCTCTATGACATTCGCAATCATCCACATCGTCGAGATGTCGGCGATCGAGAATGGTGCGGGCGCCGCGCCCGGCTGGGTCAAAAAACCCGGTGCGGCGTTGCGGGTGACGACCCTGCCGTCGATGGGACTGGGGACGACCAGGGTTGAATCGATTCTCCGATCCGTCAGGATCTGCTCGACCTCGGCGTCCGACTTGCCGAAGATGCGCACTGCGTTCTTGGCTGATTTGAAGTTACCCTCCGCGGTCTGCTCATCAGAGGTTGCCTGATCGACATCCTTCTGCGCGCTGCCGCCTGCCTTCAACAGGCCAGTTGCGCGCGCCAGGACTCTCTTTTGGAGCTCGAGGACACCGGCGGCCGCAAGGAGGGTCGATTCTGCCTGCAGGAGATCCGGGCTGTCGATGGAGAACAGGACGTCACCCCTATGGACGTCGTCACCCACATTGTAAAAGGCCTTCAGGATTTTTCCCGGGTACTGGGAGAAAACCTGGACCAGCATGTTCTCGTTGAAGTCGATAGTGCCGATCGCAGTCTTGAGGATTGCAAAGTCGCGTGTGTCTACCGGTCCGACCTTGATCGAAGCGGCTTGTTTCTCGGACAAATCGACAGACTGGATCTCACTCTCGGTCAACTGCGCCGATCTGGTAGATGATGATTGATTGTGGCTTGGTATTTCTGAAAGTCCCGGCGCGGGAATCAGCTTCGTCCAGAATAGGGCTGCGACAGCAGCCGCCGCGACGATCGCAAGAACACCTCTCGTTCGTACGTGGTTCATTCGAATGCCTCGGCGAGCCCCACCGCGAGTTGATTGCAAGCTGAAAAGTCGAGACGAACACATGCGAGGCGAGTGCGCTCGGATACCAAATCGAGACCATCAGCAGGCAAGGTTCCATAGTTCGCTCTTCGACTTCGGGCAAGCGCATTTTTATTGTTTAGACAACACGTTAGCGAGCCTTACGCTAGGCTTACAAAGCTCAAACCTTACGCAGAGCTTACAAACCCAACCGGAGCCTGCGGCTTGCGCTGAGAAGGAGTACGATCCAGAAAACTTCTGTAGGCGCTGTCAGCGGGCGAGTAAATTCCCGGCCAAGTCCATACGGACACGCCGAAGAGCCTTATTGGATGGGGGCTGCGGTAGGCTCCTATTTTTGCGCTGGCGCGTCGCGGGACACCTACGCTCTTTGCGGGGATTGAATGAATAGAAGACTTGCTGGCTGGACAGCGTTCGTGTCGGTATTCCTTGCAAGCGGATTGGCGCTGCGGGTCGCTTTTAGACTTGGCATCGCCGCTCAATATGGCGGACAGAGTTTCGTAGCCGAATTGGACACGTTGTCACGGGTGGCGGCTGTGGCAGGGCTTGCTGCGCTGGTCTCTGCAATTGCTCAGGTCATCGAGAAGGCATCGAAGTAATCGCGTGATCCGGACCAGTTATCGTTTCGACGGCTTCGATCCCGACTGGCCCATCTTTGTTATTTCTCCACGCTGGGGTGGAACGACCGAGTTCGTTTGAGCGGCAGGCCCTCCAATATAGCTTTGGTTCTTCTTCGGACCGCCAACTGCGGCTTGCGCGACGCTGAGCGCCAGCGATAGACTGCTGACCGCAAGGAATGCGCAAGCTATCCTGATCATATAATCGTCCTCGGCAGCCATTTTATAGGCGCGAAAAGAAGATGTTTCTGTTTAGCTCGAAATGCGATTGTCGTCGAGCTGAGCTAAGGTTGGGCGCGATGCCAGTCCGGAAAATTGTTGAGGCAGGCAATGGCACTTGATCAAGTGAGGAAGCCATTTACTGTAGCGTGTGTCGCGCTTCCCTGCTCGGCGAGCGCTCAACCACGCGATACCTCCACAATCGAAGTGGCGGCTCCCGGCCAGCTGTACGACTATGTCGTTCATGTTCAGAATACGTACGACTATCGGTACAATCCCGAGGTGCGTCAGGATCGTATTTTACTCGCGAGACGAGTTGCCAGACCGATCTGCTCGAAAATGCAGATCGTCGGTGAAAGCAAGTTCAAGACCGAGATTTTTGGACTGACAACCGGCAAGCCAGACTACGTCGTGTATTTGAAATGTCTTCCTTTGCGATCTCGGATTCCTCGGTGAACCGCGTCCAGTCGTCCAGTTGACCAACCCACCCGAGGCAAGCGCCACTATTCGTAGCGGAGCAGACCGGAACCCGCCAAGACCGCCAAATCCCGGCGTGCCTCTTCGGTGGCCTCGGCTCATGCCGACACAGCGTCACTTTGCAAGGCGACAACGAGCACGGGAATCGATGAAGTCTTGACCGGGCTTGCGTTACCCACGCAAAATGTCCGGACGCCCGGGTTGATCCAAATATTCAAGTGCAGTCACAGTTTACGGGAGCGACATTTCCCGCGTCGTGCACTGAGTGAGTGATGGTGATGTCCCACAAGCGGTCCACGCGCCGGCGAATATGGGTCACGCTGTGGAAAATTGTCACGTCGGCCGCTGGGGGACCGAATGGGAAAGTTGGCCAAGAGGCAAAAAATGAAGCTGAAAAAGGCCGAGAAGAAAGAGTTCAAACGATTTGCGAAGGCTGCCCGCAAAGTGGGGCTGCTCGTGACCAGAGACTCCTACATTCGCTATTTCAGCGACTCTTCCAAGCACAAGCAATAACTGGGCAATCCGGCCGCCTGCCTTGCTTAGAGTTCGCCCGGCTCAGCGGCGCTGAGCTTCGAACGCGACGAATCCGCGCGCTTGTCGATCGCGCGCGAGAGCGGCAGCCGTACTGCAAAGCAAGAACCCTTCTCCTCGGCGCTTTCGACGTCGACGCTGCCGCCATGCAGTTCGGCGACGATCTTGACCAGGTAGAGACCGACACCGGTGCCGACAATTCCGGAAACATTGCTACCACGGTTGTAACGATCGAAGATATGCGCGAGATCCTTCTGCGGGATCCCCATTCCTCGGTCCCGCACGGCAACCGCAATCTTGTCTCCCTCTATCTCCGCAATGATCTCGATCGGGCTGCCGTCTGGTGAGTATTTGAGGGCATTCGATATGATGTTGCTGAACATCTGGAAGAGCAATTTTCCGTCGCCCAAGATCGGTAGTGGCACCGGACCGAGCCGCTGGTTTATGTTCGCCTGCGCGGCGATATCGCCATGGATATGGCAAACCTCGTCCAGGATCACCCGCAGATCAATCTCAAGCGGGTGGAAGTAGAGCTGCGCTTCGCCATCGACCAGACGCGAGGAATTGATGAGTTTATCGATCACGGTGGTGATGCGGAGAACGGCTTTGCGGATCTTACCCGCACGCTCCGCGACATCGGCGCTTGCAGGCCCATGAGCCGTCTTGGCCAGACGCTGTGCTTGTCCATCAATGATTGTCAACGGCGTACGAAATTCGTGCGACGCCATGGACACAAAATCCAGCTGCAACTGGTTCAGGCGCTGTTCCTCCGCAAGCCTTTCTTCCAGCATGCTCGCCTGCTGCGACAATGAGCGCTGGCTCAGCATCAGCTCGATGGCGTTCGCGCGGAAAACGCCTAGTGCGCGTGCCATTTCGCCGATCTCGTCGATGCGATCGTTACCACGTATCTCGATATCCGTATCGTTTCCCGCGAGCCTGCGCATCCCGTCGGCGAGTTCAAGCAGTGGCATGGAAATGAAGCGCTTCACGTAAAATAGCACCCCCATGATCAATAGCGCGGCAATTCCCATGGCGAGGAGGATCAGCGAGCTTGAATGCCGGTAGGCGACATCGGCCTCATAGCTTGCAGCGTTTGCACTCTCGATATTGAGGCGCGTAACAAGCTCCAGCGAATCACTAGCCGCATCGTATGCCGATTGCGATTCCGTCCGATAGAGATTGATGGCCTCTGCCGTTTGCCCAGTTTCATATAGTTGCAGAACGCGGTTCAGTACGTTCTGGTAAGAGGTCCAATTTTCCTTGAACTTGCCATAGAGCTCGGCAGAAGCTGGCGATTGGCGCAGGCTTTCATAGTCTCTCTGTGCCCGTCCGACGGCTTGTCCGAGGCTCTCGATCTCTCTCTTGCTGAGGCCGGACTCGTGATTTGAGGAGAGCAAATAACGTCCCTCCGCGGCTCGGTAATCGGACGTGAAATTGTTCAGATCACCAATCAACCGCGTGCTCGGAAGCCACATGTCCCGCACATCGGCGGACACGCGGTTGAACTCCCGGAGCCGATCGATGCCAAACAGCCCCAGGCCTGTGATCAGCAGGAAGAAGAGCAGGAATACCAAAGATAGAACAGAGTTCAGCGAGCGCGCCCGCATTGTCCATACCGAAGGGGTTAGGTCACGACCCCAGAGCCGATTGCTGGAATCCAGGTATTCTTCCACCGCAGGCTTTCAGCTCCGACTGCTACTGTGATTTATCACATTTGCATGGTTCAAAGACAGCTTCTATGGCTGCGCTGGGACTTGCTTCCGGCCCTCGGCCGGGCGGGCAGAAGGCAGTCGTTTTCCCGCGGGGCGCATAGATGGCGGGTATCAGGAAGAAAATTCTTTGCATCGAGGACGATCGCGAGACCGCGGCATTGATTGCCGAGGAGCTGGAAGAGCGGGGATACGAGGTGACCCTCGCCTATGACGGGGGTGAGGGATTCGCCGCCGTTTTCAGGACTATGCCTGATCTTGTGCTGTGCGACATCAACATGCGCGTAATGTCCGGATTCGAGGTTCTGGAGCATCTGATCAAGATCGCCCCTCGCTTCAACAATGTGCCGTTTGTGTTTCTTACGGCTCTGACCGACCGCAGGAACGAACTGAAGGGACGAGAGCTTGGCGCGGACGACTATGTCACGAAGCCGATCGATTTCGATATTCTGGCCACGATCATCAAGGCACGTCTCGCCCATATCGCGCGGACCGAGGTGTGGGTCAAAGACGTCCACCTCAACGATCGCGAGATCGAGACCCTGACCTGGGCAGCGCGCGGCAAGACTTCGGCCGAGATCGCAAAAATCCTTGGACTGACCAAGCGAACCGTTGACTTCCACATCGACAACGCACGGATCAAGCTTGGCGTAGCGACCCGTACTCAAGCCGCGATCAAGGCAGTTACCGGCAAGTTGATCGAGCCCTGATGGAAACATCCAACCTGAAAAACATCTAATCGCCATTGCGAGTGGAGGCTCGCGCGTCCTCACGGGCAGACGCCAGCCTCTCGACATATTCCGCCGCATTCCTCGGAAACCAGTCGACGCCGATCTGCCTAAGCTCGTCCGACGACGGCGCCGGGTCACTGATATCGTCCAGCAACTGCGCATAGGCGTGGAGCACACTAACTTCGACATCGCGCGTCGTTTTCGCAAGTTGCCGGAGAATCTTTGCCGCTGTTACATTGCCTCTACTCAGCGAGAAATCGGCGGCGCATTCGAATTCGAGACGCAGAAGCTCGCGTATCTTCGCCTGATCCCTATCAACCGTCTTGGGCACAGCAGCTCTCGCCAATTCCTTGGGGCGATCGATAGCGACGCTGGGCGATTGATGTGGCGGCACAGTTGCAGGTGTCGACCCGGCTCCCGTCACGCGAAAGAACCATCTGACCATCTCTTCCCTCCTGACAGCGCTCTTTGCGCAGCTCAAGGGTGCTTCAGCGCAAAACTAGTACCACTCAGCGTGGCACTGGCACCTTTGGTCGAACCACCCACCACCCCTGTACGCGCGGTTGGCCGAATCATCCCTGTGCCGTTAACGTTTGGACCACTTTTCGTTGCGGCGACGCCTTCAAATGACTTTGGTGTCAGAGATCCGATCGCGCTCCTGGAGGGGATGCCTCCGGTGGTTTGAGCGAACGCGACATTAGTCAACGCCGTACAAAGCGTCAGACTGATTATCAGACTTGAACCTACTTTCATGGTCGCCTCTTGCCTTGATCCAAGGTCTCCAACACGCATCACTCGGCCGGCGCAAGGTTGCGCGCGCCGTCAGCGCCGGCATGCTCGCCCTCTCCATCCAGGAACATCATCCGAAGCGCTGGCACGACCACGAGCAGCATGACCGGCCCGATCAGCATGCCACCCACGACGACCGTGGCGAGCGGGCGCTGCACCTGACTGCCAATGCCTGTGGAGATGGCCGCGGGAAACAGCCCGATACAGGCCGACATCGCGGTCATCAGCATTGGCCGCATGCGTTGGGTGGCCGCATGAAACATCGCCTCACCTGTCGGCATGCCGGCGGCCCTGACCTGATTGTAGTAGGTAATCATCAGAATGCCGTCCATGACAGAAACGCCGAACAGGGAGACGAAGCCGATCGCGGCCGAGATACTGAAATCAAGCCCGGACACGTGCAGCGCCACGATGCCGCCGGCGATCGCGAAGGGAATGCCGGCCAACGCCAACAGACTGTCGCGCAAGGAGTTGAACAGGCCGTAGAGCAAGACCAGGATCAGCAGCACGCTGATCGGCATCACGAATTCCAGCCGCTTCTTCGCAAGCTCCAGATCCTCGAACTCGCCGGCCCAGACGATCCGATATCCGGGCGGTAGCTGGATGTTCTTGGCAATCCGTTCCTGTGCCTCCTCGACCGTGCCGCCAAGATCGCGCCCGCGCACGCTGAACTTGATTGGAATGTATCGTGTGCTCGTCTCGTGGTAGATGTAAGTGGCGCCGGTATCCAGAGTGATGTTGGCGAGTTCGCGCAACGGGATGTAGGCATTGCCGCCCGCGGGCGTCGGGTAACCGACCTTGATGTCGCCAACCGATTCGAGGCCGCCGCGGTCGCTTTCATTGAGGCGAACGGAAACGCCGAACTGGCGGTCGCCCTCGAGGAGCGTTGTCGCCTGAGTGCCGCCGAGTGCGGCCTGAATCACGGTATTGACGTCGCCGGTATTGAGCCCGTAGCGCATCGCCTTGTCGCGGTCCACCTTGATGTTCAGGTTGGGCTGACCGAGCACGTGGAAGACCCCGAGATCGGTGACGCCGCGGACCTTTTCCATTTCGACCTGGATCTGGGTGGCGAGACGCTCAAGGACCGCGAGATTGGGCCCAAGAATCTTGACCGAGTTGGCGCCCTTCACCCCCGATATCGCCTCCTCGATATTGTCCTGGATGTACTGCGAGAAGTTGAAGGTCGCGCCAGGCACCGCGTCGGTGAATTCTCTGTTCAAATCCTCGATCAGCTTGTCTTTCGTGTAGTTCGCAGGCCAATCCTCGAACGGCTTCAGCGGCGCAAAGATCTCGATATTAGAGAACGGCGACGCGTCGCTGCCATTATCCGGGCGACCGTGCTGCGTGACAGCCGTGATTACCTCGGGGTGCCGTAAGAGGACCTCACGAAGCTTGCCTGTCGCTGGTGTACCGGCATCGAGCCCCAGCGACGGGGGCAATGCCACGCGAATCCACAGATTGCCCTCTTCCAGATGCGGCAGAAATTCGCTACCGAGCCGCGTTCCCATCAGAGAGATGAGACCGAGGAAGGTCAGTCCGACGACAACCATGGACTTGCGATGCGCCAGCGACCAATGCAACAGCGGCTCGTAGATCCGGCGCAGACCCCGCACAACGATTGTCTCGGTCTCCCGCACATGTTCGGGCAGAAGATAGGATGCCAAAACCGGCGTCACAGTGAAAGTCGCGATCAGGGCCCCCGCGAGCGCATAGGCATACGTGCGGGCCATCGGCCCAAAAATCTGGCCTTCGACCCCCTGCATGGTGAACAGCGGAACGAAGGCTGCAACGGTGATCATCGCCGAGAACAGGACCGCCCTGTCAACCTGGAGCGCGCTGGACAGGATCAGCCGCAACCGATCGGTCCAGAGACTAAAGATGCCCGCCCGCTCGCGGGTTGGATCCTCGCCCCAGCGGCCATCGGCGAGAAAGCCGACGGCTTCCTGCCTTTGCTCCTCCCGCGATTGAAAATTTCGGAAGATGTTTTCGACCAGGATCACCGCGGAATCCACGATGATGCCGAAATCGACGGCGCCGACGGAAAGAAGGTTGGCATCCTCGCCCATCAGCACGAGGATGATCACGCTGAAGAACAATGCAAAGGGGATATTGACACCGACGATAATGGCGCTGCGGAGATTGCCGAGGAAGATCCATTGAATGAAGAAGACCAGCGCGCAGCCGAAGATCAGGTTGTGCAGCACCGTCCGGGTGGTCACTGAAACCAGTGTGCCCCGGTCATAGTATGGAACGAGCTTGACCCCAGGTGGCAAGGTGCCGTCATGGTTCATCTGGTCGATCACGGCCTCGACCTTCGGCAGCACGTCGTTCGTGTGCAGGGTGCGATTCATCACGACGATAGATAGAGCAACGTCGTCATCATGGTCACGCCCGGCAATACCGAGCCGCGGGACAAAGCCAAGCTCGACCTTGGCCACATCCTTGATCGTCACTGGTACGCCGTTCAGCTGAGTCAGAACGACATTCTCGATGTCGTCGGTGTGATAACCCTGCGTTAGATTGTCGGCGCCGCCCGAATCGAACAAGCCGAGGCCGCGAATATTTACGGATTGCTGTCCAACCGTGATCTCACGGCCACCGACATTTATGTTGGAGTTGCCGAGCGCTGTGACGATCTGCGGGATCGTGATGCTGTAGGCGTCGAGCTTATGAAGATCGACATTCACATTGTACTGCTTGGTCGTTCCACCCCAGGAATTGACCTGCACCACGCCTGGCACCGAGAACAAGCGGCGCAGGACGATCCAATCCTGCACGGTCCGCAGATTGGTCAAACCGAAGTGCGGCGGCCCGACGACCTGATAACGAAAAATCTCTCCGGTCAGGCTAGATTGCTGGATTTGTGGAACCTGGTTTTGCGGCAGGGTGACGTTCTGTTGCAGGCTGAGCGCGGCCTGCGTGTAGGCGAAGTAGTAGTCGACGCCGTACTTGAAGGTCACGCGAATGAAGCTGAGCCCGTAGAACGACGTGGAGCGAATGCTCTCGACGCCAGGCGTGGGGTAAAGGCCGATTTCCATCGGTATCGTGTAATAGCGCTCCATTTCTTCGGCCGAAAGTCCCGGCGCCTGCGCCGTGATCTCAAGTATCACGGGTGCAGGATTGGGATAGGCCTCGATGTTCAGCCTATTGAACGCCAGCACGCCGGCGCCGACGAAAACCAGCAGCCCCAGCAGGACGATGGGACGTCGGGTCAGGCCAAAAGCAAGGATTCCTTTTAGCACTATAACGCCTCTTAATTGGTTGCCGCGCAGCGCGCGCCGCTCAGCCGCCCGTCTGCCCGATCGCGAGCATATTGCTCAGGAAGATCGCGCCCTCGGTAGCCACCAGTTCGCCCGGCTGCAGACCTTCAACGATCTGACGTAGCCCATCTCTTCTGTCACCGATCTTGACCGCGCGCTGGGTGAATCGTTTTCCACCCGTCGTCACCCAGACCGTCATCGTCCCGTCACCTTCACGAACCACGCCGTCCAGTGGTACGGCCACAGACCTGACGGGATCACCAGTCGCGATGGCGAACCTGGCGAACATGCCGGAGCGCAGTTCGTGACTGGGGTCCTCGATCTCCGATCGCACCAGCATTCGGTGGGTATTCGGGTCGACATTCGAGCTGATGGTCGAAATGTGGCCCGTAAAGACCTTGCCGGGATACGACATCACGGAGACCCTCACCTTTTGACCGACATGAATAGCGGACACGTCACTTTCTGCGACGTTGGCGAGCATCCACATGGTCGACGTATCCGCCACCGAGAACGGCGCCGGCGCGTTGCCGGGCTGAACGAACAGGCCCGGAGCTGCGCTGCGTGCTGTGATACGGCCATCAATCGGGCTCTTCACCACGAGCTTTGGATCGGCCCGGCGCTCTTTAATAATGACGTCGACCTCGGCCTCGGTCTTGCCAAAGATGCGAACGGCGTCGCGCGCCGCCTTAAGCGAGCCTTCGGCGGTCTGTTGATCCGAGACCGCCTGCTCAAGATCCTTCTGAGCAACGGCCTTGATCTCATAGAGCGAAGAGAGACGCTTCAAGTTGCGCGTTGTCATCTCGAGTACACCTGCCGCGGCGATCAGGTTTGAATCGGCTGTCAGCATGTCTGGACTGTCGATCGTGAAGAGAATCTGTCCTTTCCTGACGTCGTCCCCGACTTTGGCAAACGTCTCCAGAATGCGCCCCTGGTACGGGGCGAACACCTGGAGTGTCATGTCTTCGTTGAAGTCGATGCTGCCGACGGCGGCTCTCTCGACCGGGAACTCGTGATCTCTGACCGGCTCGACCTTGACGGTCGGCATTTGCGCCTCGTTGAGCTCGACGCTCGGAACTCCGCTCACGATGCCCGTCTTCACATCGACCGCATCAGTTTTGGCATTGGCATCCGAGCTGAAGGCCTCGCGGCCCAAGCGCAGCGAGCTCGTGACGTAATCAACCGAATAAGCCCCCGCGAAAGAACAAAGCGCGCCGGCCGCAACGGTCGCCGCGATCACTTTGGATTTTGCCATCGATGCACCTATGCGGCTGTCCGGCGGCGTGCGCACGCAGGCCCGAGAATTCGACTGATTATGCCTCCAAGGAGCGCGACATTTCACTGCGACAAACCCCATTGATTGCTGTGACAAATCACAGTTTCCGGCGAGGCAAGCTGAACTAGCGTTCAGACTTCGTTAGTCACCGCGGCGGCGCCGAGACCACAACATGCGCTTCTTCCGCCGTTTCCTACGTGATGGGGTTCGGATGGCAATCTATCGTCTGGCGAGCGCGGCATCCTGCGCGGCGCTGCTGCTCTCAGGCTGCGCTGTCGGGCCGAATTTCGCGCCGCCATCACCGCCGGGTGTGACGCGCTACACCGCGAAGCCGCTCACATCGCCGCATCCCAACCCGGAACCGCCGAAGGTCGCTGGGCAACGGTTCATCGAAGGGGACGACATCCCGACCCGCTGGTGGATGGCGTTTCGCTCCAAACCGCTCAACGACCTGATCAGGCTGTCGATTGACCACAACCCGACGCTTCAGTCGGCCGAAGCTGCGATCCGGGTGGCGAACTACAATGCACTCGCGCAGCGAGGGTTCTTCTTTCCTCAAGCGAGCGCCAACTACACGCCGTCACAGCAGCTGCAATCGAACAATACGACGTCCGATCCGGCGACCCAGACCCAGATGAGCCTGCACACGGCACAGCTCAACATCAGCTTTGTCCCGGACGTTTGGGGCGCCAACATTCGTGCCGTCGAAAGCCTGGACGCCCTGACGGAGCAAGCGCAGTTCCAGCTTGAGGCGGCTCATCTGGCCCTCACGGCCAACGTCGTCACGGCCGCAATCCAAGAGGGCTCGCTTCGCGGGCAAATTGACGGAACGGAGCGTGTCATAAAGGCCGAGCGAGAGATACTCGACTTGCTGAGGAAGCAACTCAGCGCCGGCTATGTCGCGGAGACCGACGTGCTGGCGCAGGAAACGGCTCTCGCCCAGATCGAGCAGACCCTGCCGCCTCTCAAGAAACAGCTTGCAGTGCAGCGCGACCTATTGACGGCCCTTGCCGGCCAATTCTCCGCCGACGAGGTCTGGCAGACGTTCGATTTGAAACAAATCGCGCTGCCACGAAACCTGCCCGTGAGCCTGCCGAGCACGCTGGTGCGGAATCGTCCGGACATCCGCGCCGCCGAGGCGTTCATGCATTCAGCAAGCGCGCAAATCGGTGTCGCTATCGCGGTGCGGCTCCCGAATCTGACGATCACGGCGAATCCCGGCTCTGCCGCATTCTCGGTCGCCGAACTTTTCACTCCGGGGACGTATTTCTACACGGTCGCTGCGAGCGCGACCCAGCCGATCTTCGATGGTTTCATGCTCTATCACAAGCAGAAGGCTGCCGAGGCGGCGCTCGATCAGGCCGATACGCTTTATCGTCAGGCCGTGATCACTGCATTGCAGAATGTCGCCGACGCTCTGCGAAGCCTTCAGCAGGACACGCCGGCTCTCCAGGCGGCAACCAAGTCGGAACTGGCGGCCAAGAAGAGTCTCGATCTAATCAAACAGCAGCTTGCCCGTGGCCTGGTCAACCAAGCGGTGCTCCTGACGGCCCAGCAGGCTTATTTCAATACGGTGATTGCGCGTGTGCAGGCGGAAGCGACGCGTCTTTCAGACGTTGCGGCGCTCTTTATGGCGCTGGGCGGCGCCTGGCCGACCAATTGTCCGACGAGCGACTGGCGCGCTTGCGTATTCGACGAAGCAGAAGGATCCAAGGACACGACCAAGTCCTGAAGCATCGCAGAAAGCATCAAGGGGAGCAAGCAAGACGAAGCGAACATCACCAGTGTACCGGCGATCCTGGTGGCCGGTAGTGTCAGTGCTTTGTTCGGCGTCGACCAACCCGCTCCGCTCTTTAAAACTACAGCAAGGCACAGCAGGCCCGCTCCCGCCGGAGAACTCAAGGTCAGCTCCTGTGATTGTCCAATATTGAGCTACCTGCGCTGCAACAGTCGCGAAATACTGATCCGGCTGAACCGACTGTCGTGCTACCCTTGTGCGGGCCGCTCACGGACCAACAATGCTGCTTTTTTCCAACAATCGCGAGGTGTGGCTGCGCCGCGCCGAGGCGTTCTCAGACAGCAGATCTGGCGTAGTAGTGCTTGCGGGAACCGCTTTTGCAGACAGCTCGGTTCTTCCAGTTCTGCCGGACCTGCTCCTCATCCCAATGTTGCTCCTCAAGCCAGACCGGACCTTCTCGCTCACCGCAATCTGCGTCGTCGCCTCATCCACCGGAGCTCTGGTCGGCTACGGCATTGGCCATGTCGCCTGGGCCAGCCTGGGTGAGACCTTGGTCAAGATGTACGGGCAGGCTGACAATTTTCAGCGCTACCAGAGGCTGGTCGAAGACTGGGGGTTGTGGATCATCATCGCCAAGAGCTTCACGCCAATACCCTTCAAATTCATCGCCATTGCGGCCGGCGTTGCCTCGATGAATCTCTTGACCTTCACGGTTGCAACCGTAATCGGACGCACCCTCCATTTCGTCATCCTCGCGTTGCTCGTGGCGTCCTGGGGTCAGCAATTTCTGCAACTGGTTGCAAAATATGAGCGCTGGCTTCTTGGGCTCGGAATTCTCGGAGCGATCAGCCTTGGCATCGCCTACGCTACGCGGTGATCAATTGCCGCAACGGCCATAATAGGTCCTTGCGAGACGATAGGGAGGACCGAAAGCGACGAACTCTTTGCGGAGACACGCATCGCCGACGCGAAAGTCGCGATCGCTCTGGCACCGCAAATACTCAAAATGCAATCGTACCGCTTTGGCGTTGTTCAAATAGGTCGCCAAGTAGTGACCCGCGCTCGGCCTCTCTCGGCACATGTGAACAACAAAGTAACGGACGTCAGAGGGAAGCTGGTCGACATGGTCACGATTCCACGGCTCATCGTGAAGAACCGCGCTCGCACGAGCAAATGAGCTCGGCTGATTGCAGACGAGGTGGATCGATAAGCCGATGATCAGAAGAGTGCGTAGCTTCCGTTGACTCATTTCTTGTCCACATATCGTCTCGCCCCTGAATTTTAGCAACTTTCGCATACTGGCACGAGCGATATCGCCTCCGGAGTTGTCGCTCTGACGCGAGGCAACCGACAGCAATACGGTCCAAATTTGTGCGCCAGCGGCTCTTGCGAATGGTTGTCGGTTCTAAGCGAATTTCGAAGTGGTGCGCCACGGTCGATGAAATTGGCGCGCTCGTTCGCCGTGGGGCCATGATGTCGCGGCCGCCCACACGCTATCACCCGCGAAACTGCGATTGGACCGCGCATTTACGCTGAGCCTAGGTGCTATCGCGACGTCGTCCTCTTACCCTCCAATAGCTGCTGCGCCAATGCGCCAAGACCAAACGACCGGGTACGGCAATGCGCTTCAGCGCCCCACGAGACGGCGATTTGCAAGCCGAGCACCGGAATGGGATCGTATGTCGAAAGGTATCGGCCGGGGCTAGACCAGAGACACGAGGTGGGGCATCGAACTTTACAGCAGCAGATCACCGATCTTTGCCTTCCCCGGTTGCAATCCGCAACTCGGCTTGGATCGAACCGAGCAAGTGGCTCCGGGCGGATGGCGGCGCCGCCCAGCCGAAGCCCGCGCTATCTCATCTAGTCCCTTGCCTGAGGCACCATATAGGATGCAGGCGTCGTGCCAGACCGTCAGCGATCAGACACGAAGAAGTGTCTTGATCGCGCGCCGCAGCTGGAGCTGGACCACAGCTTCTACGCCCGCACATTGCTGTTCAATGTCCTGCAGCTATCGATTGCGATGATTGTGGTCTAGGGCTTTGGCCGGGTCCGATCTCCAAAGCCTGATCGCGAGCGGCGTAACAGCCTTGTCCAGGTGGTCCTACTCGCCGTATCTGGTCAATCTTCCTTGTCGTCCTCGTAATCCATTCCCGCTGGCGATTGGAGCCGCGCGTCACCCGGGCCACAGCTGCCTCCGCCATACTCTATGGCGGCATTTGCCTGGTCCTGGCCGCGGGGCCCTTGCCGCTATTTCGAGCAGCCAATTCTGAGTTGGCGGGATCGAAAGATTTTGACGTCTGCATAGTGACACGGCGCCACCTCGCGACCACACGTTTCCGAGAATGTCCGGAAGCCCTTTCTGAGGCTCTGAGGCGGGTGGGGCCGGCCGAATGTCCGATTTGCGCCTCAAGCTGACGCTCTGGTGGTAAGCCGAGCCGATCAGTCCGGTAGACGTGCGTTTCTCGCAAAGAGCGGACGACGTGCTGTATTAGGGATCTTTACGCATCAACGGCGATGCACAGGTGTGAACGTTACATTCTGATTCAAACCGTGACAAATCGAGACGTTTTGATGTATCGTTTTGACTCGGTTTGTTTCGGGAGAGCTGGATGAATTCTGACGTGCGACGGCGGCTGAAGGCACTGGCTGACGATCTTGAGGGACCACTGGGACGGATTCCGTTCGATCGGGCTTTGCGGGGACATATCGATCTGTTCGAGGAGCTGCGGCGCGAAGGGTGTTCCTGGTCACAACTGGCCCGGGCTCTTGCGGCAGTCGGAGTTAGGCGTGCCGACGGGGGGACGATTTCCTCCGATCACCTGCGCGGGGCGGTATCCCGGCAAATGAAGGTGAATACATCCGCACCAACAGGCCTGCCCCTGGAAGACGGCACAGTGCGGATCGCCGCCCCAAAGGAGAAAGCGTCTTCCGGATCCAGGGTCGGTGAAACAGCCGCGCCCAGGGCCCGGAAAACGGCTCCCGTCAAACCGGCCGGCGTGCAGAAACCAGACCAGCCCACGGCCGTGTCGCGCTCAATTCAGGACAAGCTTTCGCGCGTTGCGAAGTTGCGCGGCGGTTAGGCTCGGGGGTCGCGTCTCACAGGAACTTTAGCAGGCGGCTCTCTCAACCCATCATCACCACCTTCCGGCTTAGCTCGCGGTGGCCCCCCAATTAGGGTTTAGAAGTGAGGTTAAAACGGAATGCTGCTTGAGCCGATCGTCGTCGGCGACTAGTTCGACAGGAGCCATCGGGCCTTTTAATCTGCCCGGTAGCGCGCCGAATGGGCAGTTGTCGACGAGGTGTTGATTGGCCGCGATGGCAAACGAAATCGAGACTAAGTGCGAAGCGTGTGGCGGCACAGGTTTTCCTGCCGTCGAGCAGCCGACACAACCAGGCAAACGAATTTATCCAGCCCCGTGCAATAATTGTGGCGGAAAGGGTCGGACACGAAAAGCCGTCGACCCCACACTTCCAGATAGCTGCAGACCGCACGCGCGGACCCACGCTCGCGGGGACCGGTAGTCCTGCGCAGTTCTCAATGGATCCTTTCCGCAGCATTTTGCGCAGGCATCATCTTCCTGGCGATGGTGCTAGCTCTGGGTCCAAGATGGAGGACGCTTCCTAGTTCGCTTGCGATTGCCATCTGGGTCACTGGCTCGTGCTGGGCCGTGGCAGTCATCGCGTATTTTCTGGACGTCGAAACGAAAGTGCTGGCGCCGATCGTTGCCATTGGCGTCGCGACTGGGATAGTCGAATGGTTGCTGAGGAGAGAAAAATGAAGCTTGCTCTACTGGCGTGGCCTGTTGTCTGACGTGCGACGGCAGCCGAAGGCACTGGCTGGCGATCTTGAGGGACCACTGGATCGCATTCCGTTCGATCGGGCTTTGCGGGGACATATCGATCTGTTCGAGGAGTTGCGGCGCGAAGGGTACTCCTGGTCACGACTGGCAAGGGCCGGTGAAACAACCGCGCCCAGGGCGCGGAAGACGGCTGCCGTCAAAACCGGCCGGCGTGCAGAAACCAGACCAGCCCACGGCCGTGTCACGCTCAATTCAGGCCAAGCTTTCGCGCGTGGCGAAGTTGCGCGGCGGTTAGGCTCGCCGTCGCGGCTCACAGGAACGTTACCAGCCGGATATTCAGAATCCATCTTCTTCCCGATGAGCTTGTTAGCCTCGCGGCTCAAGGAACGCCTTGCGGCGCCGATGACAAGGGAAACAGGCATGGCGGCGGAGCTGCCGAATTCGGATATCGAAAGGAACAAGCTGCGCAAGCTGTTGCTTTCGGACACGCCTTTTCAGGGGTATCTCGACTTCAGCCGACCGATCGTCGCGGTCAGCGGGGAGGCCATACGCAAGGGAAGGGCCGCTTATCCGCCGCAGGTTCCGCTGCAGATAAAGCTGGCGGCCGGCTGGCCGGCTCAGAGTCTGCAAGGGATGATTGTCGATAGCCTCGACGATCCGCTCGCGATTCAGGCGACGCCGGAGGAACGGGAGCGGTTCGACCGGGGCGAGCCGCTGCTCGTTCGAGCAAATATGGTCGGCATGCGGCCTGAGCGGTCAAGCGGCGGGCAGGTCACCGACGATATCGAGAAGCAGATCAACGACGCCTTCGCGGTCAGCGTCTTCGTGATCTTCGAGCGCCTTCGGCATCTTGTGCCGCTGCGCGATGGAAGAAATGTCCGCAACTGGGCGGATCAGGAGGCGGCGCAGAACTTCATCTTCGACAAGGAGTTACTGCCGCTTCCCTGGCCCGAGCGCGACCAGCGCACGACCGGGAAGCGCCGCCGTCGCCTCATTGATACGGCCTGGCGCAATGGTCAGCGCCAGAAACTCCTGCGATGCCTGTACCCGAGCAGCACGGTCCGCCGGGAGATCGCGGTCTGGGCGGAGGGCTTTCGCAACCAACGCAAGGACGCGGTCGGGGAGGAAATACGCTTCCAGAAGACGCAATTTGTCGCGCTCAACATGTGCCGCGAGCGGGCGCGGGAATTTCGCCGCATCGAGAACAAAATCAGCAAGAGCATGCGGCAGGGCCCGGATGCGGAGGAGGTTCTCGATCTGGAGCAGGCGGAGGTTGCCGCAGGTTTCAACCACCCGATCGATGCCGGGGTGGTCTTTCCGGCTGTCTATGCCGGGAATTTCGACCCAAAGCTGATGTTCCATCGGCTGGCGAGTTTGAAGGGCTTCGAATTCATCCGGGACATTGGGAGGATCGCTCGCAGGCAATCCGCAGCGTTGTCTCCTGCGCAGTTCATCGAACGGATCGAACGCAGCCGGCAGCATCTTAAAGAGCAGCCCGAGATGTTCAGCGAAAGTCGGCATCCCGAACTGATGAGCGGACGGGAATTCCTGCTTTACGCGTACAAGATTTGTGAAGATCAGTGCGCGGCGCACCTCGCGCGCTGAACCTTTTTTCCGCAAAAAACTCAGAATCCATCCGGCCTGTTCGATTCCATGGCTTCGTCCTTGGCCCCGTGATCAAGCGGGAGGAAGGAAAGAGCCATGACAGAGACCGACAAGAGGCGGAGGGCCATCGTTGTCGCCAACGAAAAAGGCGGGGTCGGCAAATCAACGCTGGCACTGGCAATCACCGACAAACTGGCGATCGCGGGATATTCGCCGGTCGTTATTCAAATCGACCGTCAAAAGCGGTTGTCGGCCGCGCTGGGCCAGGAAGTCATTACCATTGCCTCCGATCCCAAGGCGGCGCGTGCCGATCCCGGCAAGGAGCTGGCGCGGTTCAGCCCGGTGCTGGACGCCGTCACACGAGCGCACACGACCGCTCCGATCCTTATCGACGTTGGTGCTGGCGAGGTTGGCCGGTTCTCCGAATGGGCTGCTCTGGTCGATCTGGACGAAGAATTTGGCGAATTTGGTTTCTATCCGGTCGTCTTCGTACCATTCACGGCCGAAGCAGAAGCGATGCGACAGGCGCATTGGACAGTCGAACGCCTGACGACGGCCATCCCTCGCGCGAACATCATCCTTGCCGAAAACCAGCGCGATGGCCGCATCGCCGATCTGCATCCGGCGTCCGCCGCCTGGCAGGAATGGAGCGACAAGCTCAAGAGTACGGCGCAGAGCAATGCACTCATCACTATGGGCGCCATTCCTGGCGGCTCATGGCGGTATTTCGAGGCGGCCGGCTCCCGGTTCATCGATGTCGTGGACCTCGATACGCCGGCCGCCATGCAACTGAGCGGCCTGCGACGTGCGGAAGCCAAGATCGCACGTGGTGATGTTGCCCAATGGCTGGTGGCGCTATTCGCAGAACTTGACCGTGCCTTCAAGACGACGGAGACGGTCGATGAAGAGTGAGAGTTTCAGAGCAGCGGCGTCACGCGCCATCGACGAAGGCAGCCGCGAGCGGCGGGTAACCGCACAGCGGCTGGCCTCGCAATTCGAGACGGGCGCGGCCGAATTCGATCCGAGCGCGCTGGAGCGCCTTGGAGGAGAGGGCCTCGCGGCGTTCCTGTCAGGCCTCGGCAGTCGCAACCCGCTTCCGAACTGGCGAGAGCCCGAGCCTACTGCGCACGTTCAATCTTCCGCCGTTCCGGAAGCCGGACGGGATTACGGCTGGGCGCTTTTGCGAAGCCGCGAACCCAGGTGGTTCGTCCGAGCTGTCGTGCGTGGATGGGCCGCCGGTTTCTGCCTTGTCGTCATCGGCTCGATCCTTCTCAGAATCGTAGAGTAACCGGACAATGACAAGCATCAAGGTCAAGAAGTCCCCAGGTCCCGCACTGGCAGCCGCGCTAGTCGTGGCATGCGGCGTCATGATCTCTGGCTTCTTCATCATCGCCCTTCTCGCCCCGTTTGAGAATTCGAACATCACCGCGGCTTATTTCTGGAGAACGGTCTGGTATGAAGGTTTCCTCCGCTACTGCGGACCGGGGCCGTTGCAGGTCTTCGATCTCGATTGCCGTACAGCTAATCTCCGGGCCTGGTTGGCCTGGCCGCCGTTCTATCTCCGGCTCTGCCTATTTCTTGGCTGCTCGATGATCGCGGCAATTCTTGTGGCCATCTGGAGCTGGAAGCATACGTCGCCGAAGGAGACTGTCCGCACGATCCGGGGTCCGTGGCCGATATTCGGAGCGCAGGGCCGGGTCTCACTGCGCAAGGCCATTGCCGTGACCGGAGCTCCGCAACCGGATTCGCTCTGGCTTGCGCCCTACGTTCAGCTTACGCCCGTCGCAGAAGCCTCCAACATTCTCGTCGTCGGCGACCAAGGTTCGGGCAAGAGCGCCGTGATCCGTGGCTGGGCCGAACAGGTTCTGGTGCGCGGGGAGCGATCGATCATTCACGACGCCAAGGGCGACGTTCTTGCCTGCGCGCCGATTGACCAGATTCTTCTGGTGGCGCCTCATGACGCAAGAGGATGGACCTGGGATATTGGCCGCGACGTAACCAACGCGCAAGGGGCTCGCGAGGTTGCGGAAAAGCTCGTGTCGTCGGGCTCAGAACTGGATTCGATGTGGTCCAATGGGGCCAAGGCCATCCTGTCGGGAGCCATCGAAGCGTTGCAACGGGCGCGCAAAACCGATTGGGGATGGGCCGATCTGTTTAAGTTCGTATTCCAGAGCCCGAAAGAGCTGCGTGCGGCTCTTGAGGCTGCACGTGCGCCAAGCGCCCACCTCATCGAACTCGACGACGAAGGCGTAGCCAACAGAACCACGCTGAGCCTGATACTGACGTTGTGGGTCGCGGCCCTGACGACGATCCGTCCGCTGGCGCAGGCGGAAGCCTCCAACAAGGAGCGCCGCTTCAGCGTCCGCGACTGGCTTTCCGAACAGTCCGGCCTGCCCCGGACGATCATTCTTCAGCACAATGCGGAGTATCCTCTGCTCTCGACCGCGATCAGCGGGCTGCTTGTGGATGTCGTTTGCGGCAAGCTGCTCAGCCCTTCCATGCCGAAACGGGATCGTCCGTGGCTGCACCTGATCTTGGATGAGCTTCCCGTGCTGGGGCGTCTTGAACAGTTTCCCAAACTGCTCAATGTCGGCCGGGAAAAAGGAGCTGCTGCAATCGTGGCAACCCAGAACTGGGAACAAATCCTCAAGCTCTATCAGCAGCACGACGCGGCAACGCTCGAAGCGCGTTTCAAGATCAAGGTCGTGTGCAAACTCGGCATTTCCGAAACACGCGAACGCGTGGTCAGCAAATATGCAGGTCGCCGCACTATCGAAACGTGGGTTGCCGCCTCCAGGGACAAACCTGAGAAAATCCGCCACGAGAATGAAATCGACGTGATCGAGCCAAACTACCTGGACGATGAGCTTGGCGTGCGCATCGTTGACGGTTTCGTTGTCGTTCGCGCTCTGGTTTTCGGTCTCGGCAATCCTGCCGTCGTCGAAACTCCGTTCACGCAATGGCGAAAACGGCGCGAAGCCTACAGGGACGCCGCCTGGGCGAAGACCGGCGCATTACGCGGTGCACCACACGTCGATTAGGCAGAGAGCGGATTATGCGGAGTGCCGTCCTGTGATGGCCTGGTTTTTCGCCGGTCTCGGCGTCTACGCTCCGCATAATCCCGAACGTCTCTGGCCGTAGTGATGCATTCTCCGCCTTAAGCCGGGGGCGCCTTTGGTCTATGCTGGCGCGCGAGATAAACGTAGGCGCGGGCTGCAAGCGGGTGATCGATAAGAATGATGCTTTGGAGGAGATTGCGCGCATCCGGCAGCGGTTGGCTGACCTGGATGCCGAACGGATGGCGCTTGAGCGCAAGTTGGAGTCGCTTGAGCAAAAGCTGACATCCGGCAGCCAGGCGGTCGAAAGACCTTCTTTTTCCGACGCCCCTGTTACCAACAACTCGCCATCAATCGAAAAAGTCGAGTTGTTCCGACGCTTGTTCGCCGGGCGTCCCGATGTTTTTCCGGTGCGCTGGGAAAACAGAAAGGCCGGACGTTCAGGCTATTCGCCAGCCTGCTCCAACGAGTGGGTGAAGGGGGTTTGCGGCAAGCCGAAGGTGAAATGTGGAGAATGCCCGCATCAGGCATTCATCCCACTCTCCGGGGACATCATCGAAAAGCACCTGCGCGGAGGCCATACGCGCACCGGTGACTTTGTCGCCGGGGTTTATCCACTGCTGCAGGACGAGACATGCTGGTTCCTTGCCGCTGACTTCGACAAGGAAAGCTGGGCGGATGACGCCAGAGCCTTGCTCGGCACCTGTCATGCGAAGGGAATTGCCGCGGCCCTGGAGCGGTCGAGACCGGGGAATGGCGGGCATGTCTGGATATTCTTCTCCGAGCCGGTCCCGGCAAAAATCGCCAGGCAGATGGGCTCTGCCCTGATCACGGAGACGATGGAAAAACGTCCTGAGATCGGCTTCACATCCTATGATCGCTTCTTTCCCAATCAGGACACGATGCCCCTTGGGGGCTTTGGCAACCTGATTGCACTACCGTTGCAAAGGAAAGCTCGTGAGATCGGCAACAGCATTTTTGTCGACAACAATCTGCGGCCTTACGACGACCAATGGGCGTATCTGTCGTCCCTGCCCAAATTGTCAGCTGACATGGTCTTCAGGATCGCGGACGAGGCGGAGCTATCGGGTCGGATTTTGGGCGTCCGCATGCCGGTGGACGACGAACATGCCGACGAACCGTGGAAGATGTCGCCGTCCCGCCGCGGTGCGCCGCGGCGTATTGAGGCCGCGATACCGCACAGCATCAGGATTGTGGTCGCCGATCAGGTTTACATCGACCGGACAAAGCTGCCGCCAGCCCTGATTGCGCAGTTTATTCGTCTGGCGGCGTTCCAGAACCCGGAGTTCTATCGCGCCCAGGCCATGCGATTGCCGACATTCAGCAAACCGCGGGTCGTCTCCTGCGCCGAGCTTTTTGCGCAGCATGTCGCCCTGCCTCGAGGTTGCCTCGAGGAAGCAATCGATCTATTCAAAAGCCATGGCGCCGTTGCCGATCTGGAAGATCTGCGCGAAATCGGCACGGCGCTTCCCGCGAACGTGTCCTTCCAGGGCGAACTGCGACGGCCGCAGTTGGCGGCGTTCGATGCTCTCGCCGCCCACGACAACGGGGTGCTCGCCGCCACGACGGCCTTTGGCAAGACGGTTGTCGCAGCAGCCCTCATCGCGCACCGCGCCCGCAATGCGCTGATTCTCGTTCATCGCCGAGAACTGCTCACTCAATGGGTGGAGCGACTCGGTTCCTTTTTGAACATTGACCCGAAACAGATCGGTATTGTTGGGGGCGGGAAAAGGAGGGCGACTGGCGTCATCGATGTGGCGCTGATCCAAAGCCTGGTGCGCAACGGAGAGGTTGCCGATATCGTCGCCGATTACGGCCATCTTATTGTCGACGAATGCCATCACCTGTCAGCAACAAGCTTCGAGCGTGTCGCTCGGCGGTCAAAGGCGCGATACGTCCTTGGTTTATCTGCGACTGTCGCCCGAAAGGACGGGCATCATCCCATCATCTTCATGCAATGCGGCCCCGTTCGCCATCGGGTGGATGCGAGGGTCCAAGCTACCGAGCGTGGCATTTGTCATCGTGCCCGCGACCGTTCGACGAGTTTTGAATTGCCGTCGTCCCTGGCTTCCGTCGAGCGCCCATCAATACCCGCGATCTATGCGGCACTAGCACAGGATAGTAGCCGAAATGACCTGATCTTCGATGATGTGCTAAAATCGCTGGAAGCCAAGCGTTCCCCCATCGTCCTGACGGAGCGAAAGGATCACCTCGATTATCTTCAGCAGAGGTTCTCGCCGTTCGTGAAAAATCTTGTTGTCCTGCGTGGCGGCATGTCCGCGACGGATCGCAAGCAGGCCAACGCGACATTGAATGTTGCTGACGATGACGAGCGCCTGATACTCGCGACAGGCCGCTACATCGGTGAAGGCTTCGATGATGCCCGGCTTGATACGTTGTTCCTGACGATGCCGATCGCCTGGAAGGGAACCCTGGCGCAGTATGTCGGTCGTCTGCATCGACAGCATGATGGTAAGAGAGACGTGCTGGTCGTCGACTACGTCGATAATGCAGTTCCCGTTCTGGCCCGGATGGCCGCGAAGCGACGCGTGGGCTATCGCGCGCTAGGCTACGTGATCGAGTAGTGGGCGCTCCGCCGTGAGCGGAGCGCCCGTGGTCGGTCATCGCGACCAGATCAGCTTGTGCTCGCCCTTGTCGCCCTGGACGAGGGATGCGTAGACCGGCGCGTTGAAGGACGGATCGTCGATCTTGAGCGAGAGGTACTCGGCGCCCGTCTCGCGAGCGGTCCTGGTCCAGCCGGCGCCGAATTCCACACCGTTGGCGGTGACGCGATAGTCGGGCGCCTTGTCGTTGTCGCGGGTGCAGGGCTTGATGGTGGCCTTGACGTTGAGGGTGAGGGTCTTGATCGTCCCGGCGTAAGCGCCGTTTTCGTCGCGGGTGAAGGTGCCGATCTGAGCCATTGTCGTCTCTCCTGAGTTGTCCGAAGCCGCCCGATGCGGACTCGATGGCCGTCGAGAGGCGACGGACCGGGCGTCTGCATCCGAAGGACCGCAGCGTCAGTGGAGGACGGCGGCAGCCGAGCTTGTTGCTGCGCGAGGAATGCGGCGCGGCCGCAGGGGAAGAAGGTCGGCGGAGCCGTTGCGGGCCAAGGCCGGGCCGGCGCCAGACCCGCCGAAATGAGAGGCCGTATCGGAGGCTTCGCCGGCACCGTCAGCAGAGACGCTGGCGGTCGGCGCCTCTTCATCGCGTTCGGCGCTGGCGGCACGTCAGCCCTCCGCTGTCACGGCCACCATGGCGTGGCGCGACCGGGCGATGATGAACTGGTTTTCGGCCTCGGTATTCCCGTCATGGTCGAAGTGCCATTCACGCAATGGCGTAAACGGCGCGAAGCCTACTGGGACGCCGCCTGAGCGAAGACCAGCGCATAAGGAAGAACGAACGATCAAGCGAGTGCCGCACAATGTGGCGCTGACTTTGTCCTGTCCGGTCAGGGTGATGCTATTTTGGCAGCCGTGTTGTTCGAGCCGGCGGAGCCCGGCGAGCGGCTTTTTTTACCCAGCACCTTCTTCGCCGGGCCGCGTGCGGACCGGCGAGAATTTTTCGGCACGGGGGGCGAAAGCCGAGAAGCCTTGTCCGGGTCCCCGGCATTGCCGGTCAGGCAGATTTCAGGCGCTGCATGCCTTCTGCCAGTGTCCAGAGCGCGCGGTTGAGGCCGACATTTTGGTCGATGCCATTGATGGCACGAGTCTGCGCGCGGCGAACACGGCCATCGCTGGTCTGGCGGCGGCCGTGAAGCCCGCCACGAATGAGGTTTTCCTGGGCTGCGTTCAGTGTCAGCCAGAGACTCTGCCCGACATCCTCGCGGCGCCGAGGTGCAATGAGCTGGTCCGGACGCACGGGGCTCTCGGCCTCGCCATACCGGGCGACAAGTGCAGCTTCAGCGAAAACAGTCTGCTCGTCCCGCGAGAGCTTTGTTTCCTTCATCGTCTCGACGGATTCGATGAGGCGCGGAAAGTCTTCCGCAACCGTATAAACGCCCTCGATAATGTCGTGCTGAATATTGCCCTTGTGCGGCGCGCGGACTTCCTCGAAGCGCTCGCCCGCAACGAGGCTGTTTGTGCAAACAAATCTGAGCATGCCCGCAAACATCTGGTACGCCGAGGTTCCGTCATGCGAATTGACGATGATGACTTCGGCCGCTTCGGGCTTGCCGATGCCCTCGTCACGACGCAGGCGGAGCATGTGCTTTGCATGGCCGAGCCGGTCACCGTCGCGTGGCACGGCCTGCACGGCGAAGAACGGAAACCATCCTTCGCGGCGCAATCCCTCCACAATCTCGATCGTGGGTACGTAGACGTAACGTTCCGACCGGCTGTCATGCGCCTCGCGGGCGAAGACAGCCGGGACGTGGCGGTTGAGGGTCTCGTTGTCGAGGGCTTCGCGTCCGCTGATTTGGTGGGCGTTGTGGCCGAACCGGGTGGCGAGACCGTGATGCATGATCTTGCTCCTTTGAGGCTTGGGTTGCAGCGTTGCGCTGCAGCCCTGCCTCGCGGCGAGCAGCGGGGTAGCAAGGGCAAGAAGACTGTTCGGCACCGTGGAATAAATGGAGGGGGGCCCCACCTCGCGGGGAGGAGGCCGTTTATGCCGCGAAAGGCCGAAGAGTGTTCTTGTCCCACGCGAGGGCGGAGCCATTAGCAAGCCACCGGCAGGAACATCTGGCGGATGCCGGGAAAACAACTTGATCGGGATAGAAAGACTTCGGATCTTTTCGGCTGTGCATCCCGATCGCCCTATGAGCAAGGACGTGGCCGCCGCTTGAGCATGGGGGAGCCCTGCCGACGGGGTCGAGAACGCAACAAACCGGCTACGTCTTCTTAATCTCTATGCGCTTCACCACGAGCAGATTCCTCCGCGCATTTCTGGATTCTGAGTAGAAACACCAATCGTGGGGCCAGAATCCAACTCCTGCCCCTGAAAACACCGCATCTCGATGGTCTTGCGTGCGGAGATCATTGCGGTGGTTGCAACGTGGAATGTGGCGGCGTCCAGCGCCTACTATGTGCGCGGCGCCGAATACTATCTTGGCAGCAGGGAGCCGGAGGGCGTCTGGTATGCGCCGCGTGGCGATCTCGGCCGACGCGATGCTGCAACGGTCCAGCGACAAGAATTCCCCCGCCTCTATGAAGGGCTCGGCGATAACGGGCAGTCGCTTATCACCAACGCGGGCGGCAAGGTGGACCGGCGTGTTCCGGCCTTCGACCTGACGTTTTCCGCGCCGCGCTCGGTGTCGCTGGCGTGGGCCTTCGCCGATGAGGATCTGCGGCGCAACCTCGAAGCCGCTCAGGAGCGCGCCGTCCGCGCTAGCCTGGCCACGATCGAACGGGAAGCCATATACGCACGCCGCGGCAAAGATGGCGCGCGCGTCGAAAAGGTCGCGCTGACGGCCGCGCTGTTCCAACACGGCGAAAGCCGTCCGGCGGAGCATGCCGATCGTCGCCTCTTTGGTGATCCGAACCTTCACACCCATGCCGTCGTCCTGAACATGGCGACGCGCGCCGACGGCACGGTGGGGGCGCTGCATTCCACCGTCCTGCGCGACTGGAAGATGGCGGCTGGCGCTGTCTATCATGCGGCCCTCGCAAACGAGATGGCCGATCTCGGCTTCGACATCGATCGCCTCGGGCCGAACGGCACCTTCGAGCTGGCCGGTATCAGCGACAAAGCCATCACCTATTTCTCCGCGCGCCGCCAGGAAATTGAAAAGGAGCTGGCGGAGGCGGGCACGACCAGCGGTTCATCGGCTGCGCTGGCCTCCGCTGTCGCCAAATCGACGCGCCACGCGAAAGAGCCGGATGCCGAGCGCGAAGCTGTCTGGCGGGAGGCGGCACAATCGGCGGGTGTTGACGGTGACATACGCGTGGCGCTCGAGCAGCGATCGGCCCGGGAGTTTGTCGTCGCCGATGCCGGGCACGTCTTCGCTGACCGGCTGGCGATGCTGCCGGCAGAATTGACTGAGCATGAAAGCGTCATCGACCGCCGCGAGTTGGTTCGCTCCGTCCACGCGGCAAGTGTCGGGCTGGGCCTGCCACTGTCGCGCCTTGACCGGGGGGTCGATCAGCTTGTCACCTCCGGGACATTCGTCGAAATCGGCCGCGATGCCATAGGCCAGGCGCGCTACTCGACGCCGGAGATGATCGCGATCGAGCGAGACCTTGTTGCGACGGCCTCAAGGCTGGCCGAACGGCGCGGGGCCGGGATCGATCCGGCGGACATCAAGGCGCGAAGTGCCGCGCATGGGTTGAGGGCTGAACAGGTATTCGCCACTGAGGCCGCAACGGGTCCGGACGCCATCGTCGTCATCGAAGGCGCTCCGGGCTCGGGCAAGACCACCACGCTCGCGCCGATCGTGGAAGCCTGGCAGGCGGCCGGACATCGCGTTATCGGCACGGCCACCGCATGGCGTGTCGCTCGTGCGCTTCAGCAGGATCTGAACATCGAAGCGCGTGCAACCGCGTCCTGGGTCGAACGCCTTAAGGCAGGCGAGCGGTTCCTTGACGAGAAGTCGGTTTTGATCGTCGACGAGGCGGGTCTCCTGTCTTCACGAGAAACCCATGCCCTGCTGTCGGAAGTCGAGCGGGCACAAGCCAGGGTGATTCTGGTCGGCGATCGCCGGCAATTGCAGGCGATCGGCGCGGGCCCGGGCCTCGATCTCGTCGTTCGCAGCGTCGAGGCCACGCGTGTTGACACCATTGTTCGCCAGCGTGACGCCTGGGCGCGGCAGGCGGTGACGGATTTCGGCGTGGGTCGGGCCAAGGAAGCGCTGGACGCATTCCAGGCGCACGGCTGCTTCGAAGAAGCTCCCTCCCACCGGGCTACGCTGCAGCGGATCGTCGAACTCTGGAACCATGCAAGGGTCGAGCATCCCGACAGCTCTATCCTCCTGATCGCCCGGACCAACAAACAGGTCGCGGATGTCTCGCGGGCGGTTCGCGCCGAACTCAAACGCGAGGGGGTCATTCACGGCGCAGAGGCCCGCGTTGAGGCGGTTACACCATCGGGCCAGTCAACCCGTCTTGACATCGCGGCCGGCGACAAAATCCGCTTCCAGCTTCGCAACGATCAGCTCGGCGTCGTCAACGGTACGGTTGCGACGGTGACCGCCGTTCACGCTGATCCGGCGAAAGACCAGAATGCGGCCGGCAACATCCGCATTGAAGCGTTTATCGACACGCGCCGCATCAGCTTTGTTCCCGCCGATATTGTCGACGAACGCGGACGAGCTCGGCTCGGCTGGGCCTATGCCAGTACCGTGCACGGATCGCAGGGCATGACAGTCGATCGCGCCGTCGTGCTGCTCGATCCCCGGTTCGATCGACATGCCGTGCATGTCGCGGCGAGCCGCGCCCGCGACGAGACCCGGCTCGTCGTCGATCGCTCCCAGATCGATACGTTGCTGTCCTCCGGTCTGCCGCTGGATCGTGCGCAGCAGGCCGAGCGGGCTTCCGCCGAAGACCGGCGCGCACTCCTCGCCGGTCGATTGTCCAACGGACACGCCAAGACATCGACGATCGCCGTCATCGAACAGGCCACTCTGTCGGTGAAACAGGCCGATCGGCATCACAGCCGGCAATCGGCGGATCGGGCGATGCAGCCCACAAAGCCATCGGCCGCCCAAGAGGCCGCCCGCCCTGCTGCGCGATCCACCGCGCGCCCACGTGACCGCGAGTTGGACTATGGCCGTTGAGCGGAAGGCAACCCGCCCGCCGCGCCGGCCCGCGACAGGACGGCGAAGAAGTTCAGACAAGGAGGCCGGTTGGTCGGTTGAGTTCGAGATCGACAGCGCCCTGCGCGTGACCGACACTGAGGTCCAGGTGCTGGAAACCTGGCTCGGCAGACAGCTCGATGCGTTGTTTGAGGGGCCTCGCTCATCCCAAGACGATATCGCTGCGCCGGATGAGGCAATGAATCCCCTGATGCGGAAGCGGGGATGATGCGCGATGGGCGTTGTACCAGTCCACAATCCGGCTCGCGCGCTCCTATGTCGGCGCGCTCCAGTCCTGTCCAGCTAGGCCGCGGCGCCCTCGCTCGCCGAAATCAGCAAATCGGCGGGAATACGGAAACGTTCGCGCAAACGCTTCACCATCGTCATGCTCAATTCACGCTTGCCGGACATGACTTCACTGACACGACTCGCAGTGCCCAGAAGCGGCACAAGATCAGCGCGCGTTAAACCGTGTTGCTCCACCAGATAGGTCAGCAAATCGGGCAACGGTGGCGCTTTGCGCGGCCAGCGCGCGCGCTCGTACGCCTCAATAAGGCGCGCCTGCGCTACCATGCGCGCGCGGTCGGCAGCCTCATTCGATTGCATCAGCTTGCTGACGAGCGCCTTGGCCGCCTCATGATCGGCCTGATTCTGGATAATGATCAAAGTCGCTTTCATCACACCGTCTCCGCGTCCACTTTGTCATAGTCGTCATGATCGCCGAAAAAGCGGATCATCAACACGCCATCACGATATTGTACCAGGGCAATCAGGCGGTAGTCGTTGGCCTTGATGTTGAACACCACGCGTCCGCCCTTCAGGATGCTCGCCTTGGGATGCGATCGCTTCACGTCCTGCGGCGTGCGCCACTCCGAAGCTTCCGCGATCGCCAACCACGCCCTGTATTGAGCACGCGCCGCATCGATGCCCCGATGACCAGCCCGTTCGGCAAAGAACCGCTCGACAATGTCCGTGCCGATCACCACCATGGCGCGGATACTAGCGTAGATTTCCAAAAAATGGAAGATTGTAGTTCCATTTTTGGGAAAAATATGCAAGAATAAAGCAACCGGAAAGCGATATCGGCGCGCGGCCACAAATTGACGGACTTTGCCCCAGGATTCAATCTTCATACGCTTGGTATGCGGCCAAATTAACGGACAGAACGAGGGGGACGTATTGATGACCCGCAATCTGCAATCGAGAATAGGTCTTGCCGCGACCGACTGCCCCGCGCCGCTCCGAGCCGCAGTTTATCTGCGGGTCTCGACCGGACGGCAGGCCGAGGGCGAGGTGTCGATTCCCTCGCAGCGCGACCTGACCACGCGCCATTGCCTGTCGAACGGCTGGACTGTCGTCGATGAGTATGTCGAATCCGGGGCCAGCGCGACCGACGACCGGCGGCCTGTGTTTCAGGCGATGCTGGAACGGGCCTGCGATGCAGATCATCCCTATGACGTTATCGTCGTGCACTCCTTTTCGCGGTTTTTCCGCGACGGCGCCACGATGGAACTGACGATCCGCAAGCTTCGCCGTCACGGTGTCGAGGTCGTCTCGATGACGCAACCGACGGGCACCGACCGTCGCAGGAGATGATGCGCCAGATCATCGGCATCTTCGACGAGTACACCTCGAAGGAAAACGGCAAGAACGTTACCCGGGCGATGAAGGAGAATGCCAAACAAGGGTTCTGGAATGGTGCCTCGCCTCCGCTCGGTTACACCATTGTCGAAGCCGAACGGCGGGGGCAAAAGATCAAGAAGCACCTTGCTGTCGAGCCCGTCGAGGCCGAGACAGTCCGGCTGATCTTCCGCCTCTATGCGGAAGGTGACACCAGGACCGGCACCCCACCGCTCGGTATCAAGCAACTGGTCAAATGGCTCAACAGCCGTGGTTACCGAACCAAGGCGGGCGGGACTTTTGGCGTCGGTCCCATGCACCATATCCTGACCAACACTGTCTATGTCGGCCGCTGGCGTTACAATGTTCGCTCCGCCAAAAGCGGCGAACGCAAACCCACCTCGGAAATCGTTGAGATCGCAACTCCCATCCTTGTCGAGCAGGACCTGTTCGATCGCGTCCAGGCCCGGCTTGTCGCCAACAATCCCAAGGTCACACCGCCTCGCGTGGTCACCGGCCCGATCCTCCTGACCGGACTTGCCAAATGTGCCCATTGTGGAGGTGGGATGACGCAGCGGACCGGAACCTCCAGCACGGGGCGCGTCTACGCCTATTACACCTGTGCAAGCCGTGGGCAGAAGGGACCAACCGCCTGCCGGGGAAATACGATCCGAATGGCGTTCCTGGACGATCTGGTTCTGACGGCACTCAAGGAGAACATGTTTACGCCCGAACGTCTGGCCGAACTGCTTTCCGCGATTGCCGCCCGGCGGCAGGAGCGCACCGCCGCCGTTGACCGCCGCCTCGCTTCGCTGAGATCTCAGGTCATGGACGCCGAAGATCGCCTCAAGCGGCTCTATCGCGGAATCGAGGAAGGCATCGTCGAACTCGACGATCTTCTTCGCGAGCGAATCGTTGAGCTCAAAGCCGACCGCGAGAAGGCTCAGGCAGCCTATGACCACGCCGCGTCCCAAGTGCTGCCATCAGCCAGCATCGACCCGGAAAGGATCGCTGCGTTCAGCAAACTGATGAGAGACCTGCCCAATAATGGCGAAACGCCCGCGCGCAAGGCTTATCTGCGCGCGCTGATCGGCGCCATCATTGTCGGTGACAAATCGGTGAAAATCGTCGGCAGCAAGGAAGCCGTCAGAGCGGCTATTCTCGGCAAACCCAGTCCACTCCAAAACGTTCGTGGTTTGGGACCGGAATGGCGCACCCGACACGATTCGAACGTGTGACCTTTGCCTTCGGAGGGCAGGGGCGCTATGCCGCTGATTGCGGAATATGTCCTTCGACCCGACGGATAGTTCGGACGTATGCGCGCCCGGCGGCAAATATTGACGACTAGTTTTCGGCCGAAATTGGGGGCGGCATGTATCACAACCCGGGCTTCGCTTTGGTTGCCAAAATGCAAGTACATCACCACCTCACGCGATATCGCGGGTTCGGTTGGTGCGGTAAAAAGTGGTAGCGTTCCGCCGTATCGGCGCATCGGTCAAACCTTCGTGTGCGCAATCAAACGGGATCGCAATGCAAGACTTTCTGCGGCATTCATCAGGCGAATCATACCAGGGAAAGTTAGCGGTGCTCCTCGGCGACCTGACGTAAGACATAATATATGTAGGGGGCTGGCGCGATGGGACAGCAAGAAGCTCGTGCGAAAGGCGCGCGAGCCGTCAGGTGTGGCATTTATGAGGTCGATTTCGCGGCCGGAGAGCTGCGAAGGAATGGCTTCAAAGTCCCGTTGCAAGAACAGCCCTTCAGGATCCTTGCTCGGCTGCTCGCGAATCCTGGAAGTTTAGTGACGCGCGAGGAGCTGCAAGAGCAGCTTTGGGGTGAGCATTCCTTGGTTGATGCCGATCTCGGTCTCAACACTGCGATCAAGAAGCTCCGCGCCGCCTTTGGCGATTCTGCCGATAATCCCCGATTTATCGAAACGCTTCCCAGGCGTGGCTACCGCTTCATCGCACCGGTCCAACCAATTGTCGCAGACACAAGCGTTGATCCGATGCTTGTGGCAACGCCCCAGTCAGACATAGTCGAAAAAACGGCGGAGCGGACATCGGCCAAAAATGGCTCTGAGGTTGATAGCCAGGCGGCCACAAACGGGCCACTTGCGCCGACTGAAGAGCCAATTGCTGACGGCGGAGCGTCGGATAACCAGCAATTCGGTTTATCGGAACAGGCGATCGACGAGAGACCCGATAGAGCGCGCGGTGCAACTATGAATGGTTGGATCGCATCGGCAGCACGTCCGCGCTTGCGGATGTCCCTCGGGTGGAGCTTTCTTTTCGTACTGCTCTTGATGATTGCAGGCACAGGACTCCTCTCGAGTCTTACGGCATGGACGAGCCTGCAGACCTTCACTGGGCGGAGCGGCGCAGGCAAGGGTGTCTCGATTTTTCAAAGTAACCACAGACCGAACCGATCAGCCACCGGAATTGGCGGTTATGATCTGAGATCGCGAAACGATCAGGCGTTTGCGTTTGATTACGATCACAGCGGCAAACTGGACCATCTGGCGCTTTATCGACCCGGCGCGGGTAACTTCTGGATCATGAAGAACACCGAAGGCGCCTTCAGTCCGGTCTATGCGGGCGATGGAATCGGGGGCTACGAGGTGAAATCCAGCGCCGATCGGGCACTTGCATTTGACTACGAACACAGCGGCAAACTGGATTATCTGGTGCTCTACCGGTTCGGCACCGACGTGATCTTGGTCGTCAGGAATGACGGCGAAGGAATCTTTACTCCCGTCTACCAGCAGTCCGAGGTGGACCGAGCCGGGTCCGCAGAGAATTCTAACCCCCTCACCGACCAGACGTTCGTCCTTGACTTCGATCACACTGGCAAGCTGGATCATCTCGTGCGCTACCGACCGAGCACCGGGACGATGGAGATTTGGACAAGCTCGAACGGAAGGTTCTCCCGGATACAGACAGTTCATGTTCCGGATGACGGGGGCAACCCTCGCGACTCAGGAGCGGGTGCCGAGCAAGCTTTCGCCTTCGACTATGATCACAGCGGCAAGCTTGACCACGTTGTACTCTATCGCCCGGGTTCGGGCAGGATATCGATCCTCAAGAACTCCGCAGGAACCTTCACTCCGGTATATCAAGGGGACGGAATTGGTGGTTTCGATTTGAAGTCCGCCAATGATCGGGCACTCGCCTTCGACTATGAACATACCGGAAAGCCGGACCACCTTTTGCTCTATCGACCCGGCGTCGGCATCGCCACCATCCTGAAAAACACCGGCGGAAACTTCAGCCCGGTGTATGCCGGCATGGGAATGGGGGGGTACGATCTCAAGCATGCCAGCGACCGGGCACTTGCTTTCGACTTCGATCACTCCGGCAACCTCGATCATCTGGTCCTCTACCGCCCGGGAACGGGAATCATCCAAATCGCCTATCTTCCTTGAGATGACCCCAGGACACGTCTGACGCGCCGGCTTCCCGCGCGTTATTGGATTAGGCAAGAGGCGTTATTCTCCTAAGCAACGCAGCCGCCCGGCCGACCGCAAAGTGCAAGGGATCGCGCGCAAGGCTGAGGCCGCTGGCGAGCGGATTGAAAAATTTGCAAGCCCTGCAGCGAAGCTGCTTCGCCGGAGTCCATTTGAAGGCAAAATGACCGCATTATCAGTGGCATAACAGGTCACTTCGAATCCATTTACAAAGTCCTGCGCTGATGCTCCCTCAAGCCAAAGGATCGGCCTGCCAACATTATGGCGGCCGGAAACGGACCAGGTTCGATTCGCAACCAAGAGACGGGATTCAAACGAACGCAACCGACCTCTTCCCCGCACACGGCCTGTTATCGGACTCGTTCGGCGCGACAACATCCGGGCACGCTCGCTAAGCAAGGGAGACGTAATCATGAAACGAAATTTCTGGGCTGGCGCTGCGCTGCTCGTGGCGCTGTGCTGCTGGACCGCCGCTGCGCAGTCGCCGGCGCGCGCCGAGTGGGCTACCGTCCCACCTGACTCAGCACAATCCGGTGTCATTAATCTGTCGCATGATCTGGTCCGGCTCGGCATTGCGGAGCGCAATCTCCCGCCCGACAGCCCGAGCACGGATGCACGGCCGCTGTTTCAGGCGGCGCTCGACTTTGCGCGGGGCCGCCCCGTCCGGCGGATTACTCTCGATCGTGGCGCCTATTACTTTCTCACGCCCCAGGATGCGACGGCCTATCTGCGCTTGACGTCATTGACCGATCTCACCGTCGATCTCGACGACTCCACGGTGTTTTTCGCCGGTGCCTTTCTGCAAGGTTTTGCGATCATTAACTGCCAGCGCGTGACGTTGACACGGCTGCACGCCGATTTCATCTCTCCGCCCTACACGCTTGTGAAGCTGACCGCTGTCGACCCCGTGGCGCGCAGGCTCTCCTACACAACGATCCCGCAGCGGCCTGACCCGGTTGAGTTCAACGGCCTTGCCCAGTCCGGAGCTTCCAGCGGTCCGCTCACCATCTGGGCCATGGCATTCCGCGACGGCGACATCGTGCCAGGAACGTCGCGCATGGAGGTGGCGCAACCGATCCTCGACGGCGCTTTGAGCCTGATCCAGAACAACGCGCCCTGGCTGCAAGGGCCCACGCTGTCGACGCTTCAGCCCGGCGACACCATCGTGGCGTTCGTGCGCGGCGGGCAGGCCACGATCTCGGTCGAAGGCGGCGAAGAGATCGCGGTTTCGGACGCGACGATCTACGGGTCCAGCGTGCAGGCGATCCTGTTCAACACCACCGGCCATGCCGTCGCCGAGCGCGTGCGCGTCATGCCGCGACGAGGAGGCCTGATCGCGACCAATGCGGGCGGCATCATCTTCGTCAATTGCGGAGCAGACAGTCACCTTCGCAACAGCTACGTTGCGCGCAGTCTCGATGACGCGCTTGCCATGTACGAGACAGACATTGCCACGGTGGCACAGCAAATCGGCCGGCGCCAGCTCACGGTCGATCGCATCGCCTTTGGGCGTTTTCCCAATGGGACCAAGGTCAACTTTGTCGATTCCGCCACGGGAGGCGAGCTTGGCGGCGCCACCATTGTCTCGCAACAACCGCCAGACTCGGCGCCGCCGATCTTCGGCGGTGCGGTCACCGTCAGCTTTGATGCGGATTTGCCGACGCTTACTTCCGGATTCGGGATGGCTTTATCGAACCCGGCGTCCCGGGGTGCCGGGTCGAGCATCGAGCGGAACGTAGTCCGCGACATCCTTTTCGGGCGCGGCGTGTATGCGACCGGCAACATGGGGCTGACCGTCGCCGACAACGAGATCGGCCGCACCAGTGACGCCGGGATCGGAATCTCGCAAAATGCCAACGCCATCACATTCGTTGTGTCCCCCACTCCACCCGCGCATGATCTGATTATCCGCAACAATATCGTGCGCGGAAGCCTCGGTCTCATGGCGTCGGGCGCGGGCAGCCAGATTGCGGTCGGCGCGATCATGGTGGCGACCACGAACGCCGCGAATCGTTTCCCTGCATCGTCGCCGAACACGAACATTTCGATCGAGCGCAACACCGTGCTCGATTCGGGACGGACCGGAATCTGGGTAAACGAGGTCGCGGGCGGCGCCGTCCGCAACAATGTCGTCAGAGGCTGGAACCAGCATCCGGAGCTGCCGCTCAACGGTGTCGATCCGCAAACGCGGACCGAGCTGCTGCAGGATTTCACTCAGGCCCTCGTGGTGCGTAACAGCCAGAACCTTGAGGTCCGTGACAATGTCGCCAATCCGAATCCATTGGGAGATGACGAAGGAAGGGAGGCGGTGCGCGATTGATGACAGGCAAGCATCCGACGAAGGGCGCAGATTTGGTTGGTATCGTCCGATGAAAATACTCTTCTCGGTATTGGTGGCCGGTCTTCTGCTGGCCAATCCGGCAACGGCGGCCGGCCCCAGCGCGCCAACACCGCAAATCTGGTTCAGCATGGGGGCACTTACGTCGCCCGCAGGGCATCAAAGCTGGGATACGCTGTTCTATAATCCGGATGCGCCCTGGCCGGAATTCATGAATCACCTTCATGTCGTGGGAATTCTGACGCAGGCGCTGCTCAAGATTTCCGACGAGGATCTGGCGAAGGTCGTCGTGCGCCTGAAGCAAAAGCACGTCGCCCTCGGCATCGAGATGCTGGCGCAGGCCTATACGCTGCCGGGAATAGATGCTCCTCCCCACTGTGGCGAAGGCGTCGAAGGACATTATGCACCGTTCGCGACCGCGGCGCTTGCCGCCAAGCTCAAAAGGGCGGGTGCAACGCTTGACTACATCGCGATGGATGAGCCTCTCTGGTTTGGCCATTACTATAACGGCAAGCTGGCGTGCCATTCGTCAATCGAGAATGTTGCGGAGCGCGTCGCCGCCAATCTCCGTGAATATCAGAAAGTCTTTCCTCACGTCATCATTGGCGATGGCGAACCGTTTCCGTCCATAACCGATCAGCCGCATTGGCAGGATGACTACAAGGAGTGGCTGCGTTTCTTCCAGGTGAAAACTGGCCAGCCCTTGGCCTATACATTCGTTGATATCAACTGGGGCGTTACGCATTGGCCCGCATCTTTGCAGGCGATGCGAGATTTTGCTCATCAAGTTCATCTTCCGCTCGGAACTATCTACAACGACGCTCCACCGAGAGCGGCGATGAGCAATCAGGATTGGCTGGACGACGCTGTGCGCAATTTTACCCATATCGAGCGAACCCTCCGCGTTTCGCCCGATTGGCTGGCATTTTCCTCATGGGAAAAATATCCCGGCCACGCGCTCACAGACAGCTATGGCGTGGGGGAAGATTACCTCGTGAAGCAGTACTTGCAGTTGCACGGGGTCAAATAGAGCTAGTCGCAAAGGAGTGGACCGATGGAGAGGCTATTTTCGATATTGGCGGTCGGCCTTCTGCTGGCCGGTCAGGCCCACGCCACCGAAATCTGGATGTTTGCCGGTCCACATGTCGATCATCCAGCGCCCGGATGGGAACGATTGCGGACGGACGCGGGGAATATGTGGAAACCGGACGCGCCGTGGGCAACTGTCGCCAGCCATGTGAGCGTCGTACAGTTTGCCCCTACCAATGTTGACCGTGCGACTGATGACGACTTGCAGCAGGCGATCAAGGATCTCAAGCGCCGCAACATCGCGCTTGCAGTCGGCACCGGCCTGTTGATCCGCTCGGATCGTTGCCGGGCTAAGACTGAGGCCTACGTGGGCCAGGCGGCGCTGGAGCACATGTTGGACAAGTTGCTCCGCAACGGTGCGGATGTGAAATATGTAACCATGGATGAGCCTTTCTATTATGGCCACAGGGACTCAAGCCCCACGGCTTGCCACGAATCCGCTCAAATGCTCGCTCAAGCTCTCATTCAAAGCAGAGCAATCGTCAGGAAGTATTTTCCCGGCGCAAAAATTGGCTCCGACGATGTCATCGATGCTTCCGGGCCTTGGATTCAAGAATTGGCCGGATGGGCCGATACCTACAAGGCCGTAACCGGCGAGCCGCTCGCTTACATCCATGCCGATCTCGACTGGTCCGAAGGGGCGGTACGCAATCTTGTTCCGCTGGCCGCCGTCTTGAAGCAGCGTGGGGTACCCTTGGGCGTCATTTACGACGCCGACCGTTTCAACAACAACAGCGACGAGAACTGGTCACACAACACCGCAAATCATTTCGCCGAGGTCGAATCGGGACTCGGTGTTCATCCGGATCATGCGGTGATAGAGACGTGGGTGCGCTATCCAACCCGCATGCTGCCGGAAAGCCAGCCCGGCACTTTCACCAACGTCGTCCTGCAATACATCCAGCGATACCAAAAGAATTGATCTGCAACGCGGCTGGCACAAGCCCATGTGCTGCCGGATGTTGATGCTCGCTATTTTGAATGAAATGCACCCATGAGATCAGCTGTTCTGTTCGTGCTGTGTGCCGCAGTGCTTCAAGTCGCCGAGGCGCATGACGATTTGCCACCATTCCGATCCCCCTACGGTCCCGGCGCGCCGAATTGGACCGTGGTAGGGCCCCCCCCTGGCTCCGCCGAGCGGCGTGGAGCAGCGGGAATGAACGCACCGGTCAACCAAAACGGCGACTTCCTCATCGGTCCCGAGTACCTGCCGGCCCCGGAATGGAAATTCGTACCGGGCACACCCCAAGGGGCTGTCAGTCAATTCACCCTGCAGTCCAACGACAGCAAGTACTATCCCGGCATCGCCCCAGACGCATCCGGCAGAGTTGACCCGAAAAACCCCAAGACGATGATTCTCAAGCCACACTCGCGGCCCTGGCAGCGCGCCGTCACAGTCTACATTCCAGCGCAATACAAGAGCGGTACTGAGGCGCCATTACTCGTCGTGCACGATGGTCCGAAGCTTGGGTCCCCCGACATGGATTTCGCGCACGTGCTGGACAACCTCATCAACCAACATCGCGTGCCTGCCATGATCGCAATCATGTTGCAGAATGGTGGCGGCGACATGCAGGGCAGCGAACGCGGGCTCGAGTACGATACGGTGTCGGGTAAGTTCGCGGAATTTGTCGAGCACGAAGTGCTGCCCCAGGTGGAAGCGCGCTACCACATCAAACTCACGCACGACCCGGACGGACGCGCTGCGATGGGATGTAGTTCCGGCGCGGCCGCCGCCTTCACAATGGCATGGTTTCACCCCGAGTGGTATCACCGCGTCATCAGTTATTCCGGAACCTTCGTGAACCAACAATGGCCTTACAATCCGGCGAGTCCGGACGGCGCATGGAACTATCACGAGAGGCTGATTGCGAGCACCAAACCCAAGCCCATCCGTGTCTGGATGCAGGTAGCCGATCGGGATCTCCTGAATCCAAACGTTATGCGCGACGGTATGCACGACTGGGTCGTCGCGAATCACCGTATGGCCGCGGTGCTCGAGAAAAAGGGGTATCAATATCAATACGTCTTCACGCTGAACACAGGTCATTGTGCTCCCAAGGTGCGCGGACAGACACTACCCGAGGCGCTGGAATGGGTGTGGCAAGGCTATCCGTTCGCGCAGCGCTAGGTCCTATGACGTGGTTGAGGCTTCCAAGAGCACTGCGCCAAGGGCGCATTTGAAAACCCCGAAGAAGGTAAAGATCAAAATGCACAGAAGTGTTGTTCCGTGGGCTATAGCCTAGCTTTTTCTGATGACGCTTGAGACCGCAACAGCGGCAGGTGCACCGCAGCCGCTGGTTCAGCGTGGGCGGGCAAATAGAGCTTGCCACAAAAGGGGTGTCCCCGTGACAAAGCTTCTGTCGATCTTAGTCGCCAGCCTTCTGCTGGCCAGCCCAGCCGCAATGACGGCCGCTTCCTCGAACGCGACCACGCCGGAAATCTGGTTCTTCTTGAGGCCTTACGCGATGATGGCGCACGACGTCGACGGCCAGCAAGGATGGCAAAAGCTTTTCCTGCAGGGCGGCGCGCCCTGGCCCCCTCTTATGAATCACGTTCGCGTCGTCGCATTTGCCGGCAACTTCAAGATGGTGCCGGATGACGTTCTGGCCAAGGCTTTCGCGAAGCTCAAGGAAAAGCACATCGGCTTTGCGATCGAGTCGCTGGCCCTGAGCTGGGTCGGATTCAATGAGCCTTGCGGCAAGGGGGTTGAAAGCTTCACCGATCCCCCGGGAAATGCCGACATTGCGCGGCGTATCAAAGCTCTGGGCGGCGAACTGGTTTATGTGACCATGGACGAGCCGCTCTATAACGGACGTTACTACAATGGCCCGAACGCCTGCCATGACTCGATCAAGATGGTTGCCCAACGGGCAGCGGCCGTCATGAAGGAATATCAGAAGGTCTTTCCGAATGTCCAAATCGGAGACACAGAGCCATTTCCCGCGCTGACCAAGCAGCCCAACTGGCAGAACGAATATCGGGAATGGATGCAGGCCTTCAACGAAGAGCTCGGCAAGCCCATCGCATTCTTGAATATAGACATCAATTGGCCGGAGGATAACTGGAATTGGCAGCCAAGCCTGAAGCAGACTGCAGCTTTTGCTCGGGCGCAGCATCTGCCGTTCGGCTTCATTTACAACGCTGCCTTTCCCGAAGGAGCCAAATCGGACCAGCAGTGGATCGGCCGCGCGGCTCGGAATTTCACGGAGATCGAGACGAAGCTCGGAATTGTCCCAGACAAGGCGCTTTTTGAATCTTGGGCATTTTTTCCGAAACGGTCCATGACCGATGCGAACGGCCTTGGCGAGGATTATTTGGTGACGCAGTATTTGCTGTTGCACGGGGTCAAGTAGAGCGAGAAACGTGGCGTGAAAAAACTCCGCTTGCTTCTGGGGACTTTGCTGGCCGGCCCAGCAGCAATGGCAACGGTTTCCGTCAGCGCCGCCACGCCGGAAATCTGGCTTGGGCCGGTCGATCCGGTCACGGTAGCAGCTCGCAAGTGGAACGCGAGCGCCGATTACATGGACCTGTTCCGCTCCGATTCCGGGTGGAAGACCGTTGCAGGAAGCATTCACGTATTCAAGATCGGGCCCGGCTTCGTGCAGCAAGGAACCGAGGCGGACTTGCGACTGATCTTCTCCGAGCTCAAAAAGCGCAACATCAAGTTGGCTTTGGAAATCGGGATGGCAACCCGATCGGAGCACTGTAACCAGAGCACGGAAGCGTATGGTGCGCCAGGCCTCGTTGAGGGGCTGCTGGGCCGCGTCAAGCGCCTGGGCGGCGAATTGAACTACATCGCCATGGATGAACCTTTGTACTACGGGCACGAGTTCAAAGGCGGCGGAGCATGCAGTCTGACCGTTAGACAGGTCGCAGCGGATGTAGCCCCCAACGTAAAGCTTGCGAAAAGCCTCTTTCCGAATGTGGAGATAGGCGATGTCGAAGTCGCCGGTCTTTCAACGGACTTTCTCCACGCCACCGAGGAGTGGGTCGACGCTTACCGTGAAGCCGTCGGGTTCAATCTCGCATTCTTGCATACGGACGTCGGCTGGTCGTTGGCTTCGATGAAGAACCTGGTGCCACTGGCTGAATTCGTGAGATCGCGAAGCGTCAAGTTTGGCGTGATTTACAACGGGAACGCCAACGACGACACCGACGAGGCATGGGCGCGCGGAACGATTGAGCACTTCAACTACATCGAGTCGGGCCTGGGACTCATCCCCGACCAGGCGATCTTTCATACCTGGGTGCCTTTTCCGACGCGGAATCTCCCCGAATCTCAGTTCGGCACTCTCACCAATCTTGTCATTCAATATCTTCGTCCGCGGAGCGTCCTGACACTTCGTCACGACGGCACAAACTTTCAGGGCAGGTTGACCGATCTGAATGGCAAACCGATCGGCGCTGCCCCGGTGTCCCTCGTTGCCGTCGGCGCCGTGAGCGATAAGCCGGCCGAAGTCAAGCGGCTTACCGGAAAGGTCTTTCTTAAAGCGACCGAAGCGATGATGGTGGTGCGCGCCAACAAGGAGCTGCAATGTGGCGGGTGCCAGGGCGCCGCGACGGCGATCATCGGCAAGTCGCGCTACTACGAAGAAGACAACCGCAATGTTCAGGAGATTCCGGGCGCCAGGATTGACGTCGATGCACACGGCTCGGTGTACGAAAATTCACGCGAATTTCCGGTGACGCCGGGCGCAACATTCACGCTCGAGGTGCCCTACTCGGCGCGCATTGGGACCGAGCATGCGGCCTACGTTGCGGTGTTGTTTGTTGACGATCAGGGACACGAGGTCGGACGACGGTTCCTGTACTTGGAGTCGTTAGGTTTTCCGGTGAGCACGGCCGTGACGGGGCTTGATGGCGCGTTTCGCTTCAATGTTGACCGAACAATAGCAGCCGCAAGACCGCAAGAGTTTGAGGCGCAGTTCTCGGGCAGCGATCGGTATCGAGGCGCTGCGGCCGTGGTTCAGTGAGAATCAAACTCTGACGTTTTCCATATTCAAGGCGATCATCATGCGACCCCATGTCAAAGGTCCTCTGATAACAGTCATTATCACTGCAGTAGCCAACCTGTTCGCGACCGCTCCCTTGGCTGCTGCTTCCGGCAACGCCACGCCACAGGAAATTTGGCTTTCGGGAGTCGACCCCGTGGTGTGGCACCGCCAAAAGCACACACACAGGCCAACGACTTCATGGATATGTTCGACGAGCATGCGCCATGGCAGCTGGCCGCCAGTCAGGTGAAAGTGTTCATGGTCGATCCTGATTTCATCATCTATGGCGATGAGGCGATGCTATCGCGAATGATTGCAGACCTGAAGCGACGTAACATCGACCTCGCCGTCGAGATGGGAATGCTATATGGCGATCTTAAATGCGGAAAGATGGAGGGATATCTCGACCCGACTGCCCCCGGGACACTTGTGAACCGCCTGAAGAAGCTCGGCGGAGAACTTAACCACGTCGTCATCGACGAGCCCTTGTTCTTCGGACAGCGCGGCGCATGAGCGGCCTCGGCTTCCGCACTGGCCCTCACCACCAGGCGGAGAAATGCGTATGCATGACGCGCCAAATGCGGGCCCGCGGGACTATTTGTGAACAGAATGAAGGTCCTCGCCGCAATCAGCCGATGATCGTCAAGACGATGTACCCGAAGCTTGCGATGATGCTGACGATGGCAATGCTGCCGATCAAGCGCTCGGATCTGATCATTGGCGTTGGTCCCCTTACGGTTGCCCAGCCCGGTGGTACCGAAAAAATACGGATGTGCCCCTCTGTGGGTTTCCGAAAATTCCCGGCTCGGACCCGGAGACTAGGGAGGGGGTTGCTTGCGATTTTGCGGTCGTTCTCTAGCCGGCATTCGTAGGTTTCCTCCTTGGCCAATTTTGATGAGGGTCGAACCGCAGCAGGGTACAATGCCGGGTATTTACTCCATGGTCTCAAAATTACATTTATGATATCAATGTGATGGGAAGGTCAGTATGATTGTCTCCCTCCCCGCCATGGCCTCCTTGTTGTTTTTGATTTTGCCGCCGGATTGGTGACTAGACAGCTTCGCAGTTAGCTTCGACGCACTCGCGTGCGTGGATCGCGAATGAATGGCGGCTTTGGGCAGACTATGAAGTCGTTACGGGCGAGCTAAGCTGACCTCCCGTAAGGAAAAAAGCGCCTCTACGGTAGTGGCGATGTAGCGGGCCACCGACTCGAACCCCGAACGCCTCAAGCACTTGTCGGAAGGGCCAGCTTGGGTTTTACCGGGCCAATCGGTTAATGTCCGGTTGATGCAGACGAGTCAGAACCGCGCGTCCAACGACTACTCGTATCCGGTCACGCAATGCGACGTGCCCGCCGAAAGGCGCGGCGCGCTTCAGGCGTACCGCGATAAGCGCCGCCTCTCGCTGTCATGGATCGACAGCGATGAACATCACGCGATCTGGGACGTGCTGTCGTCCATGGTCTGGACCGACGTCGCCTTCAAGATGCTGACGCAGTTTGCGATCGACGACGAAAATAACGCTCTCAACAACACGCTACTCGGCCAGGCGCTGATCGACGGCCAGATCGCGACCCAGGTTCTGGCTATCCGCCGGTTGATGGATAACGGCAACAGCGACATCATCTCGCTTCGACGTCTGGTCAAGGACTTGCGGCGCAACTTCAATCTGTTCACACGCGAGAATTGCGTCTGTTTCGACGGTTTGCCGTATGACTACGAAGCAGTGCAGTATCGGGAAATGCTGGCGCAGGCTGGAAAGGGGGCATTCTGGGGGCAACGGTCCGGCCCGGGCGCCCATGTACCGTCGCGCATGGCGCATGAGCAATTCGACCGGCTGGCAGGCGTCGATCCGGCGAAACGAAGCCGCGAGGATCGACTACCTCTGTCTCTTCTGACGACCATCGAGCGGTGGCTCGACGACAGCGGCGCCGACGAGTTGGCACTATGGAGTCACGGCTATCTCGCGCATGCGGGCGGGCCGGAGGCGCGGAAGCGCATCGCCGATCTCGTCGTCACCGGGAACAAGATCACCGGTGCGATCAAGGCGCTAGCGCGCGTGACCGAAGCGATATCGGCCTGGCTGCTGTTTGCGGGCGGCCGTTCGCACAGCCTGATGCCGGTCGCGCAATTTAATCCGTTCGAAAGGCTCGACACGCCGATCATCGACGTCGGCGGCACGGACGCCGCCTACAAGCTCTGGCATCAGTTGAGCGACGAGCGGAACCATTACCTCGACGCCGTCGACGATGAGTTGATCGGCCGCGCAAAATCGGGCACACCCTGACGCATGAAGCATCAGGTCACGCAATTCAAGAGCCTCGCGCTGGCGCTGAAGGAGCTCGAACCGTTCGTGCGCAATGGTGAGCACCTCCAGACCGGCAAGCCGTTCGACAAGTTCGGTGGCATGCGCTCGCGCGAGATTCTGGCGAACTGGCTCGTCTGCGTCGCGACGAACGCGGCGACCGAAGGCGAACTGACGTTTTGCAGCGATCCCATCGGCGGCGACGGGATCATCCGCGATGTCAAAACCGGCGAGACTTGGCCAACGGAGCATGTCATTGTGCCGAGGCTTCGCCCCGGCGAAGCTGGCGACGCCGAGACTCTGATCCTGAACGCGATCAACCTGAAGCGTAAGAAAGGTGGAGTGGCTTACGCGGAAGGCAAGACCCTGATCGTGGTTCTCGAAGCCGGCGCAGGCGTTTGGTATCCGAACCAGGTGGCCAAGCAGCTGCCCGATCCGTTGCTCTTTGCGACGGTGTGGGTCGTCGGCCTACAAGGGGTCGAGGATGGCGAATATGTGTACGGCGTTACCAACCTGGACCTGACTGAGAGCAAGGTGCCAACGCTGGTGGTCCGCGTTAGCCGCGATTTCAGCTCCTGGCAAGTGACTCGGATTCAATAGATCCGGGGGGCACTCGCAGCGACATTCGCCCTTGCTGTGCCGCCGCGATCCGCGCGCGGCGTAGTAGGATGAGACTCACGACTCAGTTCGGGCTCGCGAACTACGGGATCCGCTCAAACGAAGATCTTGGAGGCACATTGCCATTAGGAGCAATGGCGCACCCGACACGATTCGAACGTGGCCTCTACCTTCGGAGGGTAGCGCTCTATCCAGCTGAGCTACGGGTGCCAGCGCTGCTTACGCAGTGCTTACGCGGATTCTCGACGACCGTGAAGCAAGTCCGAGTCGATCTTCTAAGTCTTTCAAACTACGTTGTCTTTTTCATTTTTCTTCCCCGCAAAACAGCTTGACATCTGCCTTCGGAGGGCAGCGGTCAGGCTGCCGCGTTTGAGGTTCTCCGCCTTCTTCGCGAGCCACTCGTTGGTCCATTGCTGGAAAGGCTGGGCGGCGTGGCAGTCGACGTGTTCGAGTTAGCACTCGCGCCATCGTTCTTGCGGGCCATCTGCTCCAATTCCCTCGTTCGGAATATCGGAATATCGAAATTCGTCGCGAACGTTTGGCTTCGCGATACCAACAAAAATGCCAACAAGACGGACGGCTGGGGTGAATTTTTACTTGTGTTTTCAATGCGTCGTGAGAATTGTCCTGAAAAGCAGAAATCCAAGTTATTGCATAAACTATTGATATTATCAATATTTTAGGCGTGGTGTCCTTGGCCGATAACCGCCTAATCCCATAACTATCTGAATTTGAAGTAGCTTTCATCGTCGATTGCTGCCGATACCAACAGAAGTACCAACAAGCTGACCTGCCGTATTAGCTGAAAAAAATAATACAGCAGGCTCCCTGGCGGCAGGGCGCGGTCCATGCCGTTTCGGTCTCCACAACGTTCCGACCGGAATCGAAAGCCGACTCTGATTCGAAATCCCGGCGGGCGGGGACGGGGGGCAACTCTGTTGCGCTGGCGCGAGACCGACGCCAAAAGCGCTGATCGCGCGAAGCTAATTCGCGATCCGATGGACGCCCAGTGACGATGGCATGCCAATCTCCGACAACACAATTTAAAGAGGCGCTGCAGATCGTGGGCTCTGGCACAGGCGGCGACCACTGCGCGCGGCTTCCGCTCGATCGCGTCGACCTTGCTCAACGAGGAGGGCGCGTTCGACGGTTCGACGGCGACGTAGTGGAGTCCAACTCGCCCACGAGACGGAGAAAAAAGCGTCGACAGCGCGATGAGGTGGTGCGGCGCCAACTTGGCAAGCGCGACAAGAACAAGATCCACGGCATCTTTAACCGTGCGGCCTATTGGCCCGAACGCGTGCGTTTAATGCAGCACTGGTCGATCGCCTCGACAGCCTGCACGACGGTGCACCCGCCGTCCCGCTCCGCAGATCGGCGGCTTAGCTTGCTCTCGTTTCGACCCTCGGCAGCGAAGTGTGATATTCATCCACGCCGTCGAGGTTGATCATGATCTTGCCTCCCATTTTGTAGGCCCTGATCCTCTCGTGGGCGATCAGCTCATAGGCCTTAGTCTTTCCGAATTTGCCATATCCCGCTTCACCTAGCTGAGGGCTAGCCCCCAATTAACATTTGAATATCCGGTGGCTTGAAGCTCCTCCAGCACTTCGTGACGCGGCCGATCATCGGTTCACCGTGGGCGTCCGCTCTCGATCGCCCAGGAGGATGGCGCACAAGATACATCAGTCTTTGCGAGACTCTTGGTAAGCATGCGGCGTAGGCCCAGCCGATGAGCTTATTCGGGCGGCCAGCGCTTGAGCAACCCCGGACTTTCTTTGTACATGCGGACGAGTTCGGTCAGATTTTCGATTCCGAAGTCGGTGAACGCCTGGATACCATCTTCTCCGACGCCATAGACCCAGATGACGCCGTCCTCGATCTCCATTTCGTTGGCGACGTCCCGCAGCCAGTCCTCGTCTTCGCCGAGGTCCTTCGCGACCTGAGTAATGGTGGTGACGTGATGAACCTTGTTGACGTGCATGGTTATGCCGCTCTGGCGGAGATCGCTGACGCTGGCGTCCAATTCCAGGGCAGCAGCTCGTCCAGCCGATGAGCCGGATGGGAGGCGATGCGGGCAAGTACATCGGCTAGCCAGGCCTGCGGATCGACACCGTTCATTTTTGCCGTGACGACCAGGCTGTACATGGCCGCCGCGCGCCGCCCACCACGATCAGAGCCGCAGAAGAGCCAGGACTTCCGTCCAAGAGCCATCATCCGTTCATTCTGCCCATGTCGGGCAGGAGTTGGAGGTGCAATATCGCTGGCATCCTTATTTTGGCTGCAAGGTCGGCATCCGGCGCATAGCGCA
>Ga0213876_10000267_pt1 | contig 48430 bp, 51 predicted proteins | sample BarmaccomBMRX_R9_FD_160113 | JGI IMG/M metagenome (GOLD analysis project Ga0213876, IMG submission 160113) | Root-associated microbial communities from Barbacenia macrantha in rupestrian grasslands, the National Park of Serra do Cipo, Brazil - RX_R9 | ecosystem: Host-associated > Plants > Roots...
CCGATGCCGCGCGCCGTGCGCGCACGGTCGAGAGCCTGCGCCGCTTCTTCATGGAGCTGAGAGAGTCGGAGGAAACCGAAGCTCGCTTGATCGAGCAAAGCCGCAGGGCCATCCGCGAAAGCCGCCAGGCGATCGAGAACGCTCCGGACACCTGAATCTCGACGCCGAGCGGGTGATGGAACATGTCGAGCGGGAAGAAGTTCGGCGACGCCGCCCCTGCTACAATAGCGACCGGCGGCTTGGTCGGACGGTTCGTCTGTGCTGCGCCGGTTCTATCCCGAGGCGCGCTCGCTCAGCCCTCGCCGCCATAGCTGATATCCGCTAGGGGTAGATGATATCGGCTACGTATGCCCCTGCATGGGGCTTCTAGGCTCAGTCGCCGGCCGGCTTCTCCAGCTCCGCCAGCCGCTCCTCGTGGGTCATCCAGCCCCCCTCGACCTTCGCCTGGATCGACGCCAGCTTAGGATGGACGTACGGCGCCGCGGCCTTGGCCGCCTCGACACGCTCGTCAGTCGGCCGATCCTCGTCCCGCATGATCGACAGCAAGTAGTCGAGCGGCGTCAGGCCCGATGCTGCGATCTCAGCGACCTTGGCGGCGGTGGCCTTGTTTGGCGTGCCCTTCTGCCTGCCGCCGAGCTTGGTATGTCCTGTCTCGAACGACACTGTTCACCTACTAGTTCAGTGGAGTTAAACCGGTTAGGCCTCACTGGCCCATCTGCGGCAGTTGGGGTGACGAGGGCGACGCGTACACCGTCGCAGGCCTGAAGCCGTTCGAAGCCCCCAGCGCCGAGATGACGCCCCTGATGGCCGATTGGTAGGCAGTGGGCTTGGCGTTGGGGCTGATCTTGACCAGCAGCCGGCGGGCCAGGGCGGGATCGAGAAGCGCCTGGCTGACGAGCTGATCCACTCGGGCGACGCCGGCGGCGCGGAAGCGCTGGGCTAGGTCGGTGACGGCGCCGCCGGCCAAGGCTCCCCACTCGCCGTCTAGGCCGATGTGATGCCCGAGCACCGCCCCGAGGATGGTTCCTGCCGCGTCCAAGGAGAAATGCGCGCCGCCGTGGGCGATCTTGCCAGCCAGTCCTTGTGAGCCGACCTTCGTAGCCGCCACGCTACGGGAGCGATCGATGTCAGCGGCGATGGCGTCGAGGTTATCGAGTTCGGCGGGGCTGAAGACGTTGGCGAGGGCGCCGCGCTTGGCCTTGACGAAGGACCGGAACGACTGCTGTCCGAGCGCGCCGTCGGGATTCACGAACTGGCCGGCGATGTGATCGGCCACGGCTTGGCGCAGGCCTTGGGTCGCAGCGGGATCGGCGCTGGCGGAGTTGGCCAAGGCCTTCATGTCCGCCACGGCGGTATTGCCGCCGAGGATGTTGCCGACCGTGCGAACCACGTCCTGGGGCTCAGTGAGGTTCATCACTCGGCCGACTGCGCCGAGCTTGGCGTTTGCGAGCGCCTGGGCGCGCGCCACGGCCGCGTCGGCGACGGCTTGGCTGGCGGTGTCCGCATCAGCGAAACGGGCCTGTACGTCCTCAGGAAGGGCGTTGATGGCCTGTCCATAAGTCCGCTGCCAACTGGCGAAGGCCTTCGGGCTGATCGTGCCATCGGGCAGCGTGCCGCCTGGCTGCTGGGCCTGGCGACGGAGCGTCCAGGCGGCGTAGTCGGCGAGGGGTCCTGCTGCTTCCGGGCTCGCGGTCAGAAGCTGGCGGATGGCTTCGGGCGACGTGTTGCCCCCGTGGAAGAACTGCGCCGGCACGGACCCACCAGGCATAGTGTAGAGGTCCGCAGCGCCGGCCTTGGCCAGAACGTTGCCGATCGGGCCGGTCCCGAAGGTCTGGGCGCGCTGCTTCGTCTGGGCGGTGGCGGCGGCTAGGCGCTGGGCTCCTTCGGCGTCGAAGGTTGGAGCGCCCGATAGGCCTGAAGCTCCCGCAGCGCCTCCAGATCCTTGGCCTGGCGAAAACTCTGTTCCGCCCAAGCTAGGAACGGCAACCGTTCCGCCGGTGGCATCTCCGATAGAACCTGCTGAAGCACTAGGCCCGGCCGCTTGTTGTTGTCGTTGCTGTAACCACTGGTCACGTTTGGCGGTCCACGCAGAACTAAGCCGCGCTTCTAGAGTGTCTGCCGGCTCGATTTGCCCGGCAGCCACTTGCGCACGCTGTGACTGTACCACATCCGAGATGGTCGAGCCCAGATTATCCTGGATCGCCCCCCTGAGCTGCGCCAGCCGGGCATAGCTGGGCGTCCGCCCGTTTTGAGTCAGCTCCTGGCGCATCGCTGTCGAGACGCGGCCGGCCCTCGGCCTCGGGCGGGACGACCGGCTCTTCCCCTTCGTCAACGATGATCCTGAACGGCGTCTGTGTCTGAGCGCCAGCGCCGGCTTTCTCCTCCAGCTTCGCGACCCGATCCTTAGTTGATGCTCTCATGGTACCTTTCCCTCCAGCGCCCGCAGCCGGGCCTCTATGTCGGCCAGCTCGTGCGCCGCCCTGGCCTTCTCAATGATCGCCGCCAGCGCAATGCCCTCGGACGGGGTGAGCTCACCGGCGGCCACGGCCGTCAGCACCGCGCCCAGCGCCGCGGGAATGTCTGCGGCCGACTTGATGATGGGCGCGTCCACCACGATGGGCCGGTCCTTCGGCGCCGGCGCGATCCGCTCCAAGCACAAGCGCAGGGCCGTAGAGTCGCCCGACAGGGCGGCGGCGATGGCCCGTTGCGTCAGGGCCTCGGCCTGGCCTTCCAGGAGCGCCTCGACGGCCTTTGTGACCCTGTGGCGCGCCCCTTTCGGGCGACCGGGGTTTCCAGCAGCGAACTTGCCGTCCGCCGATCTCGGCCCGTTTTTGCGGCTCGGCTTCATGCGGTTCTCCGGGGCAACTGACGGCGGACGCTCTGGGCGTCGGTGAGCCACGCTAGGTCATGCAGTTGCAGCCACCCACCCACGACGGCGCGGACTTCCGGCCAGGAGCGGCAGACGGCAAAGCGGTCGCCGAGGACGGCGGCCAAGACCCTCTGCTCCGGGGTGAGCACGCCGCCGGCGGCTTTCAGTTCGACGTACCGGGTATCGCCGTCCGGCAGCACGATCGAGATGTCCGGCGCGCCGCGCTCCATGCCGGCGCTCTTCGCCGCCCTGGCGATGGCGGGCGTCAGGGGCACGCCCGACAAGGAGGTGGTGAACCACACCTCGCCCGGCAAATAGGCCCGCAGCATGCTCGCCACCTGCCGCTGTAGGTCGGCCTCAGGGCGACGGTTGGGGGCGCGGAGGCGGAAGGGCGCGCTCATGGGGCTACCCCCGACGCTGCTTGGCCATCAGGATCGCCATCCTGGAACGAATCGGCACCTGACGTTCGCATGAACACCCGTGCCAGGACGTTCCGCGAACGGCGAAGCTCTGGCCTAACCAGATCTGCTGGAAGCCCCACCCCGGTCATGGCGCCGCCTCCAGGCTGATCTCCTCCCAAGCGGCCTTCTGAGCCGTCGAGCGCCGATAGATGCGATTGGTGGAGCGGCCCACGCGGACGGTGATGGCGTCGGCGTCGATCGCCAGCACCTCGGCGCCGACCAGGAAGAATGCCCGGCCCCGGTGATCCATCCGGCGGATCGGCGCTTCGGGGTGGAGGCCGAATAGTTCGGCCGCGGTCCAGCCCAGTGCAGCGGCCTTGCCGCCCCATTGGTCGAGGAACCGGCCGGCGGCGTTCATCATCGCCAGCCAAGCGTCGGCGTCTACACCGCGAGGGACTGGACGTCGGGCCAGTTCAGCGAAGCCGATGGCCCACTCCTGGGGGACCTTGGCCCCCTCCTGGACGATTGCCACTCGCTCTTCGAAGTCGGGCGACGGGGCTGTGCCGATAGTGCCGATAGTGCCGATAGCCCTAATCGGGGCAGCTATTGGCGCTATCGGCGCTATTGGCACAGGCTCGGGAATCGAAGAACGAGGCCTCGCGAGCGCCGCTCTAGCCTTGTCTCGCCAGGTCATGGACGACCCTCCCAAAGGGTTGGGTTGACCAACCAATCGTTGCGCTGGCGCCCCTCGCGTTCGCCGTCACGGCCGCCGGCGAACTTCAGCCAGCCGCCCTCAGCGAGGACGTTGATCGCCCGTTCCATGTCGTCGGCCTTCTTCAGGCCGGCCACGCGTCGGCGCCGGAGTTCGCGCGTATTGACGGTTCGGTCGCCAGCCTGGCGGATGTGCTTCAGTAGGTGGGTGGCCGCTACCTCGTACGGGTCCCGCGAAGCGCCGCCGAAAACGCGGGCGCTCATCGGACAGAAGTAGTCGTCGAACAGGAAACAGGCCGCCGAGAGCGATTGCTCCGTGACCGCCGCCGGCTCAGGAGCGCCCTGGCCGTACGCCCACTCCAACAGCTCCAGCAGCAGGGCGAGCCGCAGCACGATGCCGGCGCCCTTGCCGATCGTTCCGGCCATGAAGCCGGACGCCTCGGCCCCCGCTTCCCCGTTAGCTTTCCACCACTCCTCGAAAACGTCGAGGGCGCCAGGTGTCAGTGGCAACGCGCGCGGTTGGAACCGCCCGTCCTGGTCGATATCGGAGGGAAGGTTGCGGAGCCGGGAAAGGGCGGATTTCAGATGGGGGAGGTTCCCACCATTAACTGGCCGCACCCGCACCACCGGACCCGGATAGAATAGCAAGAACCGGCTCACCAACCCGTCGTCGGCGCGCTTGAGGATCAGCTCCGTGAAGCGCTCCGGCTGAATCCCCCCGAAGATCGACAGCAGGGCGATATCGGCCCGGATGTGGCCTGCCTTGACCCTATCAACGCTCAGGGCATGGCCGTTGTACCGCTCCAGGAACATGGCCGCGTCGCCATCGCCGCCGTACTTGTTGAAGTTGCCGACGAGGCCGCTCAGTTCGTCACGGCAGGCGACCAGGCCGCGCGGGTTGTTCTTGAATAGCGGGGCGAGGCTCTCCACGGTGACGTCGGAGACAGTGATCCGAGGCGCTCGGGGCTCCTCTGGTTCGTCCGCGTCGGTCGGCTTCAGGGGGGCGCGGCCTCCGCTTTTCACGGCGTCCTTGACCTTGTCCTCCCAGATGGCCCGTACCGCGTCGGCTTCCCGCTTCTTCGTCTCGTAGTGCCGCCGGCGTTCGTCCAGGTCGGTTGATTCCTCCCGCTCCAACTCCTTCAGAACGGAGACAACGGGCGCGTAAGCCGGACTCTTCGAGGCGCTGGGCGGTCCCATCAGCAAGACCCAGAGGGCCGGGAACTCCGACCACTCGCCCCAGGCGCGGACCTTTCGGGCGGCGCCGACAGCAGCAGCTGCTCCAGCGAGCAAGCCGGCAGCGGCGTAGTCCACCGGGGCCGAAACAGACCGGGCGAACCCTTCAAGCCAACGGCCCCAGGATCCGAAGTGCTCCAGCGGCAAAGCGGGCGGAGGAACAAGACCTCCGTCCAGAAAGGAGCGATCCGGATCATCCCAGTCTCCCTCGACGACCGGGAGATCAGCGGCGATCCGTTCGAGGTTGGCGTATCTCATCGCGCCACCTCGCGCGGTTGCTGAACGCCACGGCCAATCCCACTCCGGATCGACGCCCGAACAGCGCTGATCCCGTCTTCACGGACCAGCCCGCAGTCGGCGGCGGCGATTTCGAGGGCGTCCTCGGCGACGTCCTGGGATAGAGCGCCAGCGCCTACCAGTTCGCCCAGGCGGGCGGCGGCTTGGAAGAGACGGTGGTTACGCCCGCCGCTGCCTGTCTGGGCGACCGCTTGGCACTCGCCTTCCACCGCGACCGCCACGTATCGAGCAAGACGGTCATGACAGAACGGCCAGACAGTTTTCGGAGCTGGGCGTGGGGTCGGTGGGGGGTCGATCAGGTCCAACAGCCACAGCGGAGCCGGCGCGACAGGACACGACGTCGGCCGGACTTCCCAGGCGTACCGGCCGTCACCGCGCTCGGACGGTGGCAAGGCCACAGAGCCGCCGCTGGTCCGCACGTCGAGCCCAGAGTCAACCAGGCCGTCGACCGGCAGATTGACCCTGTTCCTCAACGAGCGACCGAACGGGGCGGTGAAGAACAGATCCTCAACGTCTCGCGCTTGTTTTTCGCGAGCGTGGCGATGACGATCGGGCGTTGAGTTTGCTTGGCTTTTGGGCTATTCAATCCCTGTTCTTGCCTGGACAGCCGAACAGCATTGAGCCCGTCAGCGCCGCCCGCGTTGGCGGGCTCTGACGTTTGGGGCATGATCGTTACGCCGCCTCCGTTTCAGACGTCGACTGACGGCGGCGGCCTGCGATCCAGCTGTCGACCTCTGGAATCGAGTACAGAACGAGTCGGCCGATCTTGTAGTAAGGAGGGCCGGAGCCCGAAACGCGGGCTTTGTTCAGGAAACTTTCGCTGCAGCCGATATGCTTGGCCGCTGCACGAACGTCGCCGTAATGGCTGAAGCCGGATATTTGCTCGGCGGGAACTGGAGGCATCTTGTCGCTCCGTAAGTGGATAGCGACAGCCGAAATAGCCCTGTCCGATATGGTTATAGAGCCCACATTTGGGCAATAATCAAAAAATATCGTCCTTCGTGGGCTCTTCCGTCGACCCGCTGCGCGCCTCGCGCTCTATCTCCCGAAATAACTTCCAGCACGTCTCGACCATCCGAGGCGAAATCCACACGCCGTACCTTGCAAGGCAGTCGTTGATCGCAGCTTCCATGATCTGGCCTTTCAGACCCCGGCCATATGGTCTGGCCGATTTCACCACGTACTCAGGCCGACGGCCGCCAAAGGCCTTTCTAGACAAGCGCTCCATCTGAATGGGATCACCAAACTTCAAGCGTCTTTGACGCGGCGAAAGCCCGTCCAGGTCCTTAAGCAGTCGTTGTTGCCTCTGAAGAAGTCGATAGTTGTTGATCTGCTCCAGCTCTCTCAGACCGCGACACTTGTCCCACTCCCGCTCGCAATATTCGCCCACCTCCAATTTTTGGAAGAACGTGAGCATAGGCGGTCGTCCGGACCCAGGCCTTCTTCCGCCACGACGGGTGGATGGTTTCGCCGCCGTCATGACCCTTCGGACGTCGCACCCATCCGCCGAGCCGCCGCCTCTGACAGGGCGTCGAGCGCGTCCGCAGCCAGGTGGCTGTACCTCTCCGTCACCCGCGTGTCCGCGTGGCCGAGCGCCTTCGCCACCATGAACAGGCTTGCTCCATCGGCGATGGCGAAGCTGGCGAAGGAGTGCCTGAGATCATGGATTCGGGCGCCGCCCAGCTTCGCCTTCGCGCGGACGTCCGCCCACGGTTTCTGCAATCCGATCACATGCCCGTCGCCGCGGTGAGCGGGGAAGACATACGGGCTTGGAGGGACGTTGCGACGCTCCTTCCGGTCGCGCTTCTCGCGCTCGTCCGCTTGGACGCGGCGCGCGACCAGGATGTCCTTGGCCGCGGAATTAAGCGGGATGCGCCGCTCTCCGGTCTTCTCTCCGGACTTCGTGCGCGCTGGCGGCAGCGTGAGCCGGTTGCGCGCCAGATCGACCTCGGCCCAGAGAAGGCCCGCGATTTCGGATCGCCGCGCCCCTGTGAGCGCCAGCAGTCTGAAGATGTCGGCGTGGCTGGCGTTCAGCGACTTGTCCGCCACCATCGCGTCCAACACCTTGAAGAGGTTCACCGCCTCTTCAGAGGAGAGAAACCGCTCCTTAGAAGGCGCCTTCCCAAGCTTTCGCAATGCGCCCTTGGCGGGGTTCACCGCCGCCTTAAGGCCGCCGTGCTCCATCCCCCACACTAGCATCGCGCTCAGCGTGGCGACGGTCCGGGACGCCACCGTCGGGCCGCCGCGGACGATTGCCCGTCCCCGCTTCTTGCTCGTCTTCTCATCCTTGGCCGTGGCGCCCGCGGTGATCTGCTGGGCCATGCGCGTAACGTCGGCCGGCCGGAGATCGCGAGCGATCTTCCGGCCTAGCAGCGGCTTCACATGCCGGCTGAGGCTGGACTTGTCCTGGGCCCAACTCGAGGCCCGCTTGCTTGGCTTCGCCGCTGGCCCCTCGGTCAGGTAGAGGTCGATCAGTTGAGCGACGGTGACGTCCGCCCGCCGCTCCAGCTTCGCCGCCTGGTGATCGATGCCCTTGCCAGCATCGTGGAGAACGGCCTCAGCGGCCTCCCGGGCCTGGTCCGGCGTCCAGGGGCTGCCGTGCTCTCCGATCGTGTACCAGCGCTGGGCCCGGCCCACCCGGTATTTGACGGCATAGACCCGGCGCCCCTTCGCCGACTTCCTGCTGGGCGCGTAGATGCGAAGGCAGAAGCCTTTCAGCTCACTATCCCAGACCCGGCCCTCACCCTCGGCCGGGATCTCCGCGGCGTCCACCGCGCGCTTAGTGAGCTTGACCCGGCGGACCTCAGCCATGCCCGGACCCGCCGATTTGGTAGCGGCAAGCTACCATCCCGCTACCACGGGCGAGGAAAATCGGGGCATGAACAGGAACGTTCGGCCAACCCGACCAGACCGAAAACTCTTTGTTTGTGAATGATTGTGCCACGCTGGGAATGTACGGCTAAGCCCTGGAAAATGGCAACCGTTACTTTCGCAATGAGGAGGTCAGGGGTTCGACTCCCCTCGGCTCCACCAAGGACATAGCAAGACGTTGTGGCGGAGGAATCATCGCCCCGGTTGCGGCGCGATTGACCTTCCCCGACGCAAGCGGCCCCCTGCGACGTCGTCCGCGCTGCCGCCAAGCGCAACCGTGGGGCGGCGGGGACGTTCTTCTCCTGTCCGACGGCGCCTCGACCCACAGGCGATCTTTGGATTGGGGCCCCGCCAACCAGAGGAGGAAGCGATGAGCGTTTATCGAGTCACCGAGGTGATCGGCGCCAGCAAGACCAGCTGGGAGGACGCGGCCAAGGAAGCCATCGCCGTCGCTTCCAGGACCCTGCGCGACCTCCGGATCGCCGAGGTCGTCGAGCAGGACATAACCCTCGGCGAGAACGGGACGGTGGAGGCCTTCCGCACCAAGCTCAGGCTCAGCTTCAAGTACGAGCAGTCGGCCGGCGCCCCGGAATGGGAGGGGGCGGGCGCGGCGCGGTGACACGCCGCCCCTCTCGCGTCGGGGCTTCAAGGCTAAGAGAGAGAGAGAGAGAGCCGGTTCGACCCCCTAGGCGAGTATCTCTCCGGCCAAGGTCACCTATGTTAGTGTGGGCCAGAGCGCGAACTGCCATTCTGAAGCGTGGAAGGCGGCCCCCCTGTTGCGCCTCCCCGACATGATGATGCCCTGACGGCGGCCCTCCCGGCGATGGCTGGGAGGGCCTTCGCCGAAGAGCGCGCAGGGGGTCAGCCGGACAGGGAGGAGGCGGGCGCCCGCCGCGGGCCCAGCGCCAAAAGGAGCTTGTTCCAGGCCCGCAGAGCGAGGCTGAGCGGGCGGGGGACCTGCTTGCGCAGCACGGCGACCTTCCGCAGGGGCTGGGTCACCCGCCAGCGGCAGGCGCTCTTCGCCGGAAAGAGCGCCACGTCGCCCGCGCCGAGCCGCCGCTCGGCCCCGCCTCCCGAGCTGAGGAACACCTCGCCAGAGAGGATGTAGACCACCTCGTCCTCGGCGTAGCGCCAGTCGAAGGTGCCCGGCGTGCAGTGCCACAGGGAAACCCACATCAGCCGGTCCCGGCTTTTAGCCACCAGCTTGGCGGTGGCGACGGGGTCGCCTTCCAGAATTGACCCGTCGTCGATCGGACTGGCGCTAAGTCTCTCCGAGACGACGGCTTGGGCTATGATTGGGACGAGCATGGCCTTTTTGCGCAATTCAATCTGTTGCTGCTTGTTGCAAGGTTGGCGCCGTTCCTGAACCCCTCGGCCACGCAGGCCCCCTCTCGACGGAGGCCGACATGCGCCGACCCTCAACGCCGTGACGCTTTCGCGGGTTCCAGGCCCCGGCGCCGCTTGCGACCGCCCGAGGTCAGCGGCCCTGCTCCAGGCCGAGGGTCTCGCGCAGGAATGGGACCGGATCGGCCGCCAGGTGCTTCAGCGCCGGCCAGGCCTCCGCCGGAATCCCGCGGCCGCGGGCCAGAGCCGCAGCCACCGCCTTGGGGAACTTGATAGTGACCGGCGCCGCCAGGAGCTGACGGCCCGAGCGGGGGCGCCAGGGCAACCCCAGGGCGATGAAGTTGATCCCCGCCAGCATCGACATCGCTATCTTGTGGTAGACTCTCGGATTGCATTCCAGAAACACGAGCTCGTTCTGGGGCGTCAGTCGTATGTCGAAGCCGAATATTCCCGACAGCTTCAGCTTTCGAGCGATCGCCGATACGTGCCTGAACACCTCATCATCGTGGTAGGCGCGATAGGCGCCCATGGCGTAATGCTGCGTCAGGAACCCCTCGATCTCGCCGTCCTCGCAATAGAGGTTGGCGCTGATGTCGGCGCCGTCCACGTAGCTCTGCGCCAGGATCGGCGCGTAGTCGACGCGGCGCAGCCGGCGCCACGACTTCGGCGAGGTCAGCCGGACGCAACCTCTGCCGCCGCTGAGGCTGAGGGGCTTGGCCATCATGGGGAAGGTTACGGCGCCGCCGGTGATCGCCTGGGCGAGCTCGTCCAGGCTCTCGAAAAGCCGGGTTTGCGGCGTCGGGACACCGAGCTCCCGGCAGAGCTCGGAGAACCGCCACTTGTCATTGAGGAGGTCGAACGCCTCCAGATCGGGCAGCGGGAAGCAGGGCGCAGAGAGCTGGCCGCGGATGGCGATGATGCTCCGGGTGGCGTCCGCGTCCGCCGGAATGACCAGGTCAAGCGCGAGGCGGCCGACCAGGCGGTTTATCTCCACGGCCAACTCGCCGCTGGCCGCCCCGTCGATGGGACTGGCGGCGGCGAAGTAGGTCCGGCAGCACCTCGAGGAGGCCAGGCCTCTGGCCTTTCGCGTCCCTAGGACGAAGATGGTGAGGCCGGCCGCCGCCGCGCACCTGAGGACCCGATAGGGCAACCTGAACAGCGTCGCGACCACGAGGACCCGCGCCGGTTCGCCGGCGGGCCGCGCGGTGCGGCCCGAGAGGGTCGCGGGCGCCCTCGGCGGCGGCCGATAGTTCGGGCGGCTCGGATTCAGCAGGCTGTTTTCCATCGGGTCACCCGCGTTCGGGCGCAGCGAGCGAACCTTGCTCCTGTGCGCGCGCGCGCCCGCCATGCGCTTCCTTGGCGAAGACCTTGGTCAGGCGTCTGGCCGGGTGGACCGCCCCGAAGACGAAACGGACCACCGGCCCGAAACTATCCGCCGAGGCGGCGCCGATGAAATGCAGCCCCGGAACGCTGCTTTCGAAGTCCGACGACAGGACCGGCGCGCCGTGGACGGCGCGGACCCGGCGGCGGAGCGCTGGGTCGAGGAACGAAAGCCGGTCGAGATGGGGCCGGTAGCCGGTCGCGGCGATGACGTGGTCGGCCGCCAGCGTCTGCTGAGCGCCGCTTCGGTGGCGAAGCGCCAGCCGAACCTCCCCTCCGATCTCCTGGGTCTGCTCGACCCGCCAGCCCAGAAAGAGGGGCAGTTTGCCCATCACCCGCTCCTTCATCACCGCCCCGCCCAGCGGCCCCAGGGTCCGTCGCACGATCCGCCGGCGCAGGGGGCCCGGCAGGGCGTGAAACAGCCAAGGCGCGTTGGCGTAGGCCCACAGCATCCAGCCGGGTCCGATCCCCGAATCCGGGCGCGCCATCCGTTTGAGGAGGCTGCGCCGCGCGCCCGTGGCAGGGGCGGCGAACCGCAGGGCCGGCGCCCGCGCCACCAGCGAGACCGATGCGCCCCGCTCGCTCAGCAGGGCGGCGGTGTCGATGGCCGACGCCCCCGAGCCCAGCACCACGACGCGGCGGCCCTCGAACCTCGAGAGGTCGCCATGATCGCCGCTGTGACTGAGCGCCTCCGGCGACAGGCCATCCAGCTCCCGCGGCAGATGCTTGAAGGGATGGACGCCCACTGCGAGCACGATCCGGGCGGCCTCCACCACTTCCCCATCGTCGAACGTCGCTGCGAATCCGTCTCCCGCAGCGGCCAGGCTCACCAGCAGCTTGCGCGACAGATCGGGGACGAGCCTGCGCTGGAAGGCCTCGCCGTACGCCACGAACGTCTCGACCGGCAGCGGCGTGAGCGAGGGATGGTAGGCGACGCCCCGTTCGGCGCAAAAGGCTTCGAAGGTGAACTGGGCGTCCGGGTCGTAGAGGCAGGAGGACCAGGCATGTGACTTCAGCAGCATGCCGACCGGCATGGCGTGCTTCCAGGCCCCCATCGGCTCGCCGAAGATCCGGTGCTTCACCCCCGCCGCCCGCAGGTGCGCGCCGAGCGACAGTCCATACGGTCCGGCGCCGATGATCGCCACGTTCACCAAGTTTGCACCTCTGGTTGTTCGACGCCCGCGCCACCAAAGCGCCGCTAGAACGCGGAACGGCAAAGGCCGGTTCCGGCCTGGCCGTCGGAGCGGCGGTGATTCGAAAGAGGGCGCGAAAAGAGCCCCCGGCGGCCTCGCCGAGGGCTCTTCTGGACGTCCAGGCCTGCTAACGGGTGGTCAGCCGCCCGCCGCCTCGTCGCTGATCCGCTCGCCCAGCGCGTCGAGGCGGATCGCGAGGTCGGCCCGGTCGTCGCCGGTGAGTCCGGCATGCTGATCGCGAAGATCGGCCTCGTGCTGACGGATCCGGTCCAGCTCGCCGAAGGCGCGCTGGGCGTCGTCCGTGCTCAAGGCCCCGGAGCGCTGGTCGGCGCGGATGCGCCTGTCGAGGGCGTGTTCGCGCGCATCGACGGGCTCGGCGCCGATATAGGATGTGTCGGCGCCATAGGCGTCCGCCGGGCGAGCACCGGGATCTTTGTCAATCAGATAAGCGCTGGTCTCGCCAGAAACGTCGCTTTTCTCCCTGTAATCGATCTGTTGCGCCGAGGCGGCTGCGGGAAGCGAAAGCGCCACGGCGGCAGCAAATAAGCTTAATTTCATCATCATGCGGCTCCTCGTCTGAGCTGGGCGCCCATCAATTCGACCCGACTGCGCCCGCTTGATTATCTCTGCTCATATGAACGTGCTGCGGTCGGTTTGGATGCTTTTCTGGAACTGAATGGCGAACCAACCGGCGCAACGTCGGCGGCCGGGGGCAGGGCGCCGTTCGCAACCATGGCCGCGCCTGCTATACGATCCCGAGGGACGAGGTCCCGCGTGGGAGCCAAGGCATGAAGTTTCGAATCCTCGGGCCGCTGACGGTGCTGATCGCGATCGGCTGGATGGGGCTGGCCCTGCCGGCGTTCGCCCAGAGCGATCAGGCGCGCCAGCGCGACTCGGACGATTTCATGTGTCATCACGGCCGCCTGGACGACCAGGCCACGCTCTCGGCCTGCTCGCGGCTCTGGGGCCGGCCGGTGGCGGCCGTAGAGGTGCAGGCGGGACGGCGCGCGGCGCTGCAGCGCGATTCCGACGACTATGTCTGCCACCATGGACGCGCCCAGAGCCGCCGGACCCTGGCGGCCTGCTCGCGGCTCTGGCGGATGCCGGTCGAGGTCGCCGACGTGGAAGCGGTGCGCGAGACCGGCCGCCAGCGCGACTCGGACGACTACAATTGCCACCACGGACCGCGCGGCGATCCCCGGACGACCGCGGCCTGCGCTCGGCTGCGCGGCGATCACGGCGGCTGAGCCCGATCGAACCGCGCTTTCCGGCGCGGGCGTCGCCGTGAGGCGACCCGCGCTGCGAAGGACTCGGCCGGGCTCAGCGGCCCAGCAGGGACTCGACGTTCATCCGGGCCATCTCGAGCTCGGGGCCGAGGCGGCGGGCGGTTTCGCGCACGCCCGGCGAATAGGCTTCGCCTCCGTCGACGATGTCGGCGGCGATGGCTTCCAGCTCGACGATGGCGCGCAGCAGCATGGCCGAGTGATCGCGCGCGGCTGATTCGGCCTCGGCCTTGAGGCGGCGAATCTGCTCGGCGAGGGACTCGGGGGTGCGCTCGACGGTTCTGGCAGGCAGGGCGGAGACGGACATGGGACTCTTCCTGGCGACGCCGCCGTTCCAGGGCGGCACAACGCTCACCCCTCCAGCGAAATTCGCGCCAGATGAGAGTCAGGCCCGGGTTAGGCCAGGTCGGCGGCCAGTTCCTGCCGGGTCTCGTGGGCGAGTGGCGCCATGTGCGCATAGAGCGGATGATCGCAGCCGATCAGCGCGCGCACGCCCGGCTCCTTGAAGGCCGCCGCCTCCGGATCGGCGAAGGGAAACCGGAGGAAATGGACCGAGGAGGTCTTGCCGTCCTCGCGGGTCCGCTCGGCGTCCTCTTCCTGGACGGCGGCGATCCGACGATCGCCGATCTCGAGGAAGAACCGGTCCTCCACCCCGCCCAGCTCGCCGAGGATGCGGGTGCGGCGCACCGGATCGTCGATCTCGAACATCACCGTAGCCACCAGCTCGCGCCCCTGAGGAACAAGGGGATTGTAGGCTGCGAGCTCGTCGGCCAGCTGGGCTGGGCCGCCCTTCTCGATCAGGAGCATCTCCTGGATCTGGAAGAGCATGGTCTCGAAGCTCTCGAAGTAGACCGTGCAGTAAGGCCCGAGCGCCACCCGCCGCCGGCGCTTGTGCGGGAGCAGGGCCGCGCGCCGGGCCTTGCGCTCCGCGGCGAAGGTCTCTGTGGGGAGGATGTCCTCGGCGGTGATCCGCCGCTGGGCGGCCGGCATGGTCTATTCCCTCGACGGCAGGCCGTAGGCCCGGGCCAGCACCTCGATCGGATGGGCCTGCAGCGGCGGCTCGGCGCCGGCCGCCATCTGGACGCTCACCAGCCGGCCGAGGTGCTTGCAGGCCAATGGGCAGTCCGAGCAGAGGGTTCCATCGCCCTTGTCGGCGACCTGCCGCGCCGTCGGACGGCCGATCTTGACGGCGGTCTCGTGGGTGGCGGCCATCACGCCGAAGGTGCCGCCATGGCCGGAGCAGCGCTCGATCAGATCGACCTTGGCGCCCGGGATCAGCCGGAGCATCTCGGCCGACTTTGCGCCCATGTTCTGGGCCCGGGCGTGGCAGGCGTGGTGCAGGGCGATCCCGCCGTCCACCGGACTGAGCCCCGGCGCGAGCCCGTGCGCCTTGGAGAGCTCCACCACGTACTCGCAGACATCACGCGTGGCCGCCGCGAGGGTCTTGACCGCCGGGTCCTCGGGAAGGATCAGGGGCCACTCGAACTTCATCATCAGGCCGCAGCTCGCGGTCAGGGTTACGACGTCATAGCCCTGCTCGATCCAGGGGCCGAGCTCGCCTGCGACCTTCGTCGCGCGGCCGGCCACCTCGGCGATGTCGCCGGCCTCCAGCTGGGGCATGCCGCAGCAGATGGGATAGACGAGCTCGACCTCCACGCCTTGGCGGGCGAGCACCCCCAGCGCCGCGGCGGCGGTGGAAGGCTGGTTATACTCCGTGAAGCAGGTGGCGTAGATCACCGCCTTGCGGCGCCCGAACGCCGGCCCGGCGGGATCGGGCGCGGGTGTCGCCCGCCGCGCCCGGTCGATGGCCGTCCTCGTGTGGTATTTCGGCAGCTCGGCGTCCGCATCGATGTGCAGGACCGCCTCCATCGCCGGCCGGGTCAGCTTGTTGCCCCGCCGGCTCGCCCAGTTGGCCAGGGGCGCCAAGGGCTTGGCGAGCTTGCCGTTGCGGTCGGTCTCGCCCAGCTGCTCGCGCACGAGCTCGCCGCCGTCGCGCTTGCGCAGCGCCGCGCGGTGGCGAAGCATCAGATGGGGGAAGTCGACGTCGAACTCGTGCGGCGGCACATAGGGACACTTGGTCATGAAGCACATGTCGCAGAGCGTGCAGGCCTCGGTGACCAGCCCGTAGTCGGACTTCTGGACCCCGTCGACTTCCCCGGTGGGGCCGTTGTCCACGAGGTCGAACAGCCTCGGAAAGCTGTCGCACAAATTGAAGCAGCGCCGGCAGCCATGGCAGATGTCGAACACCCGCTCCATCTCCGCCTCGACCTTGGCGAGGTCGTAGTAATCCGGGTCGCGCCAGGCGATCGGATGGCGGAAAGGCGCGTCGAGGGAGCCCTCGCGCGGCGGCGCTTTGGTGGGGGCGTCTGCCATTCGCACACCCTCCGCCGCGGGCGGAGGCAAGGGGAAGCGGCGGCGATCGGCTTGATCGAGGCCTGAAGGACGCTTCCCCCTTTTCGCGCGTCCGCCTAGTCGAGCGCCTCGAGGGCGCGCTGGAAGCGGCCCGCGTGCGACTTCTCGGCCTTGGCGAGGGTCTCGAACCAGTCGGCGATCTCGTCCATCCCCTCTTCGCGTGCGGTCCGCGCCATCCCGGGGTACATGTCGGTGTACTCGTGGGTCTCGCCGGCGATGGCGGCCTTGAGGTTCTTGGAGGTCTCGCCGATCGGCAGGCCGGTGGCGGGATCGCCCACCCCTTCCATGAACTCCAGGTGGCCGTGGGCGTGGCCGGTCTCGCCTTCCGCGGTGGAGCGGAACACGGCGGCGACGTCGTTATAGCCTTCGACGTCCGCCTTCTGGGCGAAATAGAGGTAGCGGCGATTGGCCTGGCTTTCGCCGGCGAAGGCGTCCTTCAGGTTCTGCAGGGTCTTGCTGTTGGCGAGCGGCATCGGCTTTCCCTCATGAGCTGGCTGGCGGGCGGCCAGGCCGCTCCGACATCCGCCTCCTTAGGCGCGCGAGGAAGCCGCGTCCAATCGATTGATCTCATGTGGTCGATAGAGACGACCTATGCCGCGTGGCCGGCCCGGCGGCGCACCAGATCCTGGAACGCCGCGAACAGCTCGGCCATGGCGGGGACCTTGTAGGGGTAGAGCTCCGGCGGATCGAGGTCGTGGATGATCATCGCCGTGTCGGCCTCGAACACCAGCAGGCGGCCCAGCTTGTCCTCGGCGCAGTCGATGGCGAAGTAGTCGAGGCCGACCCGCTCGGCGAGGATGTGAAGGGCGCTGGCGTGGCGCACGGCGAAGTAGATGTCGAAGGTCTCCATCATCGCCGCTTCCTCGGCCCGCCGCGCCGCCGATTCGGTCATCCCGGCGTTGAGGTAGTGGACCATCCAGTGCTCGGAGACGGCCATGTGGGCGACGAACGGGCGCCCGCCGACGAAGGCGAGCCTGAGCTTGCGATAGAGACCGTCGCGACTGGCGTAGTCGACGAACGGGGAGAGGTAGAAGAGCTCGCCTGACTGGGCGGCCAGGTAGGGGCCCAGGTCCGCCGGCGTCTCGATCCGGGCCAGGCCCACCCCCGCGTGCGAGCCCACCGGCCGCACGATCAGCGGGAAATCGCACCCCGGAAGCAGCGCCTGGATCAGGGCGCCGTCCTCGGCGAGCACCATGAGCTCGGCGCGGCGCACGCGGCGCGAGGGCGGCGCATTGATCTCGGAGGCGCCGGCCAGCCGCTGCGGGGCGCGGTCGCGTCCCAGCGCCAGCACGTGCGAGGGGGCGCCGTTGAGGATCGGCTTGGGCCAGCTCGCCAGCCGACCCGAGAGGGCGGCGAGCAGCGGGGCGTTCTCGTCCGATTCCCCGACCGCCAGGATGGCGAGCTCATGATCGGGAACCGCTTCCGGCGGCGGGCCGTCGAGGAAGAGGGTGTCGAGGCGGCCATTGAACCCCTGCAGCATGAAATCGAGCGGCGTGTTGGCCATCAGATCGCCTGGCGCGGCGAGCGCCAGGAGGCGCGGCCCCTGGCCGTCACCGAGCTGGCGTCGGTAAACGCGGTTGAGCTTCAGCGCGTCGGCCTGCAGGGCGAGTCCCTGCTCGCGTTGTCCTACCAGCTGCAACAGGGTGGACAGATCAAGCATGGCCCCGGTGTCGCCGGCGCCCGCGCGGGCCATCAGCTGATCCCAGACGACGTCGAGTTCCTGGCCTAGGAAGACCATCCGGGCGAAATCGGCGACGCCGCGGGTCTCGGCCGGTTCGGGCGCGCAGGAAGTGGACGGGCGAAGAGCGACGGCGGGCAAGTCGGCTTCCTACGAGGCCTCGGAGAACCTGATCATGCCCTGCCGGTCATGAAAAAATCGCTTCCCGTTCCCTACCAGAACCTTTCCCGTCGCATCAGGCGGCCGACCTCGCGGCCAAGGCGCGAAGCCGGCCGGGGACGCCGCGGGCTGCGGCGATGAGGGGCTTCTCCGCCGCCAGGTGGAAGAGGAACCCCGCAGCGATGGAGGCGGCGAGCGCCGCCGTCACGAACAGCCAGGCTGGATGGACGCCCAGTCCATGGGCGACGATGGCGACCGCGGGCATGTGGCACAGATAGATGGCGTAGGAGGCGTCGCCCAGTTCCACGAGCGCGGCCGGGGCCTTGAAGCGGCCCCCCTCCGAGGCCGCAGCGCCCCCGACGATCAGCGCCGCCGGCGCCCCCCAGAGCAGCGGGCGCCAGAGCTCCGAGCGGAAGCCGGCGAGGAACATGGCGGCGAAGGCGCCGAGCCCGAGGGCGACCAGGGCGGGTCCCGCACGCGACCGGGGCAGGCGACCCAGGGCGTAGCGGCGGCCGAGCCAGGCGCCGGCGACGAACTCGAGCAGCATCGGATTGGCGGCCAGGCCGTAAGCCGGCGGGTCCAGCCAGCCGAACAAGCACACCACGCCCAGCGCCGCCGCCAGCAGCGCGAAACGCGGGGGCGCGGGGGCGAAGAGCACGGCCGCGAAGGTCACATAGAAGATCGCCTCATAGTTCAGGGTCCAGCCCGCCGGCAGCACCGGGAAGGCCAGTCCGTTGGGATCGGTGTGCTGGATGAAGGCCAGCGACAGGATGAGATGCCGGGAGCTGACCGAGATCTGCGGAAGGAAGAGGGGATCGGCGGTCGCCGCCGCCGCCAGGGCCAGGGTGATCAGCCAGTAGGCCGGCGCCACCCGGGTGAGGCGACGCCAGAGGAATGTGCCCGGCGCGGCTTCCCCGCGCGCGGCGATGGTCCAGATGATGAAGCCGCTGATGACGAAGAAGACGTCGACGCCAGCTGCGCCGATCCAGAACTGGTCGTCCAGCCACTGGAAGGCGTGGAACACCGCCACCGAGAGGGCGGCGAGGCCGCGCAGGACCTGGATCGAGGCCAGGGTCGGCGGGTGGGACGACGGGGTCAGGGCGTGATCACCGCCTTGCCGATCACGGTGCGGTCGGTGAGCGAATCGAACGCCGCCCGCCAGTCGGCAAGCGGGTGCTCCCGATGGACCCGCGGCCGCAGCCGCCCCTCCGCGGCCATCCGCCAGATGACGTCCCGGTCTTGCGCCCCGCGATCCGGGAAGCGTCGGCCATACTCGCCCGCCCGCACCCCGACCACCGAGAACCCCTTGATGAGCGGCATGTTCACCGAGACGTTGGCGATCCGTCCCGAGGTGAACCCCACCACCAGCAGGCGCCCTTCGAAGGCGATGCACCGAACGCTTTCGTCGAACACGTCGCCGCTGACCGGGTCATAGATCACGTCGGCGCCGCGCCCGTCGGTGAGGGTCTTCACCTCGTCGCGAAAGCCGCCGACGACGTTGATGAGCGCGTCCGGCGCATATTCGTCGGCGATCACGGCGAGCTTGGCGTCCGAGGAGGCCGCGGCGATCACCCGGCAGCCGAAGGCTTTCGCCATGTCGACGCAGGCGAGGCCGACGCCCCCCGCCGCCCCGTGCACCAGCACCCACTCGCCGGCCTCCACCCGCGCGCGCCGCACCAGGGCCACATAGGCGGTGAGGTAGGCCGCGCCGAACGCCGCCGCCTCGCTGAACGACAGCCGCGCGGGCTTCAGCCGGATCTCGGCCGCCTTGCAGATGGCCACGTCCGAGAAGCCGCCGAGCTCCGGCCGGCCCACCACCTCGTCGCCGGCTCTGAACGCGCCGGCCCCTTCGCCGACCGCCACGACGACGCCCGCCAGCTCCATTCCCGAGATGAAGGGCAGCGGCGGCTTGTGCTGGTATTCGCCCCGGGTCTGGAGGATGTCCGGAAAGTTGACCGCCGCGGCGCGCACCTCCAGCAGCACCTCGCCCTGCCCTGGCGCGGGCGTGGGCGAATCGGTGAGGGCGACGCCCCGGTAGTCGGGCGTCAGCTCGTGAACCGTCAGGGCCCGCATCAGGACCGCCTCCCTTCGATCATCTCCCTCAGCAGCCCGCCGATCTGACGGCAGGCCGCGTCGGCGGCCGGCGAGGCCCCTCCATAGGCGGTGAAGCCATGGGCGAGCGAGTCATGGCGTCGGTAGATGGTCGGCGCGCCAGTGGCGAGCAGGCGGCGGGCGTAGGCCTCTCCCTGGTCCGCCAACGGATCGAAGCCCGCCGTCACGATGAGGGCGGGGGCGAGGCCGGAAAGGTGAGGCGCCCTCAACGGCGAGAGCCTGGGATCGGCCGGGTCGTCGCCCGGGCCCACATAATGTCCGACGAACCACTCGATGAGCTGGCGCGAAAGCGGGAAGGCGTCGGCGTAGATGGTCATCGACGGCGTCTCGCTGGCGGCGTCCACCGCTGGATAGATCAGCAGCTGCAGCGCCGGCTGAAGCGCCCCCTCGCGCTTCAGCGTCTGGCAGACCGCCGCGGCGAAGCCGCCCCCGATGGAGTCGCCGCCGATCGCCGCCGCGCCGACAGGGGCGCCGAACCGGTCCGCATTGTCCCTCGCCCACCGGAATGCCGCCAGCACATCCTCCAGACCGGCCGGGAACCGGTGCTCGGGCGCCAGGCGATAGTCGACGGAAAGGACCGCGCACCGGCCGAGCTTGGCCAGCAGGCTGCAGAAGCCGTCGCAGGTGTCGAGATCGCCGATCACCCCGCCCCCCATGTGGGCGTAGACCAGCACGGGCGCCGCCGGATCCTGGTCGGTGGGCCGGTAGGCGCGCGCCTCCAGCGGCCCTTGCGCGCCCTGGGCGGAAAGCGCCTCCACCGCGACGTCCGCCTCGCGCGGCGGCGCGACGGCCGCCAGCGCCTCGGCCACGGCCGCCCTCGCCTCTTGCGGCGTCAGGGTGGTCAGAGACGGACGGTTGCGCGCCTGGTGGGCGAGGAACTGGAAGCTGGGATCGAGCGTGCGCCCGCCCTGGTAGACCGCCGCGCCGCCGGAAATCAGCCGCAGCACCGGGCGGGGCAAAGCCAGGACGCTCCGCAAGAGCGCTCGCCGGACCAGGGGATCGGCCACGCCTCAGCCGTCGACGGTCGGGACGGCCGAAACGCCGCCGAGGATGAGCCGCACGCAGAACTCGGTGGCGGCCTCCACGTCCGTCGGCTTCCGTTCGAGCATCGCCTCGCCGACCTCGCGGGCGATGGCGATGCAGGCGGTGGCCAGATAGTCGAGGTCGACCTTTGGCGCGAGCCCCCGCTCCATGACGTCTGCAAAGGCGCGACGCACCTCCTCGAACACCGCCTGCATCCCGGGCGTGTTGCGGAAGTGGGGCGCGACCTCGTGCGCCGGACGGCGGCGCGAGAAGGTCTCGTGCTCGCTGGCGATGAATTCGAAATAGGCGCGCACGCCGGCGCTCAGGTACGACTCGAAGTCCGTCGCCTTGTCGTGGAGAGCCTGCAAAATCGGGCGGAAGCGGCGGGCTCCGTCATCGGCGAGGGCCTCGAACACCTCCTCCTTGGAGCGGTAGTAGTTGTAGAAGGCGCCGACGGAGAGGCCGGTGCGCCGGATGATGTCGCGGACCGTCGCGGCCTCGTAACCGAGCTCTCCGAAGACCGCGCGGGCGGCGTCGAGGATGGCCTGCCGGTTCGCGAGCTTGGTCTGCTCGCGCTTGCCGGGCTGAAGAACGGCGAGTTCCGACATGGCCAGAGAAGATCGCCCGCCGGGCGGGCGAAGTCCATGGCGCGCCCTCAGGGCCGGCCGGGGACCGCGGCGGCGAGATCCGGGGAGGCGCACGCGGCCACACAGGCGCTCCAGGTCGGGGCGCACCCGTCCGGGTCATCCCCGGCGCGGCAGAAATAGTAGCTCTGCGCGCAGGACATCCGGCAGTCGGCCGGCTCGGCGGCGGCTCGGACCGCGACCGGCTGCGCGGCGGGCGCCGAGGCCTGCAGAGCCGGCGAAAGGGTGTCGCGCTGCGCCTGGGGCGCCGGAACCTGGTAGCGGCTGGCCGTGGGACCGGCGGCCAGCGCCACCGCGGGCACGGCGGCGAAGAGCAGGAAGATCCGACGCATGTCGGAACCTTGCGAGCCGAGTCCTTAACGGGTCCCTGCCGGGAGGCTCTTTACGTGGCGAAAGCGCCTCGCCGCGTCAATTCCGGCAGGCCTCTAATTCGGAAGGCACCGATGTCCGTAGGGGCCGAGGTGGTAGCCGAACGGACAGGCGCGCCCTGGCGGGATGACCAGGGCGCCCCGCGGCGCCACCACCACCCGGCTGGGCGCGACCACCACCGCCTCTCCGTTTGGCCGGCAACCGCCCATCGGCCCGCGATGCCAGCCGACCCCGCACCCGCCGGCCGCTTCGGCTGCCGGGACGACCGCCAAGCTCGCGGCCGAGGCGATGATGACGACCGCCATTCTGATCATCGAAACCTCCCTATCCGGTCGGACCTCTCGCGGGGCCGACGACTTGGCCATTGTCGATGCAATCTGCGCTGGAGGCAATTTGCGTCGATCGGATCAAGCGGTCCGCTCGATCAGCGCCATGGCCGCCGCCGGCGCGCGGACCTTCCCCTCGTGGATGACGAAGGCGAACACGTCGCGGGGGGTCCGGGGCGCCGCATGAGCCGGATCGACGAGCGGGAGGTCCCCCGGCGCCTCGCCCGCGGCCCAGGTCTTCAGCCGGTCGGCCCAGGAGTCCAGCTCCTCGGGCGGATAGGCGGTGGCGACTTCGTCGCTGCCGGTCTGCAGGCGGGCGTAGACGAAGTCGGCGGTCAGGTCGGCGATCTCGGGATAGGCGGCGTGCTTGGCGTAGACGCAGGCGACGCCGTGGCGGCGCAGCAGGTCGACGAACGCCAAGGTCAGGAAGCTCGGGTGCCGCGGCTCCAGCGCATGGCGCAGGCGCCGCCCATCCAGGCTCTTCGGCAGAAGGCCAAGGAAGCCGTCGAGGTCGTCGGCGTCGAACTTCTTGGTGTGCGGAAGCTGCCACAGGAAGGGGCCCAGGCGGTCGCCCAGCTCGGCCACGCCCTGGGCGAAGAAGCGCTCCAGCGACTCGCCGGCGCTAGCGAGCTCGCGCCGATTGGTAGTGAACCGGGAGCCCTTGACGGCGAAGACGAAGCCGTCGGGGGTCTCCGCACGCCACTTGCGCCAACTCTCGGGCTTGAAGGTCGAGTAGTAGGTGCCGTTGATCTCGATGGCCGTGAGCCGGCGGCTCGCGTAGGCGAGCTCGTCCTTCTGCTTGAGGTCCGGCGGGTAGAAGACGCCTCGCCACGGTTCGAAAGTCCAGCCGCCGACGCCGGCGAAGATCCGCCCTGACATGCTCGCCTCGCTTCTGTGGTCGCCCCACAACCCTAGTGTGGTGAATTCGAAGTTCGCTCGATTGACGGCGCCGGCGCTGAAGCGAACTTGAAATTCGTAAACTACACTAGATTCAAAGCCTTGTCCGTGTTGTTGTCGAGTCCGAAGTTCGCGCGGCGCCCGTCCCATCCACTGGCGAACTTCTGATCCGGGACACTAGCGGCGCCGGGGCTGGAGCGGGAGGCCGTCAGGAGCGGCGTCTTTTGTTGTGGCGATCGCGAGGCGATCGGACGCGTCAGGGGCTGGATTTGGCGCCTCGATTCGATATATCAGCGCGGCGCGAGGACGGTCCCAGAGCGAGTCTTGCTCTATTCTCGCCGAATCGGCCCGCATTTGTTCGGGGGAACTCTGACTGTGGAGAGCGGCCTTTCGGCAAGGGCCTGGGTGGCGCTGGCGGGGGCGCTCGCCCTCGCGGCTTGCGCCTCCGGCGCGCGCAAGCCGGACCTCCGCTTGCCGCCCGCTTACGAGGCGCCGGCCGGAACCATGACCCTGGCGCCGGGGATGCTCGAGCGCTGGTGGACCGTCTTCGCAGATCCCGAGCTGGACGCCCTCGAGGACGAGGCCCTGCGTCTCAGCCCGGACGCCAAGACCCAGGCCGCGCGGCTCGGCGAGGCAGGCGCGAACCGCCTCAGCGCCATCTTCCAGACCGGCCCGGCCGGCGATCTGACCGGCGCGGCCAGCCGCAAGCACACCACCCAGATCGGCGGGACCGTCAATCCGCTCTTCCCGGTCGGGGGGCCAGGCATCGCCGAGAACCTGGACTTCAAGGTCAGCTGGGAGATCGATTTCCTGGGCGGCCTTCGCACGGCGCGTCAGGTCGCCAACGCCGATTTCGCCGCCACCCGGTTCAACACCGAAAGCGCCCGCGCCAGCCTGGTCGCCAACGTGGCCGACAGCTACTTCCAGGTGCGAGGTCTCGCCATCCAGCTCGACGATGCGCGCGAGAGCGTGCGGATCGAGGAAGAGCTGCTCCGGATCACCACGATCAAGGCCGACCGCGGGCTGGGTCCGCGAGCCGACGCCGACCGGGTGGCGGGCGACCTGGCGCAGGCGAAATCGACCGCCGAGAGCCTGACGGCCGAGCTCCATGCCGCCCGGCGCCTGCTGCTGATCCTGGCGGGACGCGGCGTCGAGCCGGTGGAGAATGTGGCCGCCGAAGCCAGCGTCCCCGATCCCCCGCCACTGCCGGCGGCGGTGCCTGGCGACCTGCTCGTCCGGCGGCCCGACGTGCGGGAAGCCGACTGGCGGCTGCGCGCGGCGGCGCTGAGGACCAAGCTTGCGCGCGAACAGTTGTTCCCCAACCTCGTTCTCCAGCCGGCGACGGGCCTGTCGCGCTCGGTGGCGCCGGGGGTCGAGGTGGTCCCGACCGCCAGTAGCGCGTCGTTCTTTCCCTCTCAGGTCTCGCAGGCGACCGCCTTCTGGTCTTACGGCGTGGGACTTACGACTCCGGTGCTCGACATCCCTCGCCTCCTGGAGGACGCCAAGGCCCAGAGCGCGCGGACCGAGCAGGCGGTGATCGCCTACGAGAAAGCCGTCCAGGACGCCTATGGCGACGCCGAGAACGCCCTGGTGCGCCTGGCGGCCGACGAGCGCCGAGTGGTCATCCTGGTGGACGGCGAAGCGCGCGCGCGCCGGGCCTCGGAAGCGGCCAGAATCGGTTACGTGGCCGGCGTGAACGACCTCACCGCCGCGCTTCAGGCCGAGGGGAGCTGGCGGAACGTCCGCGCCGCCTTGACCGCCGAGAGGGTTCAGGCGGTCCGGCGCGCGGTCCAGGCGTACAAGGCGCTGGGCGGCGGCTGGAATTATGCGGGCGAAAGGCCGGCGCCTCGCACCCCATGAAAGCTCCAGCGTCCAGGCCCCTCGCAGCATTTGTCGGCGCGACGCTCGCGGTCGCCCTGGCCGGCTGCCATCAGCAGCAGGCCGTCAGCGCCCAGCAGCAGGCCCGCACCGTGAGCGTGGTGCGGATCGAGGTGCGGCCCATCGCCGGTGGGCTCACCGCAACCGGAATGCTGGCGCCGCGCAACGAGGTGGCGGTGAGCGCCGACATCGCCGGATACCGGGTGACCAGGGTGCTGGCTGAGGAGGGGGACTGGGTGTCGGCCGGCCAACCGCTTGCGGAGATGGACGCCTCGATCCTGCGCGCTCAGCTCGACCAGCAACGCGCCCTCGCCGCGCAGCAGAAGGCGACGGCCGACGAGCGCGAGGCGGAGGCGGCGCGGGTGAAGGGGCTCGACGTGCAGGGCGTGGTGTCGGTGGAAGAGCTGCAGACCCGGCGCTTCTCCGCGCGCAACGCGCGCGCCGCCGCCGCCGCCCAGGACGCTGCCGCCCGGGAAACCGAGACACGGCTCGAACACCTGACGGTTCGCGCGCCCGTCTCGGGTCTGATCATCGAGCGCACCGTCAGGCCCGGCGACATCTCCGGCGGCCAGGGCGTCTGGTTCCGAATGGCCGAGGCCGGTCAGATCGAGCTCTACGCCGACGTCCCCGAGGCGGCTTTCGCCCTGATCCGTCCGGGGCTGGCCGCCAAGGTGACCTTGTCGGACAATGTCGTCGTCGACGGGACGGTGCGCCTCGTGAGCCCTAGGGTGGACGCGAACACCCGGCTGGGCAGGGTCAGGATCACGCTCCCCGTGCGGTCCGACGTCCGCGCCGGCGGCTACGCCAAGGCGAGCTTCGTCGACGTCGCCAAGCCGACACCCAGCCTGCCGGAGACAGCGATCCGCTACGACGCCAACGGCGCCTCGGTGATGGTGGTGGGCGCCAACGGCCGGGTCACCCAAGAGCCGGTTCGCACCGGACAGCGGGGCGGCGGCTACGTGGAGCTGTTGTCGGGCCCGCCGGCAGGCTCGGCGGTGGTGGCCAAGGCCGCTTCGCAGCTGCTGGCCGGCGACTACGTGACGGCCGTCCCGGTCACCGCGAGGCCCGGAACGTGAGCGAGCGCCAGCTGCGCATCTCCGCCTGGGCGATCCAGAACCCGACGCCGGTGGCGGTGCTCTTCATCGCCTTGGCGGTGGCCGGGATCTTTTCCTACTTCATGCTGCCGGTGAAGGCGTTCCCGAACATCCAGTTCCCGGTGGTGACCGTCAGCGTGACCCAGAGCGGCGCGGCGCCGTCGCAGCTGAAGACCCAGGTGACCCAACCGGTCGAAGACGCCCTCTCGGGTCTCACCGACGTGCATTCGATCTCCTCGATCGTCACCCAGGGCGACTCGGAGACGACCATCGAGTTCAACCTCGGCGCCGACCTGCAGAAGGCGCTGGACGACGTCCGGGCGAAGGTGGAAGCGTCGCGCGCCCAGCTTCCGCGCGAGATCGACCCGCCTATCGTCCAACGCTTCGATCTCGAGGACCAGCCTATCATCACCTACGCCGTCGCGCCCGCGCCGGGCAGGAGCATGAGCGAGGCCGATCTTTCCTGGGTCGTCGACAACGACATCGCCCGCACGTTGCAGGAGGTTCCAGGCGTGGCGCGCGTCTCCCGGGTGGGGGGCGTCGACCGGGAGATCAACATCATTGTCGACCCGGTGCGGATGGCGGCCCAGGGCGTCACCGCCCCGCAGATCAACCAGGCGCTGCTCAGCGTCAGCCTCGATGCGGCCGGCGGCCGAGTCCAGGTCGGGGATCGCGAGCAGACCCTTCGGGTCCTGGGGGCGGCGGTCAACGTCGACCAGATCCGAAACCTGTCGCTGCCGGTGGGCGGCGGCCGGTTCATCAGGCTGAGCGACGTCGCCGACGTCGGGGACGGATCGGCGGAAGTCCGCTCGGAGGCCCGCTTCGATGGCCGCCCCGTCGTCGGCTTCCAGGTGACTAAGCTCAAGGACGCCAGCGAGATCAGCACCGAGAACGGCGTCAACCAGGCCCTGAAGCGCATGGTCAACGGCCAGCGAGGCTCGATGTTCGCCAGCGCGGCGCCTCCCGCGCGTCCCGATATCCAGGTGCGCCCCATCGTCTCGCGCGTCGAGTCGACCCGCGGCTCGTTCGCGGCCACGCGCGAGACGATGTTCGAGGGCATGGCGCTCGCGGCCCTGGTGGTCTGGCTCTTCCTGCGCGACTGGCGCGCGACGGCCGTGACCGCGGTCGCCATGCCCGTGTCGCTGATCCCGGTCTTCGCCTTCATGGCCGCGGCCGGCTTCAGCCTCAACGTCGTCACCCTGCTGGCCCTGACGCTGGTGATCGGCATCCTGGTCGACGATGCGATCGTCGAGATCGAGAACATAGAGAAACGGGTGCACGTGGGGATGCAGCCCTACGATGCGGCCATGGAAGGCGCCGATCAGATCGGGCTGGCGGTGGTGGCCACCACCTCGGCCATCGTGGTGGTCTTCACGCCGGTCTCGTTCATGCCGGGCATCCCGGGCCAGTTCTTCCGCGAGTTCGGCCTCACCGTCTCGGTGGCCGTCCTGTTCTCACTGGTGGTCGCCCGGTTGCTGACGCCGCTGCTCGCCGCCTATTTCCTGAAGCCGAAGCCGCCCAAGCCGCGGGCCCCGCTGCCGGGCGTCTACGTGAAGGCTCTGCAGTGGGCCCTGGACCACCGGATCGTTTCGGCGCTGGCCGGCCTTGCCGTCTTCGTGCTTTCGGTGGTGCTGGCGGTGGGCGTGGTTCCCAAGGGCCTGCAGCCCGAGGGCGACCCGAACTTCTACCAGGTGAACATCGACGGCCCTCCCGGCTCGACCTTGGCCGACACGCGCCTGGTGGTGGCGCGGCTCACCAAACTGCTGCGCGACCAGCCCGAGACCGATCACGTCTTCTCCGCCATCGGCGGCGCGGGCGGCAGCGGCGCCGGCGGCAACGTGCCTTCGTCCACCGGCGTGGCGAGCGCCGTAGCGGTGGCGGTGCTGAAGCCGCATCGGCAGGCGACGGTCGCCCAGATCCGAGACCGCCTGCGGCCGCTGCTGCATGCGATCCCCGACGCCCGAATCACCTTCGAAGGCTCCGGATTTGGGGGGTCGACAGTCCAGGCGGTGCTCACGAGCGCCAGCGGCGAGGGACTCGACGCAGCCGCCCTCGAGCTGCAGCGCGAGATGGCCGGGCTGCGGACGTTGGCCGACCCCCGGCCGGCGAGCGCGCCCCCCGCCCCCGAGGTGATCGTCCGTCCGCGCGCCGACGACGCCGCGCGGCTCGGGGTCAGCGCTGAGACCATCGCAGCCGCCGCCCGGGTGGCCACGGTCGGCGACATCGACGCCAATGTGGCGAAGATGGACGTCGGCGACCGGCGCATCCCGATCCGGGTGCGCCTGCCCGAGGCGGCCCGTAACGACCTGCCCACCCTGAAGGCTCTGCGGTTGCCGACCGGCTCCGGCGGGACGACCACTCTCGACAGCGTCGCCGACGTCTATTTCCAGGCGGGTCCGGCGGAGATCACCCGCTACAACCGCCGCGACGACCTGATCGTCCTGGGGGACCTCGTCGGCCGCGCCAAGCTCAGCGACGCCGAGCGGGAGCTGGACGCCCTGCCGCTCATGCGCCGCCTGCCGCCCGGCGTCGCCCACGAGAAGAACATCGGCAGCCAGGAAGCCCAGAGCCAGCTCTTCGTGGGCTTCGGGGCGGCGATCTTCGCCGGGATCGGCCTCGTCTACGGGGTGATGACGCTGCTGTTCGGCAGCTTCTTCAAGCCGCTGACCATCCTCTCGGCTCTGCCGCTCACCCTGGCGGGCGCCTTCGTCGCCCTGCTGATGGCCCGTTCCGAGCTTTCCATCCCTTCGATGATCGGGCTCTTCATGCTCATGGGCATCGCCGCCAAGAATTCGATCCTGCTGGTCGAGTACGCCATCGAACGCGAACGGGCGGGGGTGAGTCAGCGGGAGGCCCTCTTCGAAGCCTGCCGCGAGCGTGCGCGGCCGGTGGTTATGACCACGCTCGCGATGATGGCGGGCATGCTGCCCACGGCGATCGGCATCGGCGAGGGGTTCGAGTTCCGTCAGCCGATGGCCGTGGCGGTGATCGGAGGGCTGATCACCTCGACGGTCCTGTCGCTGTTGCTGGTGCCGGTGGTCTACGAGTTCGTGGACGACTTCGAGGGGTGGCTCGCGCCCCAGCTCGGCCGGCTGATCACCCCGCGGCGCCAGGCCCTGGCCGAGCCGGCGGCCCGCTGATCAGCTTTCGTCCGGTCCGGGCGTCACCTGAAAGCCGACGATCACCGGACTGACCCCGGACGGCGACTTGAAGAGAGCCACCTGCGCGACGAGGCTGTGCTGGCCGTAGTGATAGACCTCCGAAAGGCGCGTGGTGGTCCCCACCGAGTCACGGACCACGGAGACGTCGCGCGTCTCCACCCGATCGGGCGGGTCCGTCGGGATCAGGGCGCGGAACTGGGCGATCTCTGCTTCGGAGTTGGCGTTCTTCAGCTCGTGGGCGAGATGCGGGTCGGCCTGGATGTCGCCGCCCGAGCGGACTTCGTCGTAGAACGCCCTGGCGATGGTCTCGGCCTGCGGGTCGAGCTGCGGCGCCGCCGCCTGGCAGGCGGCCAGCCCGATGGCCAGGCCCAGAGCGCGTTCCGCAAAAGTGGAACCGCTTTTGCGACGAGAACGCGCTCGAAGTCTTTGAATTCTAGAGCATGATTCAACGATCAGACGATTCCGTCTGATCACATCGTGCTCTAGGGCGCGCGAAACCCTCATGATTCCTCCGTCGCCGAAGGCTCTCCCATCGCAGCCACGCTGTCCATCGTCGCCGCACCGCTCGATCTTTTCGACCGGAACCGCATCGGGCGCCTAGCTCGCGCCGCGAGGCTGGACTAGCCTCTGCTGCGCTGCAACATCGGAGCCTGCGCCATGGCGTCTCCCTACAACCTGAACGGCCAGACGGCGATCGTCACCGGTTCCACGAGCGGGATCGGGCAGGCCCTCGCCCACACCCTCGCCGCCGAGGGCGTCAACATCGTGCTGAACGGTCTCGGCGACCCCGCCAAGATCGAGTCCGACCGCGCCGACCTGGAGAGGCAGGCAGGCGTCAAAGTCATCTACCATGGGGCAAACATGACCAACCCGGCGGAGATCGCCGACATGGTGGCCGTCGCCCAGCGCCAGTTCGGCCGGCTCGACGTCCTGGTCAACAACGCCGGCGTCCAGCACGTGTCCCCGATCGAGGAGTTCCCGATCGAGAAGTGGGACCAGATCATCGCCATCAACCTCTCGTCGGCCTTCCACACCATCCGCGCGGCCGTGCCGATCATGAAGGCGCAGAAGCGCGGCCGGATCATCAATCTCGACTCCGCCCACGGCCTCGTGGCCTCGCCCTTCAAGGCGGCCTATGTGGCGGCCAAGCACGGAGTGCTCGGCCTCACCAAGACCGTCGCCCTGGAGGTGGCCGAGATCGGGATCACCTGCAATGCGATCTGTCCCGGCTATGTGCGCACGCCCCTCGTCGAAGCCCAGCTGGCCGACACCGCCAAGGCGCGCCACATGACCCCCGAGCAGGTCCTGCGCGACGTCATCCTCGACGCCCAGCCGACCAAGCGCTTCGTCGAGTTCGGCGAGATCGCCGGCCTGATGCTCTATCTGGCGAGCGACATGGGCGCGTCGGCCAACGGAGCGGCCTTCTCCCTCGACGGCGGCTGGACCGCCGCGTGACGGCTTCGCAGGCCGCCCGGCCGATCAGCTTGGCCCTCCAGGGGGGCGGCGCTCACGGCGCCTTCGAATGGGGCGTCATCGATCGGCTGCTGGAAGACGGCCGGGTGGAGATCAAGGCGGTCACCGGAGCCTCGGCGGGCGCCATGAACGCGGCGGTGTTCGCCTTCGGCCTCATGGGCGGCGCGAGCGGGGCCCGCAAAGCGCTGGAAGCCTTCTGGCGCTCGGTCAGCGACGCCGGCGCCTTCCCGTTCGGACGGACCGGCGTGTGGACCGACGTCTTCAATCCCCCTTGGCTCAAGGAGACCCCGGCCTGGCGGGTGACCCAGAGCTTGCTGAGCAACTTCTCCCCCTACGAGTTCAATCCGTTCAACTTCAATCCGCTGCGCATGGCGCTCGAGAAGGCGGTGGATTTCGAGGCGCTGCGCGCGCGTTCGCCGGTCCGGCTCTACATCTCGGCCACCTCGGTGCGCGAGGGCAAGGCGCGGATCTTCCGCACCGCGGAGCTCACCTGCGACCACCTGCTGGCCTCGGCCTGCCTGCCCCACCTCTTCCAGGCGGTGATCATCGAGGGCGAGCCCTACTGGGACGGCGGCTACCTCGCCAACCCGGCCCTCTGGCCGCTGTTCTACGACCCGACCCCCGACGACATCCTGGTCGTCAACCTAAATCCCTTCCATCGGAAAGGCACGCCGAAGACCCCGGCGGAGATCCTCGACAGGCTCAACGAGATCACCTTCAACGCCTCGCTCATGGCCGAGCTGCGGGCGGTGGCCTTCGTCCAGGAACTTATCCAGCAGGGCATGCTCGAGGAAGCGCCGAAGGGACGCTACCGGAACATGCTCATCCATGCGATCGGCGCGGACGTCTGGCTGGACGACCTTTCCGCAGAATCGAAGTTCAACACCGACTGGCGCTTCCTGGAAGATCTCAAGAACCGGGGCCGGCGGGCCGCGGGCGCCTGGCTCGCCTCGGGTCTCGCCGAGGTCGGCGTCCGCTCGAGCGTCGACTTCCGGGCCCAGTACCTTTGACGCAGGCGCCGAACCGGCGGCTTGACGCGCCCGCGAGCGTCCCCGATCAAGCCGCATGGCCGTCTACACGGACATCAGCGATGCGGAGCTGGAAGCCTTTCTCGCCGGCTACGACCTGGGCGCGCCGTTGGCGTTCAAGGGGATCGCCGAGGGGGTGGAGAACTCCAACTTCCTCCTGGAGACCCAGAAGGGTCGGTTCCTGCTGACCATCTATGAGCGGCGGGTGCGGCCCGAGGATCTGCCGTTCTTCCTCGGCTTCATGGAGCATCTGGCCAGGGCCGGATTCCCGAGCGCCACGCCGGTGCCAGACCGCCAAGGGCGCCTGCTCGGGGCGCTCAGAGACAAGCCCGCCGCCATCGTCACCTTCCTGACCGGGCTTTCGGTGCGCCGACCGACGGCCGCCCATTGCCTGGAGGCGGGCGAGGGTCTGGCCTGGCTTCATCAGGCCGCGACGGGGTTCGGCGGCCGGCGCGAGAACGATCTCGGCCGCCAGGCCTGGCCGCAGCTTTTCGCGGGCCTCAAGGACGCCGCCGAGCAGCTGAAGCCCGGCCTCGCGGGGGCTATCCAGAGCGATCTCGACCGCATCGCCGCAGGCTGGCCCAAGCGGCTGCCCGAGGGGCTCATCCACGCGGACTATTTCCCGGACAACGTCTTCTTCCGGGAGGGCCGGTTCGCGGCCGCCATCGACTTCTACTTCGCCGCCTGGGACGCCTTGGCCTACGACATCGGGGTCGCCCTCAACGCCTGGTGCTTCGAGCCGGACGGGAGTTTCAACGTCACCGCCGCCCGGGCGTTCGTGGCCGGTTACGAGCGTCGCCGGCGCCTCGCGCCCGAAGAGAAGGGCGCCCTGCCGATCCTCGCCTACGGCGCGGCGGTGCGGTTCTTCCTCACCCGCCTGGCGGACTGGGGCCAAACCCCCGCCGGCGCCATGGTCAGGCCCAAGGACCCGCTCGAGTACGAGCGCAAGATCGCGGTCCATCGGGCCGGCGTCGCCCTATTCGAGGCCAGCGCGTGACACCTGAGGTGTTGATCTACACCGACGGGGCCTGCCGGGGGAATCCGGGCCCCGGCGGCTGGGGAGCGGTGCTGCTGTTCGGCGCGCACGAGCGGGAGATCTGGGGGGGCGAAGCGCAGACCACCAACAATCGGATGGAGCTTACGGCCGCGATCGAGGCGCTCTCGGCCCTGAAACGCCCCTGCCGCGTGGAGCTGCACACCGACAGCCAGTACCTGCGCAACGGCATCAGCGAGTGGCTGCATTTGTGGAAGGCCCGCGGCTGGCGCACCATGACCAAGGGCGCGGTCAAGAACGAGGATCTCTGGCGGCGGCTCGACGAGGCCCGGCTTCGCCACCAGGTGGATTGGCGATGGGTGCGCGGCCACGCCGGCCACGAGCTCAACGAACGGGCCGACGCCCTGGCCCGCAGAGGCCTGACGGAGCTCCTGAAGGAGACTTGACAGAGGGCGGCCCCGGGGAGACCAAGGCGAAAATTCAACGTTGAACTATCTTGGCTCCATCTGCTCGCCCGCGCCCCGATCTCGAGCTTTTCACCGAGATCGCCATCATCGATCAGCTGGCCCGCAACCGGGTCGAGAGCAGGCTGCCGGCGGGCCTTTCCTATGCAGGCCTCGCCCTCCTCAACCACTTCGCCCGGGTAGGCCGGCCGGAGAATCCGGCGAGGCTGGCGGAAGCCTTCAAGGTCACCAAGGGCGCCATGACCAACACCCTGCAGCGGCTGGAGGCGCTGGGCTTCGTCGCGGTCGCCCGGGACCCGTCGGACGGGCGGCGCAAGGTGGTGACCCTGACCGCGCGCGGGGTCCAGGCGCAGCGGGAAGCCCAGGGCGCTGTCCGCCCCCAGCTCGAGACGCTTCGTCAAGCCTTCCCGCAGGCCGACTTCGACGCCGCCCTCCCCTTCCTGCGCCGGCTGAGGGCCTGGCTCGACCAGCATCGGTGACGGCGCCCTTCTTGCTTCGGGCCCGCGCATGACGGGACCGATCGACCCAATCCGACGCCTCATGGGGCCGTCTCCCGGTCGACCTCGCCGCGGTGATGAGAAGGCCTCCCCCGCTACGGCCGCCTCGAGCCCCTCCTGGTCTGCAGGCGCCGCAGGCCTCGCCCCGGTCCGCGAACCCGCCGCGGCCTTCGCCGCGCAGCTGATCGCAGGTCCGGAACGGCGCGGTCTGCGCGGTGGGGCGCAGACCATCGGCCAGGCGCAATCGACTTATCTCGGCGCCGAGTGGTCCGGACCAGCCGACCGGCGCACCCACCGCGGGGCCATCGCCAAGAAGGACGTCTAAAGCCCGATGCGACGGACTGGACCGTCCGATCGCCGGGTCGCGCCTTGGGTTCCAGCATCCAGAGCGGCCGCGGCCGCCGCGCCCTAATGGACGCAGAACAGGCTTGTCACGTGGGCCAATTCCGACATATCTTTCATCAGATATATCGCTTAGCGGTCGGAGTGACGCATGCATCGTTTTCACCATCGGCGCGAGGCCTTCGCCGCCCGCGCCTTCGGCTTTCCCGGCGGCGGCTTCAGAGGCTATCGGCCCAGGCGTGGCGAGCGCGTCTTTGACCAGGGCGACTTGCGGTTCGTGATCTTGAAGCTGATCGCCGAGTCGCCGCGCCACGGCTACGAGATCATCAAGGCCATCGAAGAGAAGGTCGGCGGCGCCTATTCGCCGAGCCCGGGCGTGATCTACCCGACGCTGACCCTCCTGGAAGAGCTTGGCTATGTGACGGTGGAGAGCGCCGACGGCGGCAAGAAGCTCTACCGCATCACCGAGGCCGGCGAGGCCGCGCTCGAGGAGAAGAAGGCCGTCATCGACGCGATCTTCCGCCGGATGGACGACATTCAGGCCTGTTTCGAGGGGCCCTCGCCCAGGATCGCGAGGGCGATGCAGAATCTGGTCGCCTCGGTCAGGCTGCGGATGCGGGCCGGGCCCCTGGATCCCAAACAACTCGACGCCCTCACCGATGCGATCGACGAGGCGGCTCGCAAGGTCGAGAAGGTCTGACAGGGCTCCGATGCAAGGCGCGCCGCTGGACGACCGGGGCCTGCTGCTCGGGGACGGTCTCTTCGAGACCTTGCTGTGGACGGAAGGACGCCTTGTCCTGGGGCCCGAGCACGCATCACGGATGGCCCGGGGCGCCGACGTCCTCGGCCTTCCCGCCCCGACGCTCCCCGAATTCCTGGAACTGGCCGAAAAGGCGGTCCGCGCGGCGGGCTTGAGCGGTGCGCGCGCCGCCGTCAGGGTCACCTTGACCGCCGGCTCCGGCGGCCGCGGCCTCGATCGGCCGGAGCCCGCGCGTCCCCGCTTCTTCGCAACCGCCGCCGAGACCGCCAGGCCAGACCGGCCGGCCCGTCTGGCGATCTCGAGCGTGAGGCGGAACGCCGCCTCGCCGGCCTCGCGGCTGAAGACCCTGGCCTACCTCGACAACGTGCTCGCCCGGCGCGAGGCGCGCGCGCAAGGCGCGGACGAGGCGGTGATGCTGAACGGCGAGGGAAAGCTCGCCTGTACGGCGGCCGCCAATCTCTTCTGGGTCCGAGACCAGACCCTGTACACGCCGCCACCGGCGGTGGGCTGTCTGGAGGGGACAATGCGGGCCGCCGTGCTGGCGGCCGCGGCGCGGCTGGGAATTCCAGTCAGCCTGGCGCAGGAGGACTCCGCGGCCCTCGCCGAGGCGGAGGCGATCTTCCTGACCAACAGCCTGATCGGATTGCGACTCGGCGTTTGGGCGGGCGGCGCCGATCCGGAGCCGCACATGCTCGTCGACCGCCTCGCCGCGGCGGTGCGGAACCTCGCCTGACCTTCGCGATGCTAGGGGGTCGTCGGTGAAGCGGCGACGCTAGAGGTCTGACTCGCGGCCGGCGCGAATGCGTTTCGCATCGCACCGAATAGGGACGAGCCCAGGGAGCCGGCGTCGTCCAACACCTGATCGTCGACTTTCCGGCATTCCGGCGCACAGGAGTAGAGACGGGTGTCGCGCCCCGCCACCAAGGTGATGTGTCCCACCTGCGGCTTGCCCACCAGAACCTCGCTGTTCATCAGCAGCCGCCCGCGCGGACCGGTGATGATGAGATTGGTCGCCCCGAGCGCCTTGCCGGTGATGATCAGGTGCCGCTGGTCCGCCAAGGTCACGTCGGCGACGGTCGGGTTGCCGACGATGACGTCCGAGGCGGGGGCGCCCAGCGTGACCCGGACGGCGTGGTCGAGAGGAACGCCGATGGTGGCGGCGAGAACCTGGGCCGGGGCGAGCGCCGAGAGGAGGGCGAGGGCGAGTCTGGACATGCGCGAAGGCTCCGCCGGAATGGTCAAGAAAGACTGAACGGGGCCCTCACCGCGCGTGCGCGGCCTTCCAGGCCATCGCCTGGGCCAGGCGGCTCTTCAACGGCGGGTGGGTGTAGAGGACCGCCCTGGCCAGAGGGCCCGGATCCACGTCCTGGTGATCCCAGTTGCGCACCAGGAAGGCGGCCAGGCCGTCCGGCTCGCGCGCCTCGTCCAGGGAGTAGGCGTCGGCGCGGACGTTCACCCATTGAATGTAGCCTGCGAAGACGACCGTCGAGGCCGCCAGGGCCGCCGCGCCGATGACAGCGGCCGCCGCCAGGCCCTCCGGATCGCCCGGACCTTCGACACCGGTCCCGCCCATCCACTTCGCCAGCGGCCGGCAGGCGGCCTGGACGGCCAGGCAGGCGACCAAGGCCAGGAGCCCTGCCAGCAGATAGATCGAGAAGATGTCGCCGTGCGCGTAGTGTCCCATCAGGTGGGCGGCGAACGCCCGCGCCTCGGCGACGGTCGCGCGCCCCAGGGCCGGCCCCACCACCACGACCGCGCGGCCGAAGCCGCCCGTGACGTCGATGTCCATGTCCGCGCGCCTGGAAACATAGATCTGGCGCGCCGGAAGGCCGGTCGTTCGGATAAGGTCGGACAGGCCGCGGGTTGTGGCGGTGGTGGGCGCCGGCGCCATGGGCGGACCGCTCGAGAGCGCATAGGGAAGCCAGCCCCAGGCCAGGCTGATCACGATCGCCGCCGCGCCGGCCGCCCACGGCCAGGCCCGAGGCGCCTTGCGCATCATGAACTGCAAGGGAGGGGCGGCCAGGATCGCCAGACCCGCCAGCGGCGGGGCGGCGACCAGCGCCGCCGTCAAATGGCCGCCGTACGAAGTCGCCGAGGCGCCGTTTAGGAGCCAGTCGCAGCGCCAACCTACGACGGCGTCGAACGGCGCCCGGACGAGGAGCACGGCGAGCGCCAAGCCTCCGCCCAGCCCCGCGCTCGCCAGCCACGGCCTGGGGCCATCGCGCTCGATCGCGGCGCGCAGCCGCGCCAGCCACCCGAGCCTCGCCGCCGCGAAACAAACCCCGACGACGAGCGCCCAGCCGACGCACCAGCCCCAAAGCCGCGTCTCCGTCGCCGCCGCTGCGGCGGCCCGCTCCGCCAGCGGCAGGGCGGTCAGCCACGCGTCGATCGGGGCGACGGCCGTCATGCCGCCGCGCGTGCCGCTTTCGTCGCCGGCGCCAGGCCGAGGCGCTCCGCGTAGACCACGAAGGGATAGGCGAGTTGCCCCAGGAAGTGGGGCGGAACGCCCTCGACGCCGTAATCGCGAGGCAGGATGCCCTTGGGCATGTAGAAGGTGCCGAAGATCACGTCGAGAATTGGAAAGGTCGGCGCGAAGTTGCGGTTGCGGACGCTCGGGTCGCGAACGTGGTGCCACCGATGGAACACCGGGCTGGCGAGCAGGTAGCGGAACGGACCGAAGGTCCAGTCGAGATTGGCGTGCACGAGCGCGCTGGCCACCAGGTTGAACGGCCCGATGATGACGAACGCGAGCGGCGAGAAGCCGGCCAGCTTCACGAGGGTGACCGCGCCCGTATTGTAGAGAATGAAGTTGACCGGATGGAACCGGTAGGCGGTCGTCCAGTCCACCTGTTCGGCGCTGTGGTGGATGGCATGAAACGGCCACAACGCCCGACCGTGGAACAGCCGGTGCAGCCAATACTGGATGAAGTCCAGAGCGAGGAGGATCAGGATCGCCTGGACCAGCAGCGGCGCGTGGCTCGCCCAGCCATAGCCGGCTGCGATGGCGGCCAACAGGCCGGCTGAGTGAGTCGGCGCCAAGGTCTGGGCGGCGGCCTTCAGAAATAGGCCGCCGAGGTCCGCATAGAAGATCGCGGAAAACCAGTAGAGCGCATCGTCCGCCAGCTCTCGGCGCGCGAATCTGGGCTGCTCTCTGTTGCAGGGGCAGATCCCCGCCAGCAGTCCGAAAGCGAGGAACAGGACCCCGAGATTGATGATCGACCAGGGCATTCCCGTTCCACTGTTGTTCCTGGTCACGTTACGTTGGCGAGGCCTAAGGTTGTGTAAAATAGCGCTCGACGTCCCCGATCGGCGCTTGCAGAACCGCGGCCCCTTGCATCTGCGCCCCGCCGAGCGCGACTACATGGAAATCGGCGTTTGGTTAAATGTAAATAATAGTAAATTCCAGGAAACCACGACAAGTTTGAGAATAGAATTGGCCGTTTACAGCCGATTAAGGCCGTTAGGGCATATTGGGCATCTCGAGGGGGCAACAGGCCTCGGTCGGCTTGATCCCTCAATTGTCGCTACTAAGGAGATCGAGCATGTCGAAGTTCATTTCGCGTTTCGTGAAGGACGAATCCGGCGCCACGGCGATCGAATACGGCCTCATCGTCGCCCTCATCGCGGTCGTCATCATCGGCGCGGTGACCACTCTGGGCACCAACCTGAACACCAGCCTGAGCAAGGCCGGCAGCGCCATCGGCCGCTAATCGTTGACCCGCGAGAAAAGGAGCCGCGGCGCAAGCCGCGGCTCCTGACGGGAAGCGAACAATAGGTGGTCTCGTGAGGCGCTTCGCCGCCGACGAATCGGGTGCGACGGCCATCGAATAGGCCTCATCGTCGCCCTGATCGCCGTCGTCATCATAAGCGCGGTGACCACCCTGGGCGCCACCCTCAACACCTCCCTGAGCAAGGCGGGCAGCGCCATCGGTCGCTGAGGAACCGCGCCTCGCTCAGCCGGAAGCCGCGGCGCGAGCCGCGGCTTTTCTTTTGGCCGCGCTTCCCGGCGAGCCGGGAAAGCCATCCTTAACCCTGCCTCTTCACGCCCCGTAAGGGAGGAGCGGCCTATTGTCGCCAATGCTGGAGGGGCGCGCATCGAGGCGCCTCATTCGACTGAGGGGCCTAACAATGATCAACTTCTTGACTCGTCTCGCCAAGGACGAGTCGGGCGCGACCGCCATCGAATACGGTCTCATCGTCGCCCTGATCGCGGTGGTCATCATCGGCGCGGTGACAACGCTCGGAACCAACCTCAACACCACGCTGTCGTCGGCCGGAAGCGCCATCGGGCGCTAAGGCTGCAAGGCCGGATTGATCGATTGCGCGGAGCGAGGAAACCTTTGGTTCACCTCGCTCCGCGAATCTCGCGGCCGACCGATCGCCTCCATCGCCGCCGCGGATGACGCCCGAACTCGCCAAGTCGCTATTCCCGCTCGTCTTTGCGGCCCTGGTCATCCTCGCGGCGTTGAGGGATCTCGCGTCCTTCACCATTCCCAACTGGATCTCCGCCGCCCTGGCGTTGGCCTTCGGGCCGGCGGCCTTCCTCTGCGGGGCTTCCTTGGCCTCGATCGGAGCTTCCTTCGCCTTGGGCGCAGGCGTCCTGGCGGCGGGGGCGGGGATGTTCGCGATCGGCTGGGTCGGCGGCGGCGACGCCAAGTTGCTCGCCGCCAGCTCGCTTTGGGTGGGACTGAAGGGACTGGCCGCCTTCGCCGCGTTCACGGGACTTGCGGGAGGCGCCCTGGCGTTGATGCTCCTCGCCGTCCGATCGGCCTGGCTGAGGCCCTTGGCCGCGACGGGACCGGCGTGGGCCCAGCGCCTGGCGACGCCTGGCGAAGCCGCCCCGTACGGCGTCGCCATCGCGTTCGGCGCCCTCGCCGCCTTTTGCGTCGCCCATCCGCTTATCTAGCGGTGGCTTAGGCGGCCGTTAACCATGGGTCGCCCAATGTCGCGCCGGGCCAGAAAGGCCGCGCATGAATCTGGACCGCCTCAGCCGAAGGGGACGGCGCGGTCGCCCTCCAGTTCAACCCGACGCCTGGGAGTCGCGGATCCGAGATGAACCCTAGCCGAATCGCCATCATCGCCGTGGCCGGTCTCGCAGCGCTGGTGCTGGCGTTTCTGGTTCACACCATGGTCTCCATGCCGAAGAGTCCGGTCGCCGCCGGACCGGCCGCCGCCCCGGCGACGACCCGCGTGCTCACGGCCAAGCAGGATCTCGCGGTCGGCGACCGCCTGTCCGGCGAAAACATGACCTGGCAGTCGTGGCCCGCCACCACTCTCAATGCGGCCTACATCACCGACGGCTCGACTGAACAGGCCAAGCCTTCGGGCGCGGCCGGTGCGGTCAAGCAGGCCAGCTTCGTGGTGGGGGATATGGCCACCGGCGGCGGTCCGAAGATGCAGTCGATGGTGGGCGCCATCGTCAGGGAGCCCATCTACGCCGGCGAGCCGATCACCGCGGCCAAGATCGTCCGCAGCAGCGACAGCGGCTACATGGCGGTCCGCCTCCCCGCCGGCATGCGTGCCATGAGCGTGCCCGTGACCGTGGAGAGCGGCGCCGGAGGCTTCATCCAGCCCGGCGACCACGTGGACATCGTCTCGTCACACCCCGACACCGCCCACAACGGCCAGGGCGGCACGGTCGCCGAGACGATCCTCGCCAACGTCAAGGTGCTGGCCGTGGACCAGCACACCGACACGCCGAAGAACGCCACGAGCCTGCCGGGCGCGACCCTGACCCTCGAGGTGCCTGCCGACAACGTGGAGGGGATCGCCCGAGCCCGAAGCGGCGGCCAGCTGATGATGGCGCTTAGGTCCTATGCCGACATCGCCGGCGAGACGAGCTCCAGCTCGAACAACCATGCAGTTCGAATCTTCAGGGGCGGCGGGCCCGCCGAAGTGGTGACCACTCAATGACCCGGACATTCATCGCCATGCTCGCCAGCGCCGCTGCGGCGAGCCTTTGGCTCGCCCTGCCCCCGGCGGCCCACGCCGACGGATCGAGCGCCGTCGTGCGGGTCGACGTGGGAGCATCGGCCCAGTCTCTCTCCCTGCCTCTAGGTCGCTCGGCGATCGTCGAATTGCCAGCGGACGCACGCGATGTCCTGGTGACCAATCCCGCCGTGGCCGAGGCTGTGTTGCGGACACCGCGCCGCATCTTCGTCATGGGACTCAAGTCCGGCTTGACCGACGCCATCTTCTTCGACGCCGCCGGGCGCAGGCTGCTGGCGCTCACCATCCGGGTGGACGCGAACACCTCGGCGATCGCCGACACCATCAACCATGTGGTTCCGGGCGCCCAGGTGCAGGTCGAGTCGATCAACGACAGCGTGATCCTTTCGGGCTCGGTGGCGAGCGCCGCCGACGCCGACAAGGCCCTCCAGATCGCCCGGGCCGGGGTGGATGACCCGAAGAAGGTTCTCAACATGCTGAGCATCGCCGGCAAGGACCAGGTGATGCTCAAGGTCCGGGTGGTCGAGATGGACCGCCAGGTGATCAAGCAGCTCGGGGTGAACTGGACCGCGGTCCTCAGCCAGGCGAGTTCGCCCCAGTTCCTGATCGGCACCACCACCACCTTCGGAATCAACGGCGCTTTGCTGGGCGGCATCAACGCCAGCGGCATCGGAAAGAGCCGGAGCGGAGCGAACCGGCTCACCGGCAGCCTTCAGGCCTTCGAGCGCGTGGGTCTGGTGCGGACCTTGGCCGAGCCCAACCTCACGGCCGTTTCCGGCGAAGCGGCCAAGTTTCTGGTGGGCGGCGAGTTCCCGGTCCCCACGGGCCAGGCCACCAACGGGCAGGTGAGCATTGAGTTCAAGCCCTATGGGGTGGGACTGGGCTTCACCCCGATGGTGCTGTCGGGGGGGCGCATCTCCCTGCACCTCGCCACCGAGGTCTCCGAGCTCAGCAACCAGGGCGCCTTCAGCATTTCCAGCGGCGGCGGCGGACCCGCTTTGGTGGTGCCGGGGCTGACCGTCCGCCGGGCCGAGACCGCCGTGGAGCTGCCGTCGGGGGGCGCCCTGATGATCGCCGGCCTCCTGCAGGACAAGACGCAGCAGGATCTCGATTCCCTGCCGGGCGTCCGGGATCTGCCGATCCTCGGGGCCCTGTTCGGCTCGCGGGACTACCAGTCCGGCCAGACCGAACTGGTTATCATCGTGACACCCTATATCGTCAGTCCCACCAGCCCCGCGGACCTGCAGACCCCCATCGACGGCCTGCAAATGCCGGACGACAGCGAGACGTTGCTCCTGGGGCGGCTGAACAAGACCTACAACCACCCCGCGCAGACGTCGGGGGGAAGAACCTATCAAGGTCCCTATGGCTATGTCGTCGAGTAACCTCACCGACCAAGGAGCGCCCGCCCATGCGTATGTCGCCGTGGCTCGCGAGCCTCGCCCTGCTGACGCTCGGCGGGTGCGTGAACGGGGTTGAGGATCGTCCGCCGGGCCCGCCGCCCGCGACGCCGACCGAGCAGTTCGCGATCGAGGTCCGGCCGACAGCCGAAGAGCTGAAGCTGGCGCCGCATGCGACAGGACTGTCCCCCAACCAGGTCGGCGCCCTCGACGATTTCGTGCGTGGCTGGAACGGCGCGGGCGATGTCACCGTCAAGGCGCCCGAGCACGGCGCAGACCCCGCCGAAGCCTATCGGACCGCGACCGACGCCAGGGATTTCCTGATCGCCCACGGGGTGGCCGCCGCCAAGGTCCGGATCGTCGGCTACGAAGCCGACGGGGACGGCCACGCTCCGGTGGTCCTGACCTACGCGCGCTATGAAGCCAGGGGGCCCCGGTGCGGACATGGCTGGGGCAACCTCGCGGCGGTGAACGACAACCGCGAGTACGCGGAATTCGGCTGCGCCCTCACCGCCAACATGGCCGCGCAGCTCGCCGAGCCGGCGGATGTCCTCCATCCGCGGGAGTCCACCCCCATGGACGCCGGCCGACGGGAGACCGCGCTCGAGAAGTACCGCCAAGGCGCCATCACCTCTACTCCCAAGGACCCGCAGGCGGACGGCACCTTGGTCACCGTCGGGCATTAGAGACATGAAGCCTCAAAGCGCCGAATCCAGCGACCCCTTCGACCTCGATTTCGAGGCCGACGACGACTTCTCCGGCCCGCCCGCCGCGACCGCCGGAGAGCCCCAGCACGATCCGATACCCGGCCCGCCCGTCGCCGGTCCGGCCCCGGACCCGTTCGAGGGGCTCTCGACGCCGGAGACCGCATCCGCCCCGCCGCAGGATGGAGCGCCAGCCGCCACGACCGGCAATCCGATCGCCGAGATGATCGCCAGCGCCGAGGCGGCGTTGGGCGAGCACACCGTGCCGCGCATCACCATTCACGCCTTCTGCGCCCGCGCGGAGACCGGCGAGATGGTGGAGAAGGCCGCCGGCGACCGCAGGATGGAGCGGGCCAAGACCGTCGTCCACCAAGGCGGTCTCGCCGCGGCCGTGGACTTCTACCAGAACCAGCCGACGCCTTCGCTGTTGCTTCTCGAGAGCCAGGATCCGGCGGCGCAGCTCCTCGACCTGCTGGGCCGCCTGGCGGAGGTCTGCGACCCTGGGACCAAGGTGGTCTTGATCGGCGCGGCCAACGACATAAGCCTCTACCGCGAACTCATGCGGCGGGGCGTCAGCGAGTACCTGGTGCCTCCCCTCAGCGCCCTGCAGCTGATCGCCGCCATCACCGCCCTCTACGCCGATCCCGCCCAGCCTTTCATCGGCCGCCAGATCGCCTTTTGCGGCGCCCGGGGCGGCGCCGGAGCCTCAACCCTCGCCCACAACGTCGCCCATCGGATTTCCGAGATCATGGGCGCCAACACGGTGCTCGTCGACCTCGACCTCGCGTTCGGAACGGCGGGCCTCGACTTCAACCAGGACCCGCTGCACGGCGTGGCCGACGCGCTCACCCAGCCGGATCGCCTGGATCCGGTGCTGATGGAGCGTATGATGGCCCGCTGCAGCGATCACCTGTCGCTGTTCGCCGCGCCGGCCAGTCTCGAGAAGGACTTCGAGATCGCGCCGGAGACCTACGAGGACGTGGCCAACAAGATACGCGCGAGCACCCCCTATGTGGTCCTCGACCTGCCGCACGCCTGGACGTCCTGGACGCGCCGCCTGCTGATCACCTCGGACGACCTGGTGATCGTAGCCGAACCCGAGCTCACCTCGCTGCGCAACGCCAAGAACATCATCGACCGCATACGTTCCGCCCGGCCGAACGACTCGGCGCCCCGCGTGGTCCTGAACAAGGTGGGGCTGCCAGGACGTCCCGAGATACCGGTCAAGGACTTTGGGGAGGCCCTGGGCCTCACCCCGGCGATGGTCATCCCGTTCGACGCCAAATTGTTCGGCCAGGCCGCCAACAACGGCCAGATGCTCGCCGAGGTGTCGCCCAAATCCAAGCAGGCCGAGAACCTGGACCAGCTCGCTCGCATGATCAGTCGCCGCGACGCGCCGGCCGAAGCCCCGCCGAAAGCCCGTTCCCTGTTCGATCTGTTCAGAAGGTAGTCGCCCCGCGTGTTTGGCAAACGGGCATCCGATACGCCGCCAACCGAGCGCCAGGCGCCCCCGCCTGCCCCGGCCGGCGCGCCCATCCCCACGCGTCCGCAGCAGCTCGACTCCGGAGCGAGCGGCGGATCGGGGGCGAGCGCGAGGCCGGCGCCGCGGGCGACCCCGGGTCTCGAGCAACTGCACGCGGCGCAGGGCCCGACCGCCGAGATCGTTCGCGAGCAGAGCGAATACTACCATCAGACCAAGACCACGATCTTCAACGCCCTGCTCAACACCATCGACCTCGCCCAGCTCGCCCAGCTGGACGCAGCGACGGCGGCCGAGGAAATCCGGGACATCGTCGCCGAGCTGGTGGCGATCAAGAACGTGTCGATGTCGGTGGCCGAGACCGATCACCTGGTTCAGGACGTCATCAACGACGTCCTCGGCTATGGGCCGCTGGAGCCCCTGCTGAACCGCGACGACATCGCCGACATCATGTGCAACGGCTCCAACCGGGTGTTCATCGAGGTGGGCGGCAAGGTGCAGCTCACCAACGTCCGCTTCCGCGACAACTCGCAGCTGATGAACATCTGTCAGCGGATCGTGAGCCAGGTCGGAAGGCGGGTCGACGAAGCCTCCCCCATCTGCGACGCCCGCCTTCCCGACGGCAGCCGCGTCAACGTGATCGCCTCGCCGCTGTCGCTCGACGGCCCGACCCTCACGATCCGGAAGTTCCGGAAAGACAAGCTGACCATGAAGAACCTGGTCGAGTACAGCTCGATCAGTCCCGAAGGCGCCCGGGTCCTCGGCGTCATCGGCGCCTGCCGGTGCAACATCCTCATCTCCGGGGGCACCGGCTCGGGCAAGACCACCTTGCTCAACACCCTGACGGCGTTCATCGACCCCACCGAGCGGGTGATCACCTGCGAAGACGCCGCCGAACTGCAGCTCCAGCAGCCGCACGTGGTCCGGCTCGAGACCCGTCCGCCCAACCTGGAAGGCACAGGCCAGATCTCCATGCGCGATCTGGTGCGCAACTGCCTGCGGATGCGGCCGGAGCGGATCATCGTCGGCGAGGTGCGCGGACCCGAAGCGTTCGACCTCTTGCAGGCGATGAACACCGGCCACGACGGATCGATGGGCACCTTGCACGCCAACTCGCCGCGCGAGGCGATCAGCCGTTTGGAGTCGATGATCACCATGGGCGGCTATGGACTGCCTTCCAAGACCATCCGCGAGATGATCGTCGGGTCGGTGGACGTCATCATCCAGGCCGCCCGCCTCAGGGACGGTTCGCGCCGGATCACCCACATCACCGAGGTGGTCGGCCTCGAGGGCGACGTGATCGTCACCCAAGACCTGTTCGTCTACGAGATCACCGGCGAGGACCAGCACGGCAATGTGCAGGGCCGCCATCGGTCCACCGGCATCGCCAGGCCGAGGTTCTGGGATCGGGCGCGCTACTACGGGCTGGAGCGCGAGCTGGCCGAAGCCCTCGACGCGGCGGAGTAGGCGGTGAGCCCGACCCTGATGATCATCGTCGCCGCCGTCGCGGGCTTCGTGCTCATCGCCGGCGTCGGCCTCGCGTTCGCCGGCGGCGATCCCAGCCGCGATAGGGCGATCAAGCGCGCCCAGGCGCTCGGCTCCGGGACCCGGGAGCTCAGGCGCGCCCGCGGCGCGCCGCTCAACGCCGCCGACTCCCGGCGTCGCCAGATTCTGAAGACCCTGAAGGAGCAGGAACGCCAGCAGAAGCGCGCCCGACTGACGCTGGTCAACCGGCTCCGGCAGGCCGGGCTTCCCATCACCCCCGTCCAGTTCTGGATGGCGGGCGGCGGATTCGGCCTGGTGGTGGCGCTCGTGGCCCTGCTGCTGCACGCCCATCCGCTGGTCGCGCTGGGGCTGGGCGTCGCCATGGCGCTCGGCTTCCCCCTCTGGGTCCTGAACTTCCTGGCCAAGCGCCGGACGAACAAGTTCACCTCCGCCTTTTCGGACGCGATGGACATCATCGTCCGCGGCGTCAAGTCGGGCCTCCCGGTCCACGACTGCCTGAAGATCATCTCCCGGGAAACCGCCGAGCCTCTGAAGAGCGAGTTCGCACGGCTCGTGGAGAACATCGGCATGGGGATGACGTTGGACCAGGCGCTCGAGAAGCTGTGCGAGCAGATGCCGACCGCCGAGGCGCGCTTCTTCGCCATCGTCATGAACATCCAGCAGAAGGCCGGCGGCAACCTCGCCGAGGCGCTGAACAACCTCTCGACGGTGCTGCGCTCGCGCAAGCTGATGCGCGAGAAGATCAAGGCGCTTTCATCCGAGGCGACGGCCTCGGCGTCCATCATCGGCTCTCTGCCGCCGGCCGTGATCCTGCTGATCACGGTGACGACGCCGTCCTACATGCAGCCCATGTTCCAGGATCACCGGGGCTGGTTCATGCTGGGGCTCAGCGGCTTGCTGATGGGCGTCGGCATCTGGGTCATGGCCCGCATGATCAACTTCAAGTTCTGACGGGGCGCCGATGGACTGGCTCGACGTCGTCACCAATCCAGGCAACGTAATCAGCGCGGTGACCGCCGTGCTGGTGTTCGTGGCGGTCCTGACGCTCGTCACCCAGTTCCGCGACCGTTCCAACCTGGAGAGCCGGCTGAAGTCGGTGGCCAACCGCCGCGAAGAGCTTCGCCGCCGTTCGCGCGAGACTCTCGCCGGCAGATCCGCTTCGCTGCGCCAGACCGACGACGGCCTCTACAAGCGCGTGGTCGACCGCCTGCAGCTTTCGCGGCTGCTGGAGGACTCCAATCTGACGGACAAGCTCGCCCAGGCGGGGTTCCGGGGGCCGAGCGCCGTCTCGACGTTCTACTTCTTCCGACTGATCACGCCCTTCGTGCTCGCCACGGCGGCGGCCATCTACATATTCTTCATCAACAATTTCGGCCTGCCGCCGATGAACCGGGTGGCGGCCGTGGTGGCCGCCTTCGTGGCCGGCTACTACGCTCCCAACCTCTACGTCAGCAACATCGCCGCCAAACGGCGCGAATCGATCATCCGCGTCTTCCCTGACGCGCTCGACCTGCTGCTCATCTGCGTGGAATCGGGCATGTCGATCGAAGCGGCGCTCCAGAAAGTCGGGCAGGAGGTCGGCGGCAGCTCGATCGAGCTGGCCGAGGAGCTTTCCCTGCTGACCGCCGAGCTTTCCTACCTGCCCGAGCGCCGGATGGCCTACGAAGGGCTGGCCCGACGCACCAACCATCCGGGCGTCAAGGCGGTGGTCACCGCAATGATCCAGGCCGAGCGGTACGGCACGCCCCTCGGCACCGCCCTTCGGGTGATGGCCAAGGAGAACCGTGAGCTGCGGCTGTCGGCGGCCGAGAAGAAGGCCGCCGCGCTTCCGGCGCAGCTGACGGTGCCGATGATCATCTTCTTTCTGCCCGTCCTGTTCATCGTGATCCTGGGTCCGGCGATCATGAAGGTCCAGGACGTGATGGCCCACAAGTAGCCCTCGGACCGCGCCCGAACCCGGCGAAGCGAGCCAGGGCCGGAGCGGTCCACGTAGAGGGTGTTCAATCTAAGTTGAATTCGCCCTTCGAATCCGCTCATCCGGGCGAAAGCTGGGGATCCGGGCAGGGCTTTGAAGGATTCCGGCGTCGTCCGCGATCAGATCGAGCCGATCTTCTCAGCCATCTCAACGATAGCTCCAAGAAGATAGCGAAGGCGGGGGTGCAGACGCTTGCCTGCCCGGCTTTCGCCGGCATGTGCGCGCGCATAGGGCGCGGAGATTCGTCTAAGCTCAACATGCTCTGGAGCGCACTGGCTGGAGACCCGGAGACGGAGGGGCCAGCCCCGGATTGGCCGCCCGCTCGAGGGCGAGGCTGGTCCGGGGCGACGATCCGCGATCGATCCTGCCTCGCCTCGGGCTCCCGCTGGAAAAGCAGAGAGCCCGGTCGGATGACCGGGCTCTCGCCTCGAGCTTCGATGAGGATCGGCGTCAGAACTGGACGTCGATGGTGGCCCGGCGGTTGAGGGGCTCCTTGACCCCGTCGCCGGTCTGCACCGCCGGC
>Ga0213876_10000268_pt1 | contig 48407 bp, 37 predicted proteins | sample BarmaccomBMRX_R9_FD_160113 | JGI IMG/M metagenome (GOLD analysis project Ga0213876, IMG submission 160113) | Root-associated microbial communities from Barbacenia macrantha in rupestrian grasslands, the National Park of Serra do Cipo, Brazil - RX_R9 | ecosystem: Host-associated > Plants > Roots...
CGCTTCATCGACGACCTCGGCGCCGACTCGCTCGACACGGTCGAGCTGGTCATGCGCTTCGAGGAGGAGTTCGGCATCGAGATTCCCGACGAGGACGCCGAGAAGATTCAGAGCGTCCGCGACGCCTTCACCTACATCGACACGCACCAGGCCAAGGGCGGCAGCAAGTAGCCCGCAGCCCTTCGGCCCCGCGCCGGGAGTCGCCAGAGAGTCCCGGCGCTGCCGTCGGCCGCGCTGAAAGTGGGCGCGGCCGCTTCGCCCCTGCGCGAGCCGTCACGCGGGGGCGCGCGCCGGCCCCTTAAAAAGGGTCTGGTGCCGTCCGCACTCCTTCGGAGGAGCAGAAGCTTTGAAACGTCGCGTAGTGGTAACGGGCCTGGGTCTGGTCACGCCCTGTGGGCACACCGTCGGCGAGACCTGGTCGGCGCTGATGTCCGGCAAGAGCGGCGTCGGCTACATCGAGAAGTTCGACACGGAGAAGTTCTCCGTCAAGATCGGCGCCGAGGTCAAAGGCTTCGACCCGCTCAAGTTCATCGAGAAGAAGGAGGCCCGCAAGATGGGCACCTTCATCCACTTCGCCGTCGCGGCGGCCGACGAGGCCGTCTACGACGCGGGGCTCGTCGAGCGCGGGCAGAAGCTCTACGAGCGCTACGGCGAGGAGGCCGCCTGGCGCATCGGCACCTACATCAGCAGCGGCATCGGCGACTTCTGGGCCATCGAGCGCGAGCACTCGAAGCTCCTGGACGAAGGCCCGCACCGCGTCTCGCCCTTCTTCATCCCTTCGTCCATCGTCAACCTCGCCGCCGGCCAGGTCTCCATCCGCTTCGGCGCGAAGGGGCCGAACTCGGCGACGGCCACGGCCTGCTCGGCCGGCGCGCACGCCATCGGCGACTCACTCAAGATCATCCAGCGCGGCGACGCCGACGTGATGATCTGCGGCGGCGCCGAGTCGGCGATTACGCCGATGTCGGTCGCGGGCTTCGCCGCGATGCGCGCGCTCTCGACCCGGAACGACGACCCGGAGCACGCGTCGCGCCCGTTCGAGCGCGACCGCGACGGCTTCATCATCGGCGAGGGCGCGGGGCTGCTCATCCTCGAAGAGCTGGAGTTCGCGAAGGCGCGCGGCGCGAAGATATACGCCGAGCTGGTCGGCTACGGCATGACCGGCGACGCCTTCCACATCACGATGCCGGACGAGACCGCCTCGGGCGCGGTGCGCGTGATGACGATGGCCTTGAAGGACGCGGGCGTCTCGCCGGAGCAGGTCGGCTACATCAACGCGCACGGCACCTCGACGCCCTACAACGACAAGTTCGAGACCCTCGCCATCAAGAAGACCTTCGGCGAGCACGCCTACAAACTGGCGGTCAGCTCGACGAAGTCGATGACCGGCCACCTGCTCGGCGCCGCGGGCGGCATCGAGGCGGTCTTCAGCGTCCTCGCCATCCACGACGGGCGCATCGCGCCGACCATCAACTACGTCAACCCTGACCCGGAATGCGACCTCGACTACGTGCCCAACGAGCCTAGAGAGGCGCGCCTCGACTACGCGCTCTCGAACAGCTTCGGCTTCGGCGGCACGAACGCGGCGCTGCTCTTCAAGAGGTATGAAGGAGAGTAGGCGGTAAGAAGGTTCAAGGTGTTGGGTGCTGGGTGCTGGGTTTTACCAACACCCAACACCCAGCACCCAGAACCTTCTTACCGCCTGCTGCCTACTGATTCACCATGAAAATCGTCGTCTTAATGAAGCAAGTCCCGAACAAGGACGCCGTCCTGCGCGTGCGCGGGGACGGGAAGTGGGTGGAGGAGGGCGACCTCTCGTTCGAGGTGAACGAGTCGGACGGGTACGCGCTCGAAGAGGCCCTGCGGCTCAAGGAGAAGAAGGGCGGCGGCGAGGTCGTCGTCGTCACTCTCGGGCCGCAGCGGGCGAAGTCCGTGATTAAGGACGCGCTGGCGCGCGGAGCCGACCGCGCCGTCCACGTCGTCACCGAAGAGTTCGGGCAGGCCGGGCCGTTCGCCGCGGCGAAGGTCTTGGCGGAGGCCGTGCGCGGCGAGTCGCCGGACTTGGTGCTCGCGGGTCTGCAGTCCGACGACCACGGCTACGGGCAGACGGGCGTCATCGCCGCCGAGCTTTTGGGCCTGCCGCACGCGACCATCGTCATCGAGGTCGACTGGTCGGGCGAGCAGCTTCGCGTGAAAAGGGAATTGGAGAGCGGCTGGTATCAGTGGTACACGATGCAGACGCCCGCGCTCCTCACCATCCAGTCGGGCATCAGCCAGATTCGCTACGCCACGCTCAAGGGCATCATGGCCGCGAAGAAGAAGGAGATTCGCGAAGTCCAGCCGGCCGTCGCCCCGGGCGAAAGCGAGTTCCAGACCGTCGAGCGCGTCTACCTCCCGCTCAAGCAGAAGCAGACGCAGTTCCTCGGCGACGGCGACGCCAAGAAGGGCGCGGCGCAGCTCGCCGAAAAACTCCGCAACGAAGCAAGAGTTATCTAAGCAAACATGAGCAACGGAATACTCGTCTTCATCGAGCACCGGCAGGGTGCGATTAACAAAGTCTCCTACGAGGCCGTGGCCGCGGCGCAGGAGTTGGGCGCGGGAACCGGCCAGGAAGTGACCGCGGTCGTGCTCGGCGCGGACGCGACCTTCGCGAACGAGGTGACCGGCTTCAAGCTGGCCGGCGTCCTCTCGGCCGAGAACCCGAAGCTGGCCGACTACACGCCCGACGCCTACGCCGACGCCTTCGAGCAGGTCGTGAAGCAGCGCGACCCCGCGTTCGTCATCTTCCCGCACACGTACCTCGTCCGCGACTTCGCGCCGAAGCTCGCGGCGCGTTTCGGCAAGGGGCTGGTCAGCGACTGCATCCGCATGAAGGCCGAGGGCGGCGGCGTCGTCTTCACGCGCCGGCTCTTCCAGGGCAAGATGGACGCGGACGTGACGGCGCGCGGCGAGGGGACGGTCTTCGCGACCTTCCAGTCGGGCGCCTACCGCGGCGACCAGGCCGAGCGCGGCGAGGGCGCACAGGTCGAGTCCGTGCAGGTCGAGGTCGGCGAAGTCCGCATGCAGCCCGAGGCCCCTTTCCAGGAGGTGAAGGCGGCGGTCGATTTGACGAAGACGGAGATCATCGTCGCCATCGGCCGCGGCATCAAGAGCCAGGAGAACATCGCGCTGGCACAGAAGCTGGCGGAACTCCTAGGCGGCGACATCGCGGCGTCGCGCCCCATCTGCGACGCGGGATGGCTCCCCATCGACCGGCAGATAGGTTCGTCGGGGCAGACGGTCGCGCCGAAACTCTACATCGCGCTCGGCATCTCGGGCGCCATCCAGCACCTCGTCGGGATGAAGAACGCGGGGACGATTGTCGCCGTCAACAAAGACCCGGAGGCCCCCATCTTCGACATCGCCGACTACGGCATCGTCGGCGACCTCTTCGAAGTCGTGCCGACGTTGACGGAGGAGATACAGAAGCTGAAGGGCTGAAAGATTTTTCACCACAGAGACACAGAGGCACAGCTTGGAGTTAATAGCTCAACAAGCTGTGCCTCTGTGTCTCTGTGGTGAAATTGTTTTTACGACGCCGGCAGATTTCTTAAATCACCCAACACCTCGTCCGGCTTCCACTCGTTCCCGCGATAAATCTTCAACAGCTTGCCGTCGGGCGCGACGACTGCCGTCCTCAGAGAGTGTACGACCTGGCCGCCCTCGGCCTTATAGGTCAACCCGCAGAACTCCGCCAGACGCCTCACCTCGGCCGGGTCGCCGGTCGCGAAATCCCATCTGTCGAACCTGCCGCCCGCGTAAGTCGCGCCGTACGCCCTGAGCACCGAGGGCCTGTCGTACTCCGGGTCGAGCGTCACGCTCAGAAGGTGCGCCCGCCCGCCGAGCGCCTCCTCCTTCAGCAGGGCCGAGTTGAGCTGCGCGAAGTTCGCGCTCATCAGGGGGCAGTAGTCCGGCAGGGGGCACCGCGTGTAGACGAAGGTGACGACGAGCGCGCGCCCCCTGAACTGCTTCAAACTGAAGGGGCGCCCGTCCTGGTTGACCAGCTTCACGTCGGGCACCTCTGCGCCGGGCTGCGGCTCGGAGGCCCCGGCGGGCGGCGCGGCGGGGCTGACGCCCGGGATGCTCTTCGTGATGACCGGCGTGTCGAGCCAGTAGCCCTCGTCCGTGATGACGAGCGAGGCCTGCAACCCGTCGCCCGCCTCCAAGACCTTGAGCGCCTCGGCGTCGCGCAGGGGGAAGGCCATCGTCATGGCCGGCATGTAGCCCTTCACGTCCTCGTGGTCGACCGTCACCTCGCCCTTCGCGCGGTCGATTGAGACGACCCTGCCCTTCAACTCGTAGCGGTGCTCGTTCGTCGGTTTCGAGGAACAGCCGTAGATAAGAGAAGACGCGAGCAGGATGGCCGCAAGTAAGCAGAGCTGTCTGCGCGGGGGATGATTCATGCGCCGATTGTGTCGCAGCGCCGAGCCGGTGCGCAACCGCACGGAGGCTCGAAGGGCGCTTTCACGCGCGCCGGGTGAGATGTGCTAGGATTGCAAACATCCTCCGATGGAAACAACAAGAGCACAGCCGAACGCACCGACGAAGGCGAGCAGGCTCGACGGCTCGCGCGTGGCCGCCGAGATTAAGCGCGAGGTCGCGGAAGAGGCCGCGCGCCTGCGCCGCGAGCACGGCGTGACCCCGCGGCTCGTGACCGTCCTCGTCGGCGAAGACCCGGCCTCCGCCGTCTACGTCGCCAACAAGGTGCGCACGTGCGAGGAGCTGGGGCTCGCCTCCGAGCATTACCACCTGCCCGCGGAGACGCCGGCCGAACAACTGCTCGGAATGGTCGCGGAGTTCAACGCGCGCGAAGACGTGGACGGCCTGCTCGTGCAGCTCCCGCTCCCGAAGCTGATGGACGAGTCGGCCGTCATCGAGGCCATCAGCCCCTCGAAGGACGTCGACGGCTTCACGCCCGTCACGGTCGGCCGGATGATGCAGCGCCGCCCGACGCTCCTGCCCTGCACGCCGGCCGGCATCGTCGAGCTGCTTGAGCGCGAGGGCGTGAAGATTTCCGGCGCGCGCGCCGTCGTCGTCGGCCGCAGCAACATCGTCGGCCGCCCCGTCGCGGAGCTGCTCTTGCAGAGGGACGCGACCACGACGATCTGCCATTCGCGCACCGCAAGTCTGCCCGAGGTGACGCGCGAGGCCGACATCCTCGTCGTCGCCATCGGCCGCGCGGGCTTCATCCGCGGCGAGCACGTCAAGCCGGGCGCGACCGTCGTCGACGTCGGCATGAACCGCCTGACGGACGAGGCGGAGGTCAGAGACCTCTTCGGCGAAGACGCGCCGCGCCGCCTCGAGACTCTGGCGAAGCGCGGCTACACGCTCGTCGGCGACGTGCACCCGGCCGAGGTCGAGCGCGTGGCGGGGCGGCTCACGCCCGTCCCCGGCGGCGTCGGCCTGCTCACGGTCGCGATGCTCATGAAGAACACCGTCAAGGCCGCGCGGATGCGAAGGGGAATTTGAGAAGTAGGCAGATGGCAGTAGGCAGTTGAAAGCCTCAAAATCGAAACTCTCGAATTCATCTTTCAACTTCCTGAACGCGGAGCGACTGCCTACTGCCATCTGCCTACCGCCTACTTGCTTATGTTGCGAGTCGGACTGACGGGCTCGATTGCGGTGGGGAAGTCTTTCGTCTCCGGCGTGCTGGCGGAGCTGGGTTGTCACGTCGCGGACGCGGACGCTCTGGCGCGGCGCGTGGTGGAGCCGGGGGCCGAAGGGCTGCGGCGCATCGTCGAGGCGTTCGGCGAGTGGGTCTTGAGACCCGACGGGACGCTCGACCGCGCGGCCGTGAGCGCCGTCATCTTCAGGGACGCGCCGAAGCGCGAGCTGGTCAACTCTCTGCTGCACCCGCTCATCATCGCGGAGCAGGACGAGCTGATGCGGCGCTGGGCGAGCGAAGACCCGCGGGGCGTCGGCGTCGTGGACGCGGCCCTGCTGATCGAGTCCGGCGGGCACGGGCGTTTCGACAAGCTGGTCGTCGTCCACTGCCGCCCCGAGTTGCAGCTCGAACGGCTCATGCGGCGCAACGGCTACACGCGCGACGAGGCCGAGGCGCGCATCGACGCGCAGATGCCGCAGGAGGAGAAGCTGCGCTACGCGGACTTCAACATAGACACCTCCGAAGGCTTCGAGGAGACGCGCAGGCGGACGGAAGAGGTCTACGCAAAGCTGCGCGCGTTGGCTAAGGCGGAAGCCCGACCGTAAGGGAGGGCGTACGTCTCTTGCAAGTTGATGAGAATCGTCGGGAAGAAAAACTCGGGGCGTAGGCGCGTTCGGTTCGCACGCAAAGGGCGCGTGTGGCTGTCGGTCGCCCTCTCCTCCGCGCTCCTGTTCGGGGGCTGCTTCAGGGGGGAGAAGGGCGAGCGCTTCTACGGGAAGGTCGTCGTGCCCCCGGCCCAGGAGTTCCGTTGGAGCGACGGCGGCCTGCCGAAAATCTTCGACCCCGCGCGCGCGGCGGCGCCGCCCGACACGGACGCGGTGCGCGCCCTCTACGAAGGGCTGACCGATTACGAGCCCGGGACGCTGCGGCCCGCGCCCGCGGTCGCCAACCGCTGGGAGGCCGCCGACGGAGGCCGGCGCTGGACGTTCCACCTGCGCGAAGGCGCGCGCTGGACGAACGGCGACCCCGTCACGGCGCAGGACTTCGTGCGCTCCTGGCGGCGCACGCTCCGCCTCGGCGAGCGCGCCCCGCACGCCGCGCTGCTCTCGAACATAGAGGGCGCCGTCTCCCTCACGACCCGAACGGAAGAGGGCGAGGCGGCGAAGAACGCGGGCGCGGCCAAACAGCCCGCGCCGCAGAAGTCTTTCGGGGTGGTGGCGCTCGACACGCGGACTTTGCGCGTGACGCTCAACCGACCCGACATGAACTTCCCGGCGCTCGTCGCGCACCCGGTCTTCCGGCCCGTTCACGAGTTGAGCCCGGAGGCCGTGCTGCCCGACCTCCTCGAAGAGCAGAAGCAGGGCGGCGCGCTCACAGACCCGGGCATCGTGACCAACGGTGCCTTCAGCCTCGCGCGCCTCGCGGGCGACAGCGTCGAGCTGGCGCGCGCCGAGAGCTACTGGGACGCCGCGTCCGTCGCGCTCGAACGCGTGCGCTTCGTGGACAGCAAGGACACAGAGGCGGCGCTCGCGGCCTACCACGCGGGCGAGGTCGACGTCGTCTCGAACGCGGCGGTCGAGCCCCTGGCCGTCAAGCTCCTCACGCCCTTCGAAGACTTCCGCCGCGAGACCTTCGCCGCACTCAACTACTACCGCTTCAACACCGCCCGCCCGCCCTTCGACGACGTGCGCGTGCGGCAGGCGCTCGCCTTCGCGCTCGACGTGGAGCGCCTCTCGAAAGACACGCTCGGCGGCGCGAGCGAGCCGACGCGCACCTTCATGCCCGAGACTGTCGGGGGCGAGGGGGCTGAAGCGGCGGACGCCTCGGGTGAGGGTTCGAGCCTCATCGAGCACGACGTCGAGCGCGCGCGGAAGCTGCTCGAACAGGCGGGCTACCCCGGCGGCGAGAACTTCCCGCGCGTGCGCCTGCTCGTCAACCGCAACGAGCAGCAGCGCCTCGTCGCGCTGGCCGTCGCGCGCATGTGGCGCGAGGCGCTCGGCGTCGAGACCGAGGTCGTCGTCAAGCCGTGGGAGGAGTACGAGGCGATGCTGCGCGCGGGCGACTACGACGTGGCGCGGCGCAGCCTCGTCATGCAGACGACCGACGAGGAGACGAACATGCGTCAACTCTTCGGAGAGGCCGCCGACGTCGAGCCGCCCGCGCCCGCCGAAGCGGCGCCGACCAACGGCGCGACCGCGCCGGCTACGCCGGCCGCCGCCGCCGCTGGGCAGGGCGAAGCCGCGCGCGCGCAGGCGAGGCCGACGCCCGCGGCCCTGACCGAGGCGCAGGCGCTGCGCGAGCTGCCCGCCGTCCCGCTCCACTTCGCCTCGTCGTACGCGCTGGTGAAGCCCTACGTCGATGGATTCGAGTCCAACCTTTTGGACGCGCCCTCGCTCAAGCACGTCCGCATCAACCGCGACTGGCAGCCGCCCGCGGCCGAACAGTCCGCGCGGTACGCGTTGAAGGGCAGTAGGCAGTAGGCAGAGGGCAGTAGGCAGTTCGAGCAGCGAGGCGGCCTGCTGTCATTCACGGATGTGAATAATGGGTGGATTTTCAACGCAGAGACACAGAGACAGAGAGGCACAGCCCGTTGAGTAATTCTCAAGCAGCTGTGTCTCTGTGCCTCCGTGTCTCTGTGTTAAATCGCCCCCGCTGTTCTGCCCGTCCACGAATACAAACTACCGCCTACTGCCATCTGCCTACTGCCTGCTGCCTTTGAGCAACGGTTCGCCTCGGGCGGCGCATCGTTATAGTCGTAACGGTTCATCCTTGATTGACCGTGCGCGGGCGTGATACTTTCCAAGACGGTCTGTTACGCCGTACAGTTTTCTTAAGTCCCCCGACGCCCCGACCCGTGCCACCCAAGTCTCGGTTGAAGCAGGAGTAAATACGGCCATGACCGCAAGAAAGACCACGCGCATCCTGACCTTCGTCTTCGTCGCCGCCTCCCTCCTCGCCGCCTGCGGCCCCCCCGTTCAAAAGTCAGAGTTCTTCGGCAAGGTCGAGCCGCCGCCCGGCCAGACGCTCCGCTACATCACCGGCTCCGAGCCCGAGTCGCTCGACCCCGCGATGAGTTCGGGGCAGCCCGAGGCGCGCATCGACGTCGCGCTCTACGAGGGCCTGGTCGAGTACCACCCGAAGACGATGGAGCCGATCCCCGGCGTCGCCGAGAGCTGGAAGGTCAACGGCAACGCGTCGGAGTTCGTCTTCTTCCTGCGCCATAACGCCAAGTTCTCGAACGGCGACCCCATCACCGCGCGCGACTTCGTCTACAGCTTCAAGCGCGGCCTGCGCCCCGAGCTGGCCTCGCGCGTGGCCTTCCTCGCCTGGGAGATTAAGGACGCCGAGGCCTACAACACCGGCGGCGCCTTCGTCCGCGACCCGAAGACCGGCCGCTTCGTGCTCGCCTCCGAGGCCGAAGAGTCGGGCGGCGGCGGCGCGGCCGAACAGACGACCGCGGCCGCCACGGGAGAGGACGCCGCGCCCGACACCGAGTTCCACCGCCGCATGCACCAGCCCAACCGCCTCTTCGTCCCCACGGACGAGAAGGAGAGGGCGAAGGCTTTCAAGGCCAACCCGAAGCTGGCCGCGCTCGTCGAGGGCAAGGAACTCGTCCCCGCGACCGCCGACGACGTGGGCGTCGAGGCCGTGGACGACTACACCCTGCGCATCACGCTCCGCCAGCCGGCGCCCTACTTCATGGGCCTCGTCCAGCACCAGTTCTTCCGCGTCGTCCACGAGAAGACGGTCGAGAAGTACGGCGTCAACTGGACGAAGCCGGGCAACATCGTCTGCAGCGGCACGCACATGCTCGCCGAGCACAAGCCCTACAACGAGCTGGTCGTCGTCAAGAACCCTTACTACTGGGACGCCGCCCAGGTGAAGCTCGACAAGATCGTCTTCTACCCGCTCGACGACCAGACGACGATGATGAACCTTTACAAGGCGGGCGAGGTGGACGCGACCTACAACCACACCGTCCCCTCCGCGTGGCTCCGGGCCGGGCTGCGCCAGGCGAGCGACTACATGGACGCGCCGGAGAACGGCTCGGTCTACTGGCAGATCAACACCACGGCGCCGCCGATGAACGACAAGCGCGTGCGCAAGGCGTTCGCGATGGCCATCGACCGCGACGCGCTGGAGAAGTTCCGCGTCGTCTCGAAGGCCAACAACGTCTTCGTCCCGTCGGGCATCCTGCACGGCTACCCGAGCCCGAAGGGCTACGACTTGGACATCGAGGGCGCGAAGAAGCTCCTGGCCGACGCCGGCTACAAGGACGCCTCGGGGAAGTTCGACGCGTCGAAGTTCCCGGCTACCAGCGTCGAGGTCATCTACAACACGAACGAGTCGAACCGGCAGGTCGCCGAGTTCATCCAGGCGCAGTGGAAGCAGAACCTCGGCCTGACCATCGGCCTGCGCGCCATCGAGTGGAAGACCTTCCTCAGCACGCGCGCCAAGCTGGAGTACAAGGGCTTCGCGGGCGGGGCCGGCTGGTCGGGCGACTACATGGATCCGTACACCTACCTCGGCCTCTTCGCGACCGAGGGGGGCGACAACGGGACGGGCTGGTACGACCCGAAGTTCGTCGACATGCTCAACGCCGCCAACCGCGAGCCCGACCAGGCGAAGCGCTACGCCATGCTCTCGAAGGCCGAGGAGTACCTGCTCGACAACGCCCCCATCATCCCGCTCACCAAGCCCGCGACGAGCTGGATGAAGAAGCCCTACGTCAAGGGCATGTACCCCAACGCGGCGACGCTCCACGCGTGGAAGTTCGTCTACATCGAGCACGACCCGGCGAAGTGGGACAGGGGGATGCCCGACATGACCACCGACCAGCTGGCCGAGGTGAAGGAGTAGCCGCGCGATGTTCCGCTTCATCGTCCGCCGCCTGCTGGTGACCGTGCCCATGGTGCTCGTCGTCATCACGCTGACGTGGGCGCTCATCCGGCTCGCGCCCGGCAACTTCTACGCGAGCGAGCGCAAGCTGCCGCCCGCCATCGAGAAGAACATCCGCACCAAGTACGGGCTCGACCAGCCCTGGTACGTGCAGTACGGCCGCGTGATGCGCAACATCATGACGCTCGACTTCGGGAACTCGCTCCGCTACGAGAGCGAGACGGTCAACGACGTGCTCAAGCGCACCGTCCCCGTCTCGGCGGCGGTCGGGATTTGCGCGTACCTGCTGGCGCTCCTCGTCGGGACGACGATGGGGACGCTCGCGGCGCTGAAGCAGAACTCGAAGCTCGACTACGCGGCGATGGGCCTCTCGATGCTCGGCATCAGCATGCCGAACTTCGTGCTCGGGCCGCTGCTCGTCCTCGTCTTCTCGCTCTCGCTCTACTGGCTGCCGCCCGCGCGCTGGGGCGGCTTCCCCTCGCGGAGCATCGTCCTGCCGGTGCTCACGCTCTCGGCCATCTACATGGCCTACATCGCGCGCCTGACGCGCGCCGGCATGCTCGAAGTCCTGCGTTCGGACTACATCCGCACGGCGCGCGCGAAGGGGTTGACCGAGCGGCAGGTCGTCCTGCGCCACGCGCTGCGCGGCGGGCTTTTGCCGGTCGTGTCGTTCACGGGGCCGGCGCTCGCCATCCTGATTACGGGCACGGTGGTCGTCGAGCGCATCTTCGCGCTGCCGGGCCTCGGGACGTACTTCATCAACGCGAACCTGAACCGCGACGAGCCGCTCATCCTCGGCATCGTCGCCTTCACGTCAATCCTCGTGCTGGTCTTCAACCTGATCGTCGATATCGCCTACGGCTTCATCGACCCGCGCATACGCTACTAAAGAGATGAGCGACGAGAGAACACCGCAGGTGCCGACCGAAGAGGGGCGTGCGCAAGACCCGTGGGGGGCGCAGGGCGGGCCGGCGCTCACGCCCCGCGGCACGCCGCAGAAAGCGCCCGTGACGGCGCGTCGCGGCGACGAGATACACGCCTTCCCCGAGACGGCCGTCGGCGAGGGCGACGTGCGCACCGCGGGCGAGGCGGGGCCGGCGCGCGGCACGTCCCTGTGGCGCGACGCCTGGAAGCGCCTCCTGAGGAACAGGCTCGCCGTCTTCGGCATGTTCGTCGTCGGCTTCATCGCCGTGGCGGTGCTGGTCGGCCCGGCCATCATCAAGGCGGCGACGGGCTTCACCTACGACTACATCCCGCCGGGGCAGGCCGTCTCCTACCCGCCCTTCACGTCCCCCGAGGGGGCCTTCTCGTGGACACACCCGATGGGGACGGACGCGGCGGGGCGCGACATGCTGGCGCGCGTGCTGCAGGGCGGGCGCATCTCCCTGATGGTCGGCGTCATCTCGACCTTCGTCTCGATCCTCATCGGCGTGACGTGGGGCGCGACGGCCGGCTACCTCGGCGGCAAGGTGGACGACCTTCTGATGCGCATCGTGGACGTGCTCTACGCGATCCCGTACATGATGATCGTCATCGTGCTGCTGGCCTTCTTCGGGGGCCGCACGCCGCTGCAACAGATCTTCCTGCTCTTCGCGGCGCTCGGGGCGGTGTCGTGGCTGACGATGGCGCGCATCGTGCGCGGGCAGGTCATCTCGCTCAAGAACCAGGAGTACGTGCTGGCCGCGCGCGCCACCGGGGTCTCGACGCCGAAGATTATTTTCAGGCACATCGTGCCGAACGCTTTGGGGCCGGTCATCGTCTACGCGACCCTGACCATCCCCTCGGTGATGTTGCAGGAGGCGTTCCTCTCGTTCCTGGGGCTCGGCGTGCAGGCGCCGTACGCCTCCTGGGGGAGTCTCGCGCAGGAGGGCATCCAGAACATCGCGGTCTTCCCCTGGCAGCTCATCTTCCCCGGCGTGACGATGGCGCTGACGCTCTTCTCGCTCAACTTCCTCGGCGACGGCCTGCGCGACGCGCTCGACCCGCAGATGCGAAAGTTTTAAAGACAGTAAATAGTGAATGGTAAATAGAGAATAGTTAAATCCATTTACTATTTACCGTTCACCATTCACCAAACGATGAGTCAGAACGGCACCCTACTTTCGGTCAAAGACCTGCGGACGTACTTCGAGACGGAGGACGGCACCGTGCGGGCCGTGGACGGCATCAGCTTCGAGCTGAAGCGGGGCGAGACGCTCGGCATCGTCGGCGAGTCCGGGTCGGGGAAGTCCGTGACGAACCTTTCGATCATCCGCCTCATCCCGAGCCCGCCCGGCCGGATAGTTTCGGGCGAGGTCTTATTTCACGGTCAGGACATCCTGTCGTTGCCCGAGGACGAGGTGCGGAAGATTCGCGGCAAGCGCATCAGCATGATCTTCCAGGACCCGATGACCTCGCTCAACCCCTTCATGCGCATCTCCAAACAGCTGATGGAGATTACGCGGCTCCACCTCGGCCACACGAAGGAGCAGGCCTACGAGCACGCCGTCAAGATGCTTGAGACGGTCGGCATCCCCGAGGCGCGCACGCGCGCCGACTCCTACCCGCACGAGTTCTCGGGCGGCATGCGGCAGCGCGTGATGATCGCGATGGCCCTCGCGTGCGAGCCCGAACTCCTCATCGCCGACGAGCCGACGACCGCGCTCGACGTGACCATCCAGGCGCAGATTCTCGAACTCATTAAGAACCTCAAGAGCGAGACGGGCACCAGCGTCATCCTCATCACGCACGACCTCGGCGTCGTCGCCGGGATGACCGACCACATCATCGTCATGTACGCCGGCAAGGTCTTCGAGCAGGCGCCGACGCGCGAGCTGTTCGAGCGGCCCGGCAACCCTTACACGAAGGGGCTTTTGAAATCCGTCCCCGACCCCGCGCACGAAGAGGGGACGGAGCTCTACCAGATTCCGGGCCTCCCGCCCGACGTGGCGCACCTCTCGCCCGACCAGTGCCCCTTCGCCGACCGCTGCTACCGCGCCGAGGAGATTTGTAAGAGGGAGTTCCCGCCATTCGTCCAGCTCAACGCCGAGCACTTCTCGCTCTGCCACTTCGCCGAAGAGGTCTACAACGAGTCGCTCGCCGCGGGGGCCGGCGAGGCACCTTCGCGCGGCGCGTTCATAGACCCGCAGGGTCGGACGGAGGGCGGCCGATGAGCGTGCAGAATGTGCAGGCGGGCGCGGGCGGCGCGCGCCCGCCGCAGATGACTTCGGAGCGCGAGCCGCTCATCTCCATCCGCGAGTTGAAAGTGCACTTCGACCTCGGCGGCGGGACGGCCTTCGACAAGCTGATCGGCGGCTCGCCCGTCCGCAAGGTCGTCAAGGCCGTGGACGGCGTCTCGCTCGACATCTACCCCGGCGAGACTCTGGGGCTGGTGGGCGAGTCCGGCTGCGGCAAGTCGACGCTCGGGCGCGCGCTGCTGCGCCTGACCGAGCCGACCTCGGGCCAGGTGCTCTTCCGCGGGCGCGACCTCGCGCGCCTGTCGAAGCGCGACATGCGGGGCCACCGCCGGCACCTGCAGATGATCTTCCAAGACCCTTACGCGTCGCTCAACCCGCGCATGACGGTCTCGCAGATCATCGGCGAGCCTCTGGAAACCTTCGGCCTCGGGCGCGGCCGCGAACGCGAAGACCGCGTGCGCGAGCTGATGCGCGTCGTCGGCCTGAGTCCGCATTTCGTCAAGCGCTACCCCCACGAGTTCTCCGGCGGGCAGCGCCAGCGCATCGGCATCGCGCGGGCGCTCGCCGCAGACCCCGACTTCATCGTCGCCGACGAACCCATCTCGGCCCTCGACGTCTCCATCCAGGCGCAGATCATGAACCTGATGGAGCGCCTCCAGCGTGAACGTGACCTGACCTACCTCTTCATCTCACACGACCTGCGCGCCATCCGCCACGTCTCCGACCGCGTGGCCGTCATGTACCTCGGCAAGCTGGTCGAGCTGGCCGACGCCAAGGTCATCTACCGCGACCCCCTGATGCCCTACACGAAGGCGCTCATCTCGGCCGTCCCCGTGCCCGACCCTAAAGTCGAGGCCTCGCGCCAGCGCATCGTGCTCCAGGGCGACGTGCCCTCGCCCATCAACCCGCCCGCGGGGTGCCGCTTCCACACGCGCTGCCCCTGGGCGATTGAGAAGTGCAGGGAGGTCGTGCCGCCCCTGGCCGAGATCAAGCCGAACCACTTCGCGGCCTGCATCCGCATCAGCCCGGAAGAGCCCGACATCGAAAAAGTCGCGCCGGGCGACGCGCCGGGGCTGCGCGGCACGGGGCGCGTCATCGCGCAGTGAAATTCCCCCGCCATTAGCAGTTTTAACAACGGTGACAGGGCCGCAGACCTCTTTTTGTGCGCGTGCCGCGCCGGGTCTGGGTTCGGCCTTGTTTATTGCCGTGCGGGCAAATATACTGCGTTCGGAGGATGGTGGCGCCGTTTGGCGCGGCCGCTCTCTCTGGGATTGCTTCACGAACGGGCCACTCCGCCAGCGCAGTCGAACCTCCCTCCGTCCGCAATTCGAGTCCGAGATCGTGTCGCGACAGCTAATGGACAACACCACCCCGCCCCAAGTGGGTGCTGCCCAGAGCAAGACTTCCGCCGTGCTGCCACGCGGCTGGGCGGAGGTACAGGAGGGGCTCGCCTCGGCTTCGGGGCTCGCGCTCCTGCTGGTCGACGGCCGCCAGCCGCCCGCGCTCGCCGTCTCGAATAACAACTCCATCTGCCACGCGTTCCAGTCTTCGCCCGCGCACGCGCACCTCTGCCAGCCCGACTGCGGGGCGGCTTACGGGCGCGCCCTGAGTGAGGGCGGCACCGTACAATACCGCTGCCACGCGGGGCTCCACTGCTTCGCCGCGCCCGTTCACCTGGGCGCGGGCGCGCCCCTGGCCGTCATCGGCGGCCGCTCCTTCCTGCGCGTGGCCGACTACCGCGCGCTGGCCGAGCGCATCCGCGCCGGCGACCTCTCGGACTTGCTCGCGGCAGACCTCTTCGCCAACGTCATCTTCGCCTCGCGCCAGGACCTCGAGGTGCTCTCCGCGCGCGTCGCGCACGCGGCCGAGTCGTTCGCGTCCGACGCCGCGGGGCGGCCGGCGGCCGAGCCCTCGCCGACGGCGGGCGCCGACGGCATCCCGGCCGACCTCGTCAATGATATTGAAGCGGAGGCGGGGCACGTGACGAACGGGCACCACCCGCCCGTGCCGAAGGCGGATGAGGGGGCCGGGCAGGCGGGTGAGGCGGCGGCCGCGCCGAACGCTGTGGCCGAAGCCTACACCGCGCGCCCTTCGCTGTCGGGCGGTTCGCTCGAGGAGGCCTGCCGCAGGGCCGTCAAGACACTTTCGGAGGACTACGGCGTCCGCTCGCTCGCGCTGCTGCTGCGCACGGACGACAGCTTCTACGCGACCTGCGTCACCGGCCTCTTCGAGAAGAAGCCGCCGCGCGTCGCCCTCAAGCCGAAGGAGATTAAACTCCTGCTCGCCGCGACGAAGGGCGACTCCATCGCCGTCCCCGCGGGCGGGCGTACCGGCCCGAAGCACGAGGAGGCCGTCGAGCTCTTCCCGCTCGTCGTCGGCGACGAGATCAAGGGCGCGCTGCTCGTCGGCGACGAAGACCTGAGGGAAGAGCAGCGCCGCGCGCTCGCCACCTTCTGCCGCGACATCTCGATGCCGCTTGAGCTGAGCCGCCTGCGCGAAGAACTCGAACGCCGCACGCGCGCCGCCACGCACCTGCGCGCCTTCACCGAGGTCGTCAACTCGACCCGGCCCGAGGACGCGTACACGACCATCCTCCGCCACTCGGCCGAGCTGCTGCGCGCGGAGCGCGGCTCGCTCCTCCTCTTCGACGAGAGCGCCGGCCAGCTCTCGGTCAAGGCCGCGGTCGGCCCGCGCGCCGACGTGACCCTCGGCGAGGGCGTGCGCCTCGGCGAGGGCGTCGCCGGCGCGGTGCTGCGGGAGGGCAGGCCCGCGGTCGTGCGCGACGTGTCGAAGGTCTCGGGCTGGGACGCCGACTCGACTTCGGAGCGGAGTTATAAGACGAAGTCTTTCATCAGCTATCCCATCACCGTCGGCGTGCGCAAGGTCGGTGTCCTGAACGTGACGGACAAGGCCGGCGGGGGCGCGTACGACGAGTTCGACCTCGGCCTGCTCGACATGATCGCGCCGCAGATGGCGCTCGCGCTCGACCGCGTCGAGTGGCACAGCAAGGCGACGCAGTTCCAACTGCTCTCGATCACAGACCCTTTGACGGGGCTCGTCAACCGCCGCTACCTCGAAGAGCGTTTGCAGGAGGAGCTGGAGCGCTCGAAGCGCCACCGCTTCGCGATGAGCTTCATGATGGTGGACATCGACGACTTCAAGGCGTACAACGACGCGCACGGCCACCAGGCCGGCGACCTCGCGCTGGAGATGACGGCGCAGTGCCTGAAGACGGCGCTGCGCTCGGCCGACGTGGCGGCGCGCTACGGCGGCGAGGAGTTCAGCATCCTGCTCCCGCAGACGGGACTCGCCGAGGCGCGCGCCATCGGCGAACGCATCCGCCGCCGCATCGAGCGCACGCAGTTCCCGCACGGCCAGTCGCAGCCGCTCGGCGCCGTCACCGTCTCCATCGGCGTCTCCTCCTTCGGCGCGGAACTCGACACGCCGGCCGAGGTCATCCGCGCCGCCGACCGCGCCCTCTACGCCGCGAAGGCGAAGGGTAAGAACTGCATCGAGACCTTCGAGCCGGCGAAGCGGCGCAAGGCCGCGGGCGCACAGGGGAAGGAGCTGCGGCGCGAGGAGGGCGCCGAAGAGGGCTGAGAGAGGGGATGCCGGTCAGGACTCCCAGGCAGAGGCGCATACTCGCGCGCGTCGCCCCCGAGCAGTTCGTCGGGCGCGGCGAACAACTGCGCGAGCTGACCGCGCTCGGCTCGCCGCGGGCCGAGCAGAGGGGCGTGCTCCTCTTCGCCTCGCCGCAGTCGGGCGTCTCGGAGCTTTTAAGACAGACCTTCGACGAGCTGTTCCGGCAGCGCGGCGGCCCGGCCCCCGTCTACTTCGCCTTCACGCGCGCGGACGCCGCGACGACCGCCGCCGCGCGCCGCTTCCTCCAGACGTTCCTGACCCAAGTCGTGGCCCACCGCCGCGACGACCCCGCGCTCGTCTCCGCGACGCCGACCCTGCGGACGCTGCTCGACCTCGCCGCGCCGCAGGACTACGAGTGGGTCGAGCGCCTGATACAGGACTTCGAGCGCGCGCAGGGCGAGGGGGACGAGCGCGCCCTGATCAGGCTCTGCCTCGGCGCGCCGCAGCAGGCCGCCGCGCACGGCGCGCGCGCGGTCGTCATGTTCGACGACCTGCAGGCGGCCGAAGGCTTGCGCGGCGAGGTCTCGCTCGGGCCGGCGGTCGCGCAGTCCGCCGCGCAGTGGGGCGTGCCCTTCGTCGTCGCGGGGCCGCGCCGCCGACTGCTCGATTTACTGAACGGCTCGCTCCCGCTGGCCGCGCTCGAGGGCCTGCGGAAGATTCACCTCGACCGCCTGAAGGAGGCGGACGCGAGCGCGCTCGTCGAAGGTCTGGCCCAGAGACTCGGCGTTACTCTGAACGACGAGACGCGCGACCTCGTCGTGCAGCAGCTCGAAGCGAGCCCGTACCTCATCGCCGCGCTGCTCGACGCCGCGCACACGAAGGGCAAGGGCCTGACCGGCTTCCGGGAGTTCCTGAGTCTCTACGTGGACGAACTGCTGGGCGGCCGCGTCGGGCGGCGCTACGCCGCGGTGCTCGAAGAGGTGGCGGCGGCGCCCGCGCTGCGCCGCGCCCTGCTGCGCGTGCTCTACGAGGCGGCGACGAATCCTTCGAGCAAGTCGCCGGCCGAGGTCTGGATGAAGCGGCTCGGGGCGGACGTTCACGAGTTCGACCGCGTGGTGCGCCTGCTCCACATGCACGAGCTGGCGAACTTCCACGCCACCTACGTCGAGACGACGCCGTCCGCGCCGTGGCGCGACTTCCTCCGCGCGAGCTACCGCCTGCAGGTCGCCGCGGAGCCGCGCGCCCTCGTCGTCGCGGACACCCTGGTCGAGACCCTCAAGCGCGCGCCGCAGACGATGGCGCGCCACTACCGGCGCGAGTCGGCGCTCGGGCTGGGCCGCGTGATGCGCGCCTTCAACTTCCAGAGCGTGCCCGTCTCCCTGTTGCGCTACGACCGCTGGGCGCGCACCTACCGAGGGCTTGCGCGGGAGGAGGCGCGGGCCGGACTCGCGACCGAGACCGACACGCTGCCCCTGCCGCAGGTCGTCCACGCGGCGAGCTGCGCCTCCTTCCACCCGCCGATGCGACAGCTCTGCGACGAGGAGCGTTGCACGGTCGCGCACGGCTTCGAGACCGGCGGCTACAACGCGGGGGGCGAGGTGGTCTGGATCGCCGCCGAGGTCGAATCCAAGTTGGAAGCGGGTCGCGCGCTCGCGGAGCTTTGGCTCGACCGGCTCGAACAGGTGTCGCAGGCGTGCGGCTTCGAGCGGGCGCGCTTCTGGCTCGTCTCGCGCGAGGGCTTCTCGGCCGACGCGGCTGAACTCCTGAGCGAGCGCGACGCCTACGGCTCGTGCCGCGAGCAGTTGGAACACCTGGCGGCGCTGCTCTCTAGCGAGGGCGAGGGGGCCGGCGAAGGCGGGGCCGACGAGTTCGCGATAGAGCTGCCGATGCTGGAGGACACGGAGCTGATCGCGGCGCACACGGTCGAGCAGATCGCGCGCCGGATGGAGTTCCAGCCCGAGGCCATCAACCAGATCAAGACGGCGCTCGTCGAGGCGTGCATCAACGCCGCCGAGCACTCCCTGAGCACCGAGCGAAAAATCTATAACCGGTTTCGGGTGGAAGATGATAAATTAGTCATCACTGTATCGAGCCGAGGGCTGGCCGTCCCCGTTACTCTCCCCGAGAACGGCGTCGCCGACAAGAACGGCGGCGAGGGCGCGAAGGGGCGCCGAGGCTGGGGGCTCAAACTCATCCGCACGCTGATGGACGACGTGGAGTTCGAGCGCGTCGACGACGGCACCCGACTGCGGATGACGAAGTACCTGCGCAAATAGCCAAGAGAGAAGGGAAGACCTGCCGAGATGTCAGAGCCTCTCGCCGCCGCCCCGAAGGCGGAGTTGTGTGAGTTAGTGGCGGTCGTCTACGCGGGCGACTACGTCAACAAGCTGAGCGGCCAGCGCATCGAGCGGGAGTGCCTGACGAGGATGGAGCGGGGCTGCCGCGCGCTCGTCATCAACTTCCGCGACACGGAGCTGGTCAACAGCATCGGCGTCTCGATCCTGCTCGGCGTCATCGACGAGGCCGAGCGGCGCGGGGCGCGCGTGGCCTTCACGAACGTCTCGTTGCACACGCTCAAGCTCTTCGAGCTGCTCGGCCTGACGCGCCTCGTCCTCCTGGCCGACAGCGACGAGTCGGCGCTGGCGACCCTGGAAGAGTTCTCGGCGCAGCCCAACGGACACTGACAGTTAGTAAATAGTGAATGGTAAATGGTGAATAGTCGTTGAGTGCGGCAGCGGAGCGGGATACCTGCGCCGCGCGGAAACACCCGGTCGCCATTTACCATTTACTATTCACCATTCACCAGCTATGTCTGACAGCACGCGGATGGTTCTGCACGCCTTCGCGGCGCTCGCCGACCTGGGCGAGGAGATCGCGGAGACGAGCGACTTCGAGGAGATGGTGCGCTCGGCGCTCCACGTCGTCCTCGGGGCGATGGGCATCCGCCGCGGCGCGGTGGCCGAGTTCGACCGCGAGCGCGGCGCGCTCCACTTCGTCGCCGCGCGCGGCTACGACGACGCGCGCGCGCTCGACCTCTCGCCCAAGTCGCAGCCGACGGCGAACGGCAACGGCGGCCACGCCGCGCAGGACTTCGCGCGCGTCGAGCGCGAGCTGCGCGAGAAGCTCTCGGGCGTCGAGGTCGTCACGCCGCTCGTCGTGCGCGGCGAGCTGGTCGGCGTGATTCTGCTGGGGGGCAAGGCGAGCGGCGAGCAGTTCACGCAGGAGGAGAAGGAGCTGGCGCGCGCGCTCGGGCGCCACGTCGCCGTCGGGATGCACAACCACCGCCTGCTGCGCGAGGTCGAGCGGAGGGCCGAGGAGAACCGCAACCTCTACGAGAGCCTGAAGGGCAGCTACAAGGACACCGTGCGCGCCTTCGCCGCGGCCATCGACTGCAAGGACAAGTACACGCAGGGGCACTCGGAGCGCGTGGGTAAGTACAGCGAGATCATCGCGCGCGAGATGGGCTGGAAGGACGACGAGGTCGAGGCCATCGCCATCGGCGGCTACCTGCACGACGTGGGCAAGCTCGTCGTCGACCGCGACATCATCAACGCGCCCTACCGCATCGACGCCAAGCAGTCGTCGGAGCTGAACCGGCACCCGGCCGCGGGCTACGAGATTCTGCGGCCCATCACGCACCCTTTCGCGGACATCCCGCTCATGGCGCGCTACCACCACGAGCGGCCCGACGGCCGCGGCTACCCCGAGGGACTCACCGAGGAGCAGATTCCGCCCGGCGCTAGGATCGTCTCGCTCGCGGACTCGTTCGACGCGATGACGACCGACCGCCCTTACCGCCGCCGCCGCACCTTCGAAGAGGTGGTCGCCGACTTCCGCCGCAACGCCGGCCGCCAGTTCTCGACGAACGTCGTCCTCGCCCTCTGCCGCGCGCTCCTGAAAGAGGCCCGCGGCGAGACCAGGCCCCGCCACATGATCCGCATGCTCGGCAAAGACTACGTCGAAGAGCAGACCCTCCCCGCCCTCGTCCAGCTCATCGCCGACCTCGAATCCGGCAGCGCCGCGACCGTCTGACGGGCTGTATCAATTACCGTCGTCCTTCAAGGGCACGGGCGGTGTCTCGCCCCGCGGCTCTTCGTCTACGACGGGCTGATTGAGGTAGCTGCCCTTGCCGATGAAGAACTTCGCCCAGCGGGGCGGAGTTTTCTCGTGAAAGAGGTAGGCTAGCTTCAGCCACACTTTGATGTTGACGTACCAGAGTAGACACAGGAAGACGAACCCGCTCCACTCTATTCCGTAAAAGACGTAAGACTTGGTGTCTCCGATAAGCAAGAAAGCAATCTTGCTTGTTTTCCAATCGTTCCAGATGATGAGGGCGTGGACTATGACGGCGAGGGTGATGATTACCATCGCCGACCACCTGAATCCGCGGTTATCTCTTTTAGGCGATGAGAGCACCGGAATCCTTCTCAGCATCTCATAACTCTCTTCGTACAGTTGAGGGTTCTTCTCTTCAACCTTAAAAACCTCGGCCCGCTTCTTGGCACTGGTCAGGCTGTCCAGCTCGCGGTAGAAGTTTGAGCGGAGAACGATTAGGAAGATGAAGAACAGGATGGCGCTCGCCAAGCCGAGGTCGTTCACGTCGAGCACGCTCCCGAAGATCGGCAACTGTATCCTGCGCAGCTCTCCCCTTAGTCTGAGTAGCGCACCCAGTTGCTCTTTGTATTTCTCCTGCGTCGATGGCTTATCCGTCTCTCCCCGTAGATGTAGTTCCTCGACGTACTCCTTCGCGCTTATGCACTCACGGGTGTTGGCCTTCTCCGGCTCTTGGAGGCAGTCGTACGCCACCTGCATCTTTTCAAATCTCGCGCCCGCCCAGTCGAGGACGGTAGTGTTGACGTAGACAGTTAGAAACACGACGGCCACCGTCAGGAGGAGGTAGAGGGAATTACGAGTGCGGGTTACAGCCTGAGTCGCCGCGTCCAGATAGAGCTTGAAGTCGAGATGTTTCTGGACGCGTGCCTCATCTAGGTTGGGAGCGCTGGCTATATTCTCGGACATGTTGAGGTCTCCTTGAAGGCGCGTCGTGTTGAGGTGGCAGAGCGGGCTGCGGCTGAAGTCCCGCGCCTACGTGTGTGTTGGATGAGAAGCTGGCGGCGACAGGAGCCGTCAGAGGTGACGACATTGAGCGCCGACAAAGTATGTCCACAGTTGCGAAATGTCAATAAAAAATGTCGCACGGCGCTTTCAAAATAGGCTTGACTTGGGGGGCGGGCGTCAATAAAGTTGCGCGCGACTTTCACCAGCGGGCGCCGCACCACAGTTCCGGGTCGGCGCGGGCATGCCCCTGCCGCGCCGGCCTTCCTTCAAGACGCTGCCTGGACTCGTTCCTTCGAGCCCAACCACGGAGAGGAACAGATGCATAACTTCAACTCCACACCCGTCCGCCGCATTGTGTCTGCCGCCGCCCTTTTGTGTCTCGTCCTGCTGACCGCGCCCGCCGCCTCGGCCTGGGGGGCGGGCGGGCACATGATGACCGCCAAGATCGCCTTCGACCGTCTCAACCCGAAGGCGAAGGCGGAGGCCGAAAGGCTGATGGCGATTGTGATCGAACCGGCCGACGTGACGAGCAAACGCCTCGGGTTCTTCCGCGGCTCCGTCTGGCCGGACGACGTGAGGAGTCGCCCCGGCTTCGAGTTCTCCGGCAAACTGCACTTCGCGGACTTCCCCTTCAGCGTCGACTCGACGCCGCTCCCGGACTTGCCCGAACCGGAGAACGTCATCGTCGCGCTCGGGCGCTACGTCGAGGTCTTGAAGACGAGCACCGACGACAACGAGCGCGCGCAGGCGCTCCGCTTCGTCATCCACTTCGTGGGCGACATCCACCAGCCGCTCCACTGCTCGACGAGGGTCGACGAGACTCTCCCGAAGGGTGACCAGGGCGGCAACCTCTTCCTCGTTTTAGCGCCGGGCCGGGTCAAGCTGCACAGCTTCTGGGACGGCGGGCTGAACTCGTTCCCGAAGGGCGGCGGGCCTCCCGACTTCGAGCCACCCCCGCAGGGACTCATCGACGCCGCGGTGCCGAGCATCATCAAAGAGAACCCGGACACAAACCATCTACTCCAACTCGACAACCCGACTAACTTTCAGGGCTGGGCGGACGAGAGTAGCTGGCTGGCCGAGAAATACGCCTACGCCGGAAGGAAACTCGTCCCCGAAAGCACGATAACGGAAGGCTATAAGAAGGACGGCGTCAGGATTGCCCGGCGTCGCGTCGCCTGGGGCGGCTACCGTTTGGCGGCGCTGCTCAACTCCATCTGGCCGGGGTGACGAGTCCGCCCCTCATTTCGTGAACTGTCTGAAGATGGGAAGCGCCTCGGAGTGGTAGGGCGGCTGCGGGTCGAGGGGCTTGGCCTGCATGCGGACGACCACGAGGTCTTGAGAGGGGAAGACGTAGAGGTTCGTGTCGAGGTAGCCGAGCGCGGCGTAGCCGTCGGGGACGAGCCACCAGAGGAGTCCGTAGTTGGGGTTGAGCTTCTGCGAAGGCTTTGTGGACTCCGCGACCCACGACTCGCTGATGACGCGCCGCCCGCGCCAGGTGCCTTTGCCGAGCATGAGCATGCCGAGGCGCGCGAAGTCGCGCGGCGTCGTCTCCATGTCGGCGTACGTCCAGGCGTGCCCCTTCAGGTCGAGGTGGAGGCGCGTGTCGTTCATCCCGAGCGGCCCGAAGAGGCGGCGGCGCGCGTAGTCCTGCGCCGGCTCGCCCGCGGCGCGGTCGATGACGGGCGAGAGCAGTTGGACACCCTCGTTGCTGTAGTCCCAGGCCGCCCCCGGCTCGGCGGCGAGCGGCAGGCCTTTGACGAAGGGGTTCTTGTCGCTGACCCTCCCGACGCCCTCATCCTTCATACGCGGCAGGCCCGAAGTCATTGTGAGCAGGTGGCGCAGCGTGACCTTTCCCTTCGCCCCCGCGCACCACTCCTCGACGTACCTGCAGACGGGCTCGTCGACGCCCTTAATCTTCCCGTCGTCGACGAGCGCGCCGACGAGCAGGCCGGTGACGGACTTCGTGCTCGACATCGCCATCGTCGGCTCCTGGTAGCGCGGGCCGTAAAGCTCCTGGACGATCTTCCCCTTGTAGACGACGAGGCAGGCGTCCGCGCCCGTCCGCAGGCAGAGTTCCGCGTGGCGCTTCAGGGCTCCGACGTTGAGGCCCAACGCCGCAGGGTCGGCGGTCTGCCAGAAGTCGTCCCCGCGCGCGGGCGCGGGCGCGGCCTTCCCCGACAGCTCGGAGCGGAGGCGGCCGGTCTCAGCCGCGAGCCAGCCCGGGGCGGAGGGCAGGTTCTGACAGCGCTGGTCGAAGGCGTCGAGCGTCGCCCGCGCCTCGTCCGGCCTGCCCAGCCTCGTCTGCGCGTACGCGAGGTCGTAGAGCGCCTCGCACCTCTGCGCGTCCGGCTTCCGCCCGGCCGAAGCGAGGAACTCCTGCGCGAGGCGCGCGGCCTCGTCCCATCGGCCGTTGCGGTTCAGCTCCATTATCCGCGCGAGCGGCGAGTCCTGCCGCGGCGCGGCCGCGGGCGCGGGAAGGGGAGCGCACGCGAGCACGAAGAGCGGCGCGGAGAGTACAAGGGCGCGGAGGTTTATCCGGACGGTCGTACGGGTGCGAGGCGTGTGTCTCATGGTAAGCACATACGGCCTCGCGCGCGCCGCGGTTCGCCCCGTTCACTTGGGCTGGATGCGGAGGGTGAAGCTGGCGATGTCGATCTTCTGGTCGGGGAGGACTTCGACGCGCTCCTCGCGCGGGACTTCGCGGCCGCCGACGAAGGTCGGGTTCCGGCCCTTGGGCGTGAACCAGTAGCGGCCGGTGTTGTCGAGTTCGAGCGTGGCGTGGCTGCGGCTGACCTCGGGGTCGCCCTTCATGATTATGTCCACGGTGACCGACTTCGAGCCGCGGCCGATGGTGACCTCCTGCTTGTAGACGGGCTCGACCGACTGCCGCTGGCCGTTGCGCCAGACCTCGACGCTGTAGAGCGCCGCCGGCGGCCTCGCGGCCACGCGCGTCACGTCGCTCTCGAGCTCGCCCGTCACGCCCTCCGAATGCTCCTCCGGCTCGGCCGCCGCGGTCGAGGTGAGTTCGGCCGGCCGCGCCGTGACCATCGTGTGGCCGCCCTGCTCGTTCGACTCCCAGACGGGCTGGACGCGGAACTGCCCCTTCTCGAGCGTGCCGTCCACGCGCAGCTCGACCGCGAACTGCTTGGTCGCCAACTGCGTCTGCCCCGAGAGCTCGCGCGCGCGCTCCGAGAGGACGTAGTACAGGCCCTGCTCCAAGCCGCGCCGCTTCTCGCCCTGCCACTCCTTGTCGTCGTCGTTCGAGAGGTAGACGACGTACTCGGGCGGGATGTAGGTGGGGCCGCCGGGCGGCGTGAACATCTCGCGCTGCATGACGGACTCGACCTCGCGCGCGACTTTCACGAGGAAGTCTTCCCAGATGCGGCGCGGGCGCGCCTTCTCGTCCACCTCGGCCAGAGGGTCGTCCGAAACCTCCCCGTCAATCCAACGCCGAATCGAATCGATTATGCTCACTGTCTTCGTCACCTCTCAGCGGGGCATGAGTTAAGACTTCGTTTTCAAGAGAGTGCTGTTGACCCAGCCCGTGTCCTCCGAGTCGGGGTCTGACTTCGCGCGCCCGTGCTCGACGACCTCCACCTGGAACCACTTGCCGTTCACCTGCAGGACGCGCACGGTCGAGCCGACCTCGGCCACGCCGACCTTTGCGTAACTCGGGTCGGGGCCTTTGCGCAAGTTTACATCGGTCGTGGTCACAAATTCACTCCCGACGGTTCCAGTTTTGTTCGCGGGCGCGCCGCCGGCCTGCCTCTGCTGCTGCGTCTCGCCGCCGCGGACTGCCCGCACGTAGCGGAAGGTCGCGTAGAGCATCCCCGAGAAGGCCAGCAGGAGCAGCAGCGCCACGCCCCACTTGCGCAGGCGCGGGGGGACGCGCGAGGCGCGCCCGCCGGAAGCGGGGCGACGTTCCGGGTAGTCCCTCTCGGTCGCGTCAGCGCGCTGGCGCGCGGTGTGGTCGGGGCCGTCCGCGAACTCTTTGACGGCGGCGGGCGGCGCGGACTCGCTGATGGGGACGACGAAGCGGTGGCGTCCCGCATCGTTGGCCGCGCGCGCCACGCGGTCGAAGGTCGGCGCGGGCGGCGGCGCGGGCGTGAAGCCGCGCGGGCCGGGGCCGTTGCCGTGCCCGCCCTCGTCCGGCTCGCCCGGCCCCGCGACGCCGCCGTCGGGACGGCGCAAGGGGAGCGTCTGTGCCATCGTCGCGTCGCGCAGCTCGCGCCAGAATTCCTCGACCGTCTGCTGGCGCTTGAGCGGGTTCGTCTGCGTCGCGCGCTCGAGGACGCGCAGGACGTAGTTCGCCCACGCTTGGGGGGCGAACTCCTGCGGCAGTTGCGTGATGGGCTTCTGCGAGAAGCGGCGCGGCGACTCGCCGGTCAGAACCATGTAGGTCGTCTTCGCCAGGGAGTAGACGTCGGCCGCGGGCGTGAGCTGCACGGGCCGCGGCCTCGTGAGCGAGGCCGTGTCGAGCGGGCCGGTGACGGCCAGCGGGTGGTGCTCGGGCGCGGCGTAGACGTCCGTGCCGACGCGCGTGATGGCGCCCTCGGCGGCCTCGATCTTGGCGACGCCGAAGTCCGCGATCTTGATGGTGTGCTGGTCGGCCGTGAGCAGGAGGTTCTGCGGCTTGATGTCGCGGTGGATGACGCCGTGCTGGTGCGCGTGCGCCAGCCCCTTGCAGACCTGCTCCAGGTAGAAGAGCGCGCCGTCGAGCGGCAGGGGACGGCGCAGCACGAGCGCCTGCAGGTCTCCGCCCGAGAGGTATTCGAGGACGAGGTAGTGGAACGTGCGCCCCGAAAGGTCTATCGCGGTGCCGTGGCCGAGGCGGCTGATGATGTTCGGGTGGCGGACGCGGTCGAGCGCGATGGCCTCGTTGCGAAAGTTCTCGACGAGCGTGCGCTCAAGCTCCGGGTCGGGCATCCCCTGGAGGTGCGTGTTGAGCGCCTTGATGACGACGAGGCTGGGCGCGCCCTCCTGCGCCGCCGCGTCGCGCGCCACGTAGACCTCCGAGTAGCTCCCGCGCCCGAGGCAGTCGAGCACGTCGTAGCGCCCGTCGAGTCTACACTGCTGAAGCTTCAGCTCGCTCATCGTGAATCAGTGATTACGGTGTCGGCGCGGTCGCGGGTTCGGTGGTGGCCGCGGGCGTCTGCTGCTGCGGCCGGACAAGTTCGGAGAGGGCGTCGGCGGCCTGGCGCGCGGCGGCCTCGTCGTTGGCCCGCAGGTGCGCGGCGACCTTGGCGAGGCGCGTGTCGATCTTGAGTTCGCCGTTGGCGGGCGTCATGTTCTCGTTGATCCTCTGGATGGCGCGGTCGAAGGCCGCGGCCGCGTCCGCCTGGCGGTCTGAGAGCAGCAGCGCCCGCCCGTACAGGTAGAGGAACTCGGGGTCGCTCGATTCGAGCGGCTGGCCGTTGGCCTCGGTCGCCATCCGCTGGGCCTCCGTCGCGGGCGAGAGGTCTACGGCGCGGCGCAGGCGCGCGAAGTGCTCGGCGGGCGTCTCCGTGAACGCCGCCTCGGGCGTGCGCGTCGGCGCCGGGCTGGGCGTGGGCGCGGCCGCGGCCGGCATCAGACGACTGCTCATCCCTCTGCGCTCGAACACCATCCCCACGTAGAAGGCCAGCGCCGCCACCCCGATTGTCAGAAGCAGTGCGCCGAACATCAGCAGTCCGCGCCCCCCGCCGTTCTTCGCGGGGCGGACGTTTGATGAAGGCGAAGCCGCCTTTGATGTCTCCTGAGAGACGCCGTGCCCGCCGCCCGCGGCGCCCGCCTTCGCCTCGGCGGCGGGCTGCGTGGCGACGCCGACGGACTGGCCGACCGCGGAGTCGAAGGGCCTGCGGAGGTGTGGGACGGGCGTGTCGGGGAGCGTGCGCGCCGTGTGCAAGGCCGCGCGCTCGGTGACGAGGGTCTGTTCTTCGTCCGTCTCGGTCTCGTGGATGTCGTTGCCGCCGCCCTCGCCGCCGACGCGGACGACGACGGCCGTCAGGTTGTCCTCGGCGCCGCGCTCGAAGCAGCGCTTCTTAAACTCCTCGCAGGCGCCTTCGAGCGTGCGCGCGTTGCGGAGCACCGTCGAAATCTCGTTGTCGGGGACGTGGCGCGTGATGCCGTCGGAGCAGAGGAGGAAGACCGTGCCGCGCTCGACCTCGAACGAGCGCATGTCCACCTCGACCGAAGACTCGGCGCCGAGCGCGCGGCTGATGACGTTGCGGTTCGGGTGCGTCGCGGCCTGCTCGGGCGTGAGGCGGCCGGCGCGCATCTCCTCCTCGACGAGCGAGTGGTCTTGCGTCTCGCGCGAGAGGCGGCCGTCGGGCGCGAGGCGGTAGAGGCGCGAGTCGCCGACGTGGCCCACGGTGGCGCGCAGGCCGTCGAGGTGGAGCGCGACGATGGTCGTCGCCATCATCGCGAAGCGCGGCTGCTCGCGCGAGAGGCGGTAGATGGAGTCGTTGGCCCGCTGGATGGCGATCTCCATCAGGTCTTCGACGTCCTCGCCGTCGTGCTGGTTGGCGAACGCCTCCTGTAAGACCTCGATGGCGGTCTGGGAGGCGACCTCGCCGGCCTGCGCGCCGCCGACGCCGTCGGCGACGGCGAAGATGCGGTGCGCGGCGTCGCACAGCATCGAGTCTTCGTTCTCGGGGCGCTTCTCGCTCAGGCCGCGGTCGGTGACCGACGCCGCCTCGATGGAGACCGCCCTGGGGTCTGCTGTCATTGAACCGCCTCCGGTAACTTGTACTCTTCCTCCTCGCGCGGCTCGCGGACGGCCGCCGCCGAGCGGAGGTCGGGCGCTTCGGCGTCGCTGGCGTTGCGGTGCGAGAAGGCCAGGAGCATCCCCAACATGGCGAAGCTCGTGATGAGGCTGAAACCCCCGTGGCTGACGAAGGGAAGCGTGATGCCCGTCATCGGCAGGGCGCGGGTCGTGCCGCCGACGTTGACGATGGCCTGGAAGCCGATGAAGGCCGTGAGCCCCGCCGAGCAGAGCTTGGTGAACATGTCGCGCGCCTCGATGGAGGTGCGCACGCCCGCGTTGACCAGGACGACGAGCGCGAGCAGGACGACCGCGCCGCCGACGAGTCCGAACTCCTCGCCGATGGCCGCGTAGATGTAGTCCGAGTCGGCGACGGGAATGACTTCGGAGAAGCCGAGCCCCAGCCCGCGGCCCGTCGTCCGCCCGGCGGCGAGGCCGAACGTGGCCTGCGAGGGCTGGAAGGCGATGCGGTCGAACCAGACGTCCACGTTGACGGTCTTCTGCATCGCGGGACTCTGCTCGGCCAGCTCCTTCATGCGCTGGTCGCGCGCGAGCGCGTCCTCGTAGTCCTTCTTCCACCACTCCGTGTCGGGCGCGGGCGGGTCGAAGCCGTCGAGCCAGAGGTGGAAGCGCTGCTTGATGCGGTCGGGCAAGATCGTGCGGACGGGCGCGGCGATGGTGGCGAGCGTCGGCACCTTCTCCTGCACGTTGACCGGCAAAGCGCCGACGATGAGGATGACGACGACCAAAACGAGCGAGCCGACGAAGACTAAGAGCTGCGGCCAGCGGCGGACGGCGACGAGGTAGAGCGTCGTGTACGCGCCGCTGAAGACGAGCATCTGCCCGAAGTCCTTCAGGGCGAAGAAGGGGATGAACGGGATGAGGCCCATCGCGAGGAGCGGGATGACGTTGCGCGCGCGCGGCATGCCCCAGTAGGTGCGGGCCAGTTCGCGGTAGTGAACCGTCAGGATGCCCGCGAAGCCGAGCAGGAAGGGAATCTTCGAAGGCTCCCACGGCGTCATGTTGCCGCCGAACTTGCCCGCGCTCGACCAGACGATGGCGCCGAAGAGCGGGATGAGCGTGGCGAGCACGATGACGAAGCTGTGCCGCTGCATCCAGTCGAGGTACTTGTCCTGCACGCAGAGCCAGTAGGCCAGAGCCATCGCGAAGAAGGCGAAGAGGGGAATCCAGGTGAAAGACGAGGTGAGCGCGCGGCCGACGGTCACCTCGGAGTGGCGCACGACCTCGGGCGTCGCGGCGGGCTGCGGGGCCGAGGGGTCGATGCCCAGAGCCTGCTTCTTGTCGGGGCCGTAGAACTGCTGGATGTAGCGCATCCGCTGCACCTGCGTCTTCTCGGCGCGCGCCTGCGCCTTGTTGCCGGAGCCGTACTCGGGGTCGCTGTAGAGGCGGTACTGCACGAGCAGGCCGACCGAGAAGAGCAGGACGGCCGTCGTGTAGAGCGTCCAGTTGCCCTTGAAGCGCATCACCCTTGAGAGCCAGAAGAGCAGGGCGATGAGCGGCACGTAGAGCAGAAGGTCGCGCGCGGCGCCCACGATTGAAGGCTCGTAGCCGCGCAGCAGTGCCGAGTCGTGGACGGCCGTGTAGCCGACGACCTCCAGCCCGACTATCAGCAGGAGCAAAAGCAGGTGTGTCGAAGCGCGGTTCCTCATCAAACAATTCCCCCCGGGTCTTCCTTACTGGTTCGCCTGATTCGTCGTGCGCGGCCGCGCGGCCGGAGTCGCGGCGGGCTGCGGTGCCTGCCCCTGCGGCGCGGGCTGATTCTGCCGTCCCTGCGGCCTGCCCGCGACCTGCGGCGGTTGTTGCTGCTGCGGCGCGCCGGGCGCGGCGAGCAGGCCGAGGTCGCGCGCCTTCAAGACGAGCGCGGCCGCGACCGGGGCGGCCGCCTTCGCGCCGTAGCCGCCGCCCTCGATGATGACGGCGATGGCGAGCTGCGGGCGGTCGAGCGGCGCGAGGCAGAGGAACCAGCTGTCGATCCTGAACTCGGGGTCGAGCCGCGGCACCATGTATTCGCGGATGGGGTTGCCGCGGCGGTCGCGCTCGACCTTCTTCTCCATCAGCATCTCGCCGGTCTTCGGGTCGTAGAGCGGCACCTGCTTCTCGGCCGTGCCGGTCTTGCCGCCGGTGATGATGCCCTGCGCGTGAACCTGTGTGAAGACGCTCGTCGCCGTGCCCGAAGGCCCCGACGTGACGAGCCCCATGATGCGCCGCATCTCGGCCGCGCGCTCCGGCGTCGTCGACTGCGCGAAGACCTCGGGCGGGCGGTCGTACTCGATCTTCGGCTTCATCGTCTTGCCTTCGAGGTTGCCGATGGTCGCGGCGACGAGGGCCATCTGGAACGGCGTCATCTGGCCGGCGTACCCCTGCCCGAAGCCGATGAGACCTAAGTCGTAAGGGCGCTCGCGCGGGTAGAGCGCGACCGTGGCCTCGACGGGCGCGAGGGCGCGCGCCACCGCGGGCGAGCTGACGTTCCAAATCTCCGGCTGCTTGCCCGAGCCGAGCGCCTCCTGCGGGCTGCCGACCGGCGTCATGCCCAACTGCTTGATCGCCTCGGCCAGCTTCTCCGGCCCGAGCTTGATCGCCATCTGCGCGAAGTACTGGTTACACGAGACTTCAATCGCGGTGTCGATGCCGATGTGGCCGTGTACCTCGCCGGTGCCGCCCGAGTCCATGATGACCTTGGCGCCCGGCTCGGCGTAGAACCCGCTCGCCTTGCAGTCGAACTTCAGATCCTGCATCCCGTTGTTGAAGGCCGCGAGCATGACGGCCGTCTTGAAGGTCGAGCCGGGGATGTAGCGCGCGCGCAGGGCGCGGTTGACGAGCGGCTGGTCGCGGTCGTCCGCGTTCAACTTGACCCAGGCCTCCTCGTCCTGCACCTCGCGCAGGGAGTAGGAGGGGTTGCTGTAGATGGCGAGCACCTCGCCCGTCTGCGGGTTGAGGACGACGGCCGCGCCGTGGCGGCCCTTGAGCTGCGCGACGGCCTCCTTCTGCAACTCCTGGTCGATGGTCAGGCGCACGTCGAGGTTCGCCTGCTGCATGACGTTCTTGCCCATCAGCACGTCCCAGGACTCGGGCGCGGCGCTGCTCTGGATGCCGAAGAGGGCGCGTTCAAGGCCGGGGTCGCCGCGGTCGGAGCCGAGTATCTGCGAGACCTCCGTGTCGAGCGGGTAGTCGCGCACGATCTGCCCGTTCGGCGCGCGCCGGTAGAGCGCGAGCGCGTGGTCGAGGCTCCCCGTCCGGTCGAGAATCCAGCCGCGCAGGGTGGACTCGGCCAGCCGGCGGTTGCGGAGGTCTTTGTAGCTCAGCTCCTGAAAGCGGTCGTTCGTCTCGGCCGCGTACTGCGCCCAGTAGACGTGGAAGCTGAAGACGCCGAGGGCCAGCAGCACGAAGAGCCAGCGCAGCGCGCGCAGGCCGCGGTTCGTCGAGGTCGCGCCCAGTCGCCGCCTGATCTCAGGCGGCAGGTCGGCCGGCGCCACCGCCTCCAGGGCCGAACGCCTGCGCCGACGCATCAGCAGCAGTGACGCGAGCAGAATCAGAACCAGCAGCGCCACCCCGCCCACATACAACAGACTCAGCAGCGCCGGCTTCGCTTCGGGAATGTCTGCGAGAAAAATCATTGGTAAATAGTTAATCGTAAATAGTGAATGATGGATAGTAGTTTGGCGCCAGACGACTTTGGCGGTAAACGGACGGCCCTGCAACAGGGCGAACCATTTACCATTTACTATTCACCATTCACTGCCTCTTAAACCTTACTTCCACGTCGCCGAAGCTGACGACATCGCCATCCTCGATCTGGCGCGCCTCGCCGTAGGCGATGCGGCGGCCGTTGATGAAGGTGCCGTTGGTCGAACCCGTGTCGGCGACGAGCAGGGTGCCCTCGCGGTTCATGACGAGCGACGCGTGAATCTTGGAGACGCTCGGGTGTTCGAGTTGCAAGTCGTTGTCGGCCACGCGGCCGACGCTCATGCGGCGGCCGCCCGGTCGGAAGGCGAGCGGCTTCTCGAAGGCGCGCTCGGGCGCGTTGACGCGCGCGAGAATCTGCACGTCGGTCGTCGTCAGAGTCTTCGCCTTCGGCACCGCGTCGGCCATCTCCAGGTGCAGCTGCTCGGCCTGGTCGCGCCGCTTCAGCTCCTCCTCGAACTCGCCGTACGAAGGGTCGACCGCGATGCCCGAGGTGAAGATGTCCGCGCTCGTCTCGACCTTGATGGGCGCGAGCGTGCGGTAGCGCCGGTCGTTGATGAAGTCGATGGCGGCGGCCAGCACCTCGTGCTCCAGCTCCTTGATGTACTCGGGCGGGGCCTCGGAGTGCGTGCCCCACTCGACCTTGAGTTTGAAAAGGTGCGGGGCGATGCGGCGGCCTTCCGCGTCCGCGCGCGCGCGCTCGTCCACGAGCTGCTTCATGCGCTCGATGAGCTTCGTGGTGGTGAAGCCGGGGTGCGCCTCGGCCTCGCGCCCGAGCTTGCGATCCACGACCGAGCCCATGCCTTCGAGCACGCGGCGCATCAGGCGCTCGACCAGCGCCTCGTCGCGCTTCTTCTTCTCCTTCGGCGCGTCTTCGGGCTTCTTCTTATCTGTCTCTTCGCTCATAAGGGGCGCTCGCGACAAAGCGGCCGGCGGGCGCGCAGTCCGGCCCGGCGGCGAAAGTCCTGAGAACGGGGAAACGGGAAACGTCTTTTAACCTTTACGACTGCGGTCATTCTAGCCGAAACCGGCCGCCCCGCGGAAGTCTCGTCCAAAAGTTAAAGGGAAAGGTGAGAAGAAAGAGACAATTAGCGCCGGATGTTATGAAAAATCTCTCTGCCGCGCCGCCTCGTAGAGGACGACGGCGAGCGCGGTGGCGAGGTTCAGACTCTCGACCGGCCCGCGCATGGGGATGCGCACGGCGTCGTCCGCGGCCCGAGCCTCTTCGACGGACAGCCCCCCGGCCTCCGGGCCGAGGACGACCGCGCGCGGCCTCGTCCAGTCGAGCCCCGTGTGCAGCGTGGGCGCGGCGGCGGCCGTGGCGACCGTCGAGATGCCGCGCCCGACGCACCACGCGAGCACCTCTTCCAGCGCCGGCCCCGTCCAGAGCGGGAGCCGGAACGCGGAACCCATCGAACCCCTCAGACTCTTCGGCGAGAGCGGGTCGGTCGAGCCTCTCGTCAGGACGACGCCGGTCGCGCCCGCCGCCTCGGCGACTCTCAAGACCGCGCCCACGTTCGAAGGGTTGTTCGCTTGATGCAGGACGACGACCAGAGGCACGCCCGCCGCCTGCTCGATTCTTTCGCGCCCGGTCTGCGGCCGGCGGGCGAGCGCCACGACGCCCTGCGGCGTCTTCGTGTCCGAGACCGATTCGAGCACGTCGTCCGAGACGGCATACGTGTTCGGGCAAACGTCCCGGAGCTTTTGGAGAAGGGAATCCCCGCGCCCCTCGTCCGAGAGGCCGCGCGTGTAGAGCACCGCCTCGAACACGACCGACGCGCGCAGGGCCTCTTCGCAAAGGCGCACGCCCTCGACGAAGACCAGCTCCCGCTCGCGCCCCTCGCGCACGGCCCGCGCGCGTTGCGCGAACTGGTTCTTACGGCTGGTGATGATGTCGGCCATCTTTCACTCCGGCTCAAGCTCGACCCAGACAGGCCAGTGGTCGGAGATGCCGCGCACGCGCGCGACGCCCCAGCGCAGCGCGCGCGCGCCGCGCACGAATATCCAGTCGAAGTGATGGCGTATCGGCCCCGAGCGCCACGTCGGCGTGTTCGTCCGCATGGGCGTCGTGTAGCCGTTCTCTTCGAGGAGGGAACGCGCGGCCTGTCTACCCTCGTCGTTGAGCGTGTTGAAGTCGCCGAGCAGCACGGCCGGCTCCGGGGTGCGCTCGGCCAGGGCGAGGATGGTTCGATGCTGCCTGAGCTGGCCCTCGACGTTCGCGTGCGTGTCGATGTGCGCGTTGAAGACGTGCAGCCTGCTTCCGCCGAAAGGCACGGACGCCGCGACCGCGAGCCTCGGCCGCCAGGGGCAGGTGTCCCACGGAAGCTCGATGCGTTCGGGCGAGGAGAGCGGCAGGCGGCTGAGGAGGGCGACGCCCGTGTCCCCGTCTTCGCCGCGCAGCATACGCTCTTCGAAGTCGAGCCACCACTTGCGACCTTTCGGCTCCACGTCCTTCGGCGTCGGCACGTGCGCGCGGACGTAGCCCATCCGCAGCTCCGCGGCCAGCTCGCGCGCGACGTGGCGCCCGCCCGCGCGCAGAGTCCCGCTGTCGGCCTCCTGCAGGGCGATTACGTCCGCGCGCGGCAGGTGCGCGCCGTCCGAGAGCAGGCGCGCGGCCTTGCGTATGTTCTCGCCGACGAGCCGCGGCCGGCGGCCCGGCCAGCGGAGGCCGGCGCGCCGCAGAAGGCTCCCGCCGATGAGGTGCGAGCCGACCGCGTACCTGATGTTGTAGGTGACGACAACCAGCCGCCGCGACCCTTCCGGCGAAGGCTCGCGGGTCGTGAAATCGTCCTGCTCGATTTCTGGTTCTGCTTGGCTCGCGGCGCGGGCGTGTTGCACAATCGGCTCACACAGTAGATTCGTTTAGAGCGTGGGGGGATTATACGATGAATCGACGCGTCATCGCCGCGGTGAGCGACATGCTCTTCGCCTCGAAGATTCGCGGGACGGCCGAGCACCTGAACGTCACGGTCGATTTCGCGCGGACGGAAGAGGGGCTGTTCGACTACGCCAAGACGGAAGTGCCCTCGCTTATCATCCTCGACCTGCACGAGACGCGCTTCGACCCCGTCGCGCTCGCCGCCCGCCTCAAGTCGGACGAGCGACTCCGGGCCGTGCCCGTCGTCGCCTTCTTCTCGCACGTCGAGGCGGAGCTTCGACGCAAGGCCCTGGAGGCCGGCGTGGAGCACGTCCTCCCGCGCTCCGTCTTCACACAACGTCTGGCTGAGATTTTGAGTGTCGGGCCTTAATAACCGAGATAGATTAACCACAGAGACACAGAGGCACAGCTTGTCGAGCAATTCCGCATCAAGCTGTGCCTCTGTGTCTCTGTGGTGAAAAATTCTTCCGCTAAGCGACCGGCGCGGGGGCGATGGTCTCGTGGATGGCGCGGACTTCGCGCGCGAGCTGCTCGTACTGTTCGAGGGTGAGCGACTGCGCGCCGTCGGAGAGGGCCAGCTCGGGGCGGTTGTGGACTTCGATGATGAGGCCGTCGGCGCCGACGGCGACGCCCGCGCGCGCGAGCGGCGTGACCATGTGGTTCTTGCCCGTGCCGTGCGACGGGTCGACGACGACCGGCAGGTGCGACAGGCGCTGCACCGCCGGCACGGCCGCGAGGTCTAAGGTGTTCCGCGTGTGCTGCGCGAAGGTGCGCACGCCGCGCTCGCAGAGGACGACGTTGTAGTTGCCCTCGCCCATGATGTACTCGGCCGCCAGCAGCCACTCGTCAATCGTCGCCGAGAGCCCCCGCTTCAGGAGCACCGGCAAAGGCGAGCGCCCCGCGCGCTTCAGCAGGGAGAAGTTCTGCATGTTGCGCGCGCCCACCTGAAACACGTCCGCGTACCTGTCGACCAGGTCGGCGCTCGCCTCGTCCACCGCCTCCGTCACGATCTTCAGCCCGAACGCCTCGCGGACTTCGGCCAGAAGCTTCAGGCCCTCTTCGCCCAGGCCCTGGAAGGCGTAAGGGCTCGTGCGCGGCTTGAAGGCGCCGCCGCGGAAGAAGCGCGCGCCGCTGCGGCGGACGGCCTCGGCGATGGCGAAGACCTGTTCGCGGTTCTCGACGGCGCAGGGGCCTGCGATGATGGCGAGTTCTTCGCCGCCGATCTCGGCGGCGCCGACTTTGACGACCGTCTTCTCGGGGCGCAGGTCGAGCGTGACGAGCTTGTAAGGTTTGGTGACGCGGATGGCCTCGGCCACGCCGTGCAGCGTCTCGAAGCGCGTGATGTCCACGGGCTTGTCGTTGCCGGTGATGCCGATGGCCGTGCGCGAGGCGCCCGGCATCGTGTGCGGGCGGTAGCCCATCTCCGTGATGACGCGTTCGACCTCCGCCACGTCGCGTTCCGTCGCGTCGGCCTTCATGACAATAAGCATCATGTACCTCTTAACAAGTGTAAAAACATTTCACCACAGAGACACAGCTTAAGAACACAGCTTCAGGCTTTGAGCTGTGTCTCAGTGTCTCTGTGGTGAACATTCTCGTACTTCATACGTGAGATTCAATGGCAAATCGCATACCGCCGGGGCGCTCACATCCTTTCGGGAACGTCGATGCCGAGGGTGTTGAGCGCGCGCGTGAGTTGCGCGCGCACGAAGTCGGTGACGTAGACGAGGGCGGCGCGCCTGACCGCGTCACGCTCTTCGAGGATGCGGTTCTCGTCGCGATTGTAGAAGAAGTTAAAAGCCTGTGCCAGTTGGAAGGTGTACTTCGCGAGGTGCGAGGGCTCCGCGAAGTTGGCCGACTGCCTGAGCACCTCGGGCAGCCGCGCCGCGAGCGTCACCAGAGACCAAATCTCGCTCCCGGTCTCGCCCTCGAAGACCTTCGCCACGCCCCCCGCCGCCTCGCCGCCGTCCGCGGCGGCCTCGCGGATTGTGCGTTGTGCATTCTCAAGCTCGCCGTTTGGCAACTTGCGAAAGATGGAGTTGGCGCGCACGGCCGCGTACTGGCAGTAAGGCCCGGCCTCGCCCTTCGTCGAGAGCGCCTCTTTGAAGTCGAAGACGATGACGGAGTTCCGCGTCCACTTCATCAAAAAGTATCGAAGCGCCCCGACGGCCAGCGCGTGCGCCGCCGCACGCTTCTCCTCGTCGGACACGTCCGGGTGTCGGCCTTCGACCTCGCGCAAGGCGTTCGCTTCGAGCGTGTCGATGAAGTCGTCGGCCTTCACGCCCAAGCCCCGACGGCCGCTCATCTCGACGAAGGTGCGTGACTTCTCCTCCGTGCTCAGCTCAAGCCCGAGTTCTTCGGCCGCGTCGGGCGTGAGCACGACCCTCTCATAGGAGAGGTGAACGCTCGCCCCTTGGCCGACCTGCGGCGCGACCGCCTTCACCCCGAGCTTGACGACCTCCTGCGGGTAGGACTGGCGCGAGTCGATGACGTTGTAGACGGTCGCGCCCGCGCCGAAGTGCGGCGCGTCAGGGTTTGCTTCGTCCGCCCTGCTGGTCGTCGTCCAGATGGCGTGGCCGTCCGGCTCCGTGCGGAAGGGTTTGAAGTAGAAGTTAAGGTCTACCTGCCCGAGCTTCCACAGTTGATATGCGATGTCCTTGCCCGTGTAGGTGATCGTGCCGTTGGAGCGGACGATGACCTTGTCGGCCTCGTACTCCTCGCTGCCCTCGTGGGTCTCCATCGGCATGACCCAGCAGCCCTTGTTCTTGCCCTCGTCCGCGAACTTGATCGCGCCCGACTCCTTCATCCGCTCGAAGGCGTGCGACCAGAGGAAGTGCAGCACTTCGGACTCGCGCGGCAGCAGGTCGTAGGTGATGCCTAAGCGGAGCATCGTGTCGAGGTGGCAGTGGACGATGCGCGTCGCGACGTAGTCGGCCAGCTCGGCCGTCGCGTTCCCGCCCTCTTCGAGCGCGTGCAGGGTCTCGACGCGCAGCTTCAGGCGCTCCGGGTCTTCCTTCGCGTCCGGGTCGCCGCCCCTGTAGAAGAGGCCGACGCGCGCGTACAAGTCCCAGCAGTAATAGTCGAACGGGTAGTCTTCCTTTAAAGAGGCGTCGAGCGCCTTCACGTCTTCGAGCGACATGCCTTCGAGGTGCTGGAAGCCGACGACCACGTCCGCGACCTGCACGCCGGTGTTGTCGATGTAGTTGTGCACCTCGACGCGCTCGCCTATGGCCCGGAGGATGCGGACGAAGGTATCGCCGAGGACTGAGTTGCGCAGGTGCCCGATGTGCGCGGCCTTGTTCGGGTTGACGCTCGTGTGCTCGACCATGCGCTTGGGCGAGTCTGCGGCGGGGGCCGATTCCGCCCGAAGCGAAGAGAGACCGGCCAGCAGCCGCGCGCGGTCGTAGAAGAGGTTGAGGTAGCCGGCGCCGGCCACCTCGACGCGGCCGACCGCCTTGTCCGCTTCGAGCACCTGTTTGAGTTCTTCCGCGATGGCGCGCGGGTTGCGCTTCTCGCCGGTCGCCTGCTTGATGCGCTTCGCCAGCTCGAAGGCGACGGGGAAGGCGAGGTCGCCCAACTCCGTGCGCGGCGGCACCTCCGAAGGGACTTGTTCGAGTTCGACCCCGAACTTCTCGGCGGCGGCGGCGCGCACGCGCTCGCGCAGGGACTGTTGCAGTTCGATCAGGTTCAAGGTTTGTGTTTCCTCTGACGCTTTCTCGGCTCGCCGGAAAAGCTGAGAGTATAGCCCAGCCGCTTCGCGCGGCGCTAATCAGTAGGCAGTCGAGGCGAATATTTAAAAAGATTGAGAAAGTGATTAAGGCGGTGACGGGTGACAGGAAGGCATTCTCCCGATGCAATCTAAGGAATTGTGTAGATCGCGGAGGGGTGAAGAAGCGTTAGAAAAATACTTGACAGGTAGATTTTGGCGGGAGCATCATTTCGCCATCAAGCAGGTATGGGCTAGTATCAGAGCCTGCCCCGCCAGCTCTCTCAACTAGTCCTCTCATTCCACACTCAGATAAGCACGCTCAAAAACTCTTTTCAAAAAATTAGAAAAGGAAATTTTGGGGCGGATAGCTTTCACATCATAGGACAACCAAACGCGTTGCATCACAAAGGGTAAGAATTCCTGCCCCTCGCGCAAAGAAAGGTAGTTATTATGAGGCGGCGGTCTCGCAGGTTCTGTTTTGCCCTAACTATCATCTCCTTCCTTTACCCTGTCACGCCACAGGCAACTTATGCCCAAGCGGTAAGGCCCAGACAGACCAATGGGGTCTCTGCTCCGGGCACGCAGAAGAAGTCCTACGCTGAAAATATTGAGAGAATTAAAGAGTATCAGAGAATTAACTCGGAGTTATTCAACGAACAGTTAAAAGAGGTGTTGAAGGTCTATGGGGAGTTAGGGGTCGATGTTTTTCAGCATAAAGGTCCGGAGAAAATTAAAGAGGCGATTACACAAGTGAGGGGTGTTTTTGATTTGACGAATTCGGTGTACGGCGTGGCGGCGGCCCGGGCCGGCGGTAACAGATCTCTTGCCTTCGCCAACGCACTAGAAGGTTTAGTAACCCTTTCAGCGCTACCGTTCGAGATTAACCCCGGGCTGAAAACACTACCGGCATACAGGATGATTATCCTTCCCCTGGATAGAGCAGTGACCGGCATTAAAATTACTGAGCGCCTCATCGAGGCCGGCAAACTTTCAGATAACCTCGACTTGTTATTAGAAAATCAAAGAAAGCTGAACGGCGCGTTGATAAAAGTGCAGGAACTGCAAAAGGCGTATGAGTCGTCTGAACAGGGAAGAAGTATGGCGTCTGATGAATCCGCCACAAAATCAAAGAGTACGAATGCTAACAAGGAGTCAATAACAGAGGCTCTTAATAAATTTGAGAAAGGTTTAGACGACGCCATTGACCAGTGGGGCTATAAGGAACAAGGGGACAGGTATTTCGACGGGCGGCCAGGGGCGTTGGCAAATTTTCTGGAAAAACATCCCGAATATAAGTCGGGCGTGAGACCCGAGTTTCCGCCCGACTCCAGTAACGAAGGTAAGGGAGACTCTGCCGGTAGCGATGACGGCGAAATGTACGAAGACGACGACGCGGCAGATATGTTCGGTTACATGATGGAAGGCGAGCGATACTTCGCAAATCGTCCCAAGGATTTTGAGCGATTCAAGGAGAGATATCCCTACTACAAGGAGTTAACGTGGGAGGCGCTGGCAGCATCCGAGCGCGCAGAATCGTACCGGCGTGCTATGGCGGTCTTCAATAGCTGGAAGGAACGTCAAGTCGCGGAATATCACGGTAACTGTACTAAGGCGGAGACCGACTATCAACGTGATATGAAATCGGAACAGCAACTGTATGACTCTTTCGATGCAGATTGTAACAATCCAGTATTGTCCCTCGCGGACAGCGCAGCGTGTCACGCAGAGGTCGAAAAAGGCCGGAATAGTATGCTCAAGTCACTCGCCAATTTTTTGAAGGCGCAACGCACAAGCAACTACTGCGGTCATGACGATGAGATGCTGCGCTTTCTCGACCAAAGGAAGCCCCGGTATTAATCATTACACTGCGGCCCATGCCGTACGCCGGTTGCCTCCGGTGCCGGAGTAAGTCCACGTAACGCCACCTAACTGGTAGAAGGAGGGGGAGGAGAGTCATGAAACGAAATCTCGAACTGGTCGCCTCATTAGGTTTGGTTGTCGTCCTTCTTTTCTCCGGCATAGCATTGGGGCAGTCAAAGAAACGAAAGAGGGTGCCGAAGCCGAGGAGCAGGCAAGAGGTCACTACGATGGGGGCCGGCAGCGATCATGACGTGGAGTGGACTCGCAATCCGAAGACCGGCACCTTGGAGGCCACCAGCCCCAATAACCCTGACGAGAATTACACGTCGCCTCTAGACGCCATAAAATCCAGTAAGGGGAGAAGATCAGAGGGAAATATATCCGCCGCAAACGCTGGGGAGAACCTTGCCGCAGACGAATATCCGTTTCCATGCTTATGTCCTGATCAACATTCCGCGTTAGTTGCGACAGCCAAGGGGCAGGGACAGACGGAATGGCTGGATGGAATTCTGTACCATCAACCCACTTTTAAAGGACAGTGTACGGGGATTTCGTCTGGTGCACTAGCCGGTGTGTGGGTAATGGATACGCTAGAGGAATGCCCTGAATCTATATTTAATACTCCTCCAGAAGTGCCTTACGAAACTACTTTCATCCAGATGAGTGATGGTAGTTATAAACAGCTGGGAGGCCGTCATTACAGCGGAACCAGTGACCCTACGCTAACTCTGAAACCGATTGGGAATAACCTCTACGGGGCATCTTATAAGCTCTCCGGAGAGGAAGGCTTATTTGAGGTTGGGGTCAACGGAGACGTAATACGCTATTCCTATAAAAGGAATGTTTATTTTGACGGCCGCCCCCGCGCCGATTGGATTATTTGTACTACGTCGGGCCACCGTAAGCTGCCTAATATTCGACGGTGATAGACAGATACTCGAATCAGAAAAATCTAAATAAGTTCTAAAGAAGCCCCGGAGGGGCGGCACGTGCACGTGCCGCCCCTCCGGGGCTTCGACACTCTTCTTAGTTTTTGAATCAATAATCTTCACTCTCGGACAGCGCTACTGTCTACTGCTTCTTGACACTCGCCGGACGCGCTCTGCTACCATCCTTTGGTTTTTAATGAACACAAGACAACACCGGAACATCCCCGAAGAGTTGCGGGAGCGTCTGCGTTCGGCGCGGCGCGTCTTTGTGCTGACCGGCGCGGGCGTGTCGGCGGAGAGCGGCGTGCCGACCTTCCGCGGCGGCGGCCACACCGCCGTCTGGAAGGGCATGCCGTTCGAGGTCATCTCCTCGGCGAGTATGGTCAGGAGCAACCTGCCCGAGGTCTGGGAGTGGTTCGACTACCGCCGCGGCCGCATCGGTGAATGCCGGCCGAACCCGGCGCACGAAACAATCGCGCGCTGGCAGGAGAGGTTCGAGTCGTTCACGCTCGCCACGCAGAACGTCGACGGCCTCCACGCCGCGGCCGGCTCGCGCGGAGTGCTCGAACTGCACGGCAACGCCTGGCGTGCGCGTTGTTTGAAGTGCGGGAACAGGGAAGACATGCGCGAGAAGCAAAGGGACGTGCGCCCGCCCTTGTGCGCGGAGTGCGGCACGCAGATGCGGCCAGACGTCGTGCTCTTCGGCGAGATGCTGCCCGAGCGCGTCTGGATTTCCGCGGCCGAGCGCGCCGCACACTGCGACCTCTGTTTCGTCGTCGGCACTTCGGCCATCGTCTACCCCGCGGCGGGTCTGCCGTACGCCGCGGCCGAGGCGGGGGCCTTCCTCGTCGAAGTCAACCCCGAGCCGACGCCGCTCTCCGAAATGTGCGACGTGACGTTGCGCGGCGCGGCCGGCGAGATTCTGCCTCTGCTTGATGATTGAGGAGTTTGTTTGAAGACTCTCTACTTCGACTGCTTCGCCGGCATCAGCGGCGACATGACGCTCGGCGCGCTCGTGGACGCGGGCGCCGACGCGCGCGTGTTGACCGAGCGGCTCACGCTGCTCGGCGTGGAAGGCTACGAGATCAGCTTCGAGAAGGTTGACCGCAGCGGCATCAGCGCGACGCGCGCGCTCGTGCGTCTGACAAAAAAAGAGAAGAAGCACCGGCACCTCTCACACATCGAGAAGATTATTGGCGACTCTCGTCTGAACGACTCGGTCAAGGGGCGCGCGCTGAAAATCTTCCGGCGTCTCGGCGAGGCCGAGGCGCGCGTCCACGACGTGCCGGTCGAGCGCATACACTTCCACGAGGTCGGCGCCGTGGACGCCATCGTGGACGTGGTCGGCGCGTGCATCTGTTTCGAGCTGCTCGGCGTCGAGCGCTTCAACGCCTCGGCCCTGCACGTCGGGAGCGGCACGGTCGAGATTGAGCACGGACGTTTCCCCGTTCCGCCACCGGCCGTCGCGGAGCTTCTGAAAGGCGCGCCCGTCTACGCGACGGACATCGTCGGCGAGCTGGTCACGCCGACGGGCGCGGCCATCTTGACGACCGTGTGCGAAGAGTTCGGCCCCATGCCGCGGATGAGCATCGGGGCGACGGGCTACGGCGCGGGCGGTCGCGAGTACAAGAACTTCCCGAACGTGCTGCGCGTCCTCATCGGCGAGTCCGATAAGGCCGGGGAGACGCCGCCGGGCGTCTCGGCCCAAGTCGACGAAGAGTTGTTGATGGTCGAGACGAACGTGGACGACGTGTCGCCGCAAGTCCTCGGCTATCTATTGGAGAAGGCCCTCGAAGGCGGCGCGCTCGACTGCTTCCACACGCCCGTGCAGATGAAGAAGAGTAGGCCCGGCGTGCTCGTCTCCATCCTCTGCCGGCCTTCGGACGCCGGGGCGATGCGCGAGCTGCTCTTCGCCGAGACGCCGACGCTCGGCGTGCGCACGTACGCGGTTACGCGCCGCGCACTGGAGAGGGAGGCCGTGACTGTCGAGACCGAGTTCGGTACGATTGCCGTCAAGGTCGCGCGCAGAGAGGGCCGGGCGGTCGGCGCGACGCCCGAGTACGAAGACTGCCGCGCCGCGGCCCGAGCCCACAACGTCCCGCTGCGCGTCGTGCAGGAAGCAGCGCGCGCGGCGTTCCGAAGGGTTGAGCCTTAAAGCTGGGAGCGCGGGCACCCTACAGCCCGCCTGAGCGCCGCAGGCGCGAAGGCAGAGAAGCTTTAAGTCTCAAGTTTGAAGTAAAGGGTACGACGGTCAGCGCGCAGAAGGGCGCTTGCGGGCAGGGATGCCCGCGCTCCCAGCGAAGAGGTGCAGATTATGGCAACGAGCTACTCCGCGACGGAGCCGGACGAGGGCTCGGGAGAGAACGAAGGCGCGCGCGGGGTCGACCTCGAAAAGATCGAGCGCGGCGTCAGGCTCATCCTCGAAGGCGTGGGCGAGGACGCGGAGCGCCCCGGACTTCAGAGGACTCCGCGGCGCGTGGCGGAGATGTACGCGGAGCTGACCGAGGGGATGCGCGAAGACCCTTCGGAGCACGTGCGGGCTCTGCCCGGCGACCGTCATGACGAGATGGTCATCGTGAAGGACATACACTTCGCCTCGCTCTGCGAGCACCACCTCGCGCCCTTCGTCGGCAAGTGCCACATCGCCTACATCCCGAAGGAGGGACGCATCGTTGGGCTTTCTAAACTGGCGCGGCTCGTCGAGAGCTTCGCGCGCCGCTTGCAGGTGCAGGAGCGCCTGACCTCCGAGATCGCGGACACGCTCTTCGGCGGGTTGAAGCCCGTCGGCGTGATGGTCGTGATGGAGGCCGAGCACACCTGCATGACCATCCGCGGCGTGAAGAAGCCGGGCGCGACGACCATCACCTCGGCCATCCGCGGCGGCTTCCGCAAAGACTCGCGCACGCGCGCGGAGGCGATGGCCCTGATACGCGAGAAGTGAACGATGAGAGTGCTGCTGACAAAAATCGTGCTGACGGCGTGCGTGCTTTTCTCCGCTTCGTTCCCGGCCGGGGCGAAGGTCGCCCTGCAGAAGAAGAGAACTACGCGTCACGCCAGACGTCCGCAGAAGCCTCTGCGCGAGCCGGACGTGATCTTCGTCCCGACGCCGCCCGAGACCGTTGACGAGATGCTGCGGCAGGCGCGTCTTAAAAAGGGGGACGTGCTCTTCGACCTGGGGAGCGGCGACGGGCGCATCCCCATCGCGGCCGCCAAGCAGTACGGCGTGCGCGCCGTCGGCATCGACATCGACCCGAAACTCGTCGACGAGGCGACAGAGAACGCGAAGCGCGAGGGCGTCGGCAACCTCGTCACCTTCCGCCTCGGCGACATGTTCGCGGCCGACCTGCGCGGGGCGACGGTCGTCACGCTCTACCTTTCGGACACGCTGAACGTCCTGCTCCGCCCGAAGCTCCTGCGCGAGCTGCCCGTCGGCGCGCGCATCGTCTCGCACGACTTCCGCATGGGCGACTGGCAGCCCGAAACTTCGGTGCGCGTCCCCTGGAAGAATCTCTACCGCACGGTCTACGTCTGGACGGTGCCGCGTGGGCGACGTTATAAAAAGGGCTCAGTCAGTCGTCTGTGATGCTTGAAACTGTTGTGAAACGTATTCACCACAGAGACACAGAGACACAGCTTTGTCTTTAGCTCTCAACAAGCTGTGCCTCTGTGTCTCTGTGGTGAAGCGCCTTCAGCTCTACGTACAAGATTGAGCTAAACGCTTACATGAAAACTTTCTACGTCACGACACCCATCTACTATGCGAACAGCCTGCCCCACATGGGGCACCTGTACACGACCGTCGTCGGCGACTTCCTGAGGCGCTACAAGCGGCAGCGCGGCTTCGAGACGTTCTTTTTGACGGGGACGGACGAGCACGGGACGAACATCGAGCGGGCGTCGGCGAAAGCCGGGCGCACGCCGCGCGAGCACGTCGATTACATCGTCGGCGAGTTGCAGAAGATGTTCGGCGCCTTCGGACTCGACACCGAGCACGGCGGGTTCGACATCTTCATGCGCACGACCGAGCCTTTCCACTATGAGGGCGCGCAGGAGTTCTGGCGGCGTGCCGCCGCGGGCAGGACGCCGAAGGGGCGCGAGAACATCTACAAGGGTTTCTACGAGGGCTGGTTCTGCGCGCCGTGCGCGACGTTCAAGACTGAGGCCGAGATGTTGCCGGCAGTCGAAGAGGGCGGGCCGCCGCTTTGTCCAATTCACGAGCGCCCGCTCGACAAGGTCTCGGAGGAGAGCTACTTCTTCCGCCTGTCGGACTACGACGAGGCTCTGCTCGAAATCTACGAGGCGCGGCCCGACTTCGTGCGGCCCGAGGCGCGGCGCAACGAGGTCGTCAGCCTCGTGCGCGGCGGGCTGGAGGACGTTTCGATCAGCCGCCTGAAGTCGTCAGTCAGTTGGGCGATTCCGGTTCCCGACGACCCGCAGCACACGGTCTACATCTGGTTCGACGCGCTCATCAACTACATCACGGCTTTGGGCTGGGGGAGCGAGCAGCGGCGCGCGCAGGCGGGCGAAGACCTCTTCGAGAAGTTCTGGCCCGGCGTCCACCTCATCGGCAAAGACATCCTGCGGCAGCACGCGGTGCTCTGGCCGGCGATGCTCCTGGCGGCGGGCGTCGAGCTGCCGCGGGCGGTCGTGGCGCACGGGCTGTGGCTCGACCAGACGGGGCGAAAGGGTTCGAAGACGTTAGGGAATGCACTCGAACTCCCGACGCTCCTTCGACATTTCAAGGTCGACGCCGTGCGCTACTTCCTCCTGCGCGAGATGTCTTTCGGGCAGGACGCCAAGGTCGATTATGAGGCCATAATCGAGCGCTCTAATGCTGACCTCGCTAACGGGTTCGGCAACCTCGTTAGTCGCACGCTGACGATGATTCATAAATACTTCGGTGGCATTGTCCCCGTGGACGATATCCCGGAGTCAAAGCGGCTGCTGGCGAAGCGCGCGGGCGTTGGCTCCGATGCGCAAGAGCTTTCGAGCAGTCTTGAGCTAATGCGCGATCAGTTCATACAGAGCATCGAGGAGTTTGCGTTCCACCGCGCACTCGAAGCCGCTTGGGGAATGATCGCCCGCGTGGACAAGTTCATCTCGGACGCGAAGCCGTGGGAGTTAGCCAAAAGCGAGGAGCAGCGGGAGACGCTTGGGGCCGTGCTCTATCGCGCGGCCGAGGCAGTGCGCTGGCTCGCGGTTCTGCTCTACCCGGTGATGCCCGAATCCTCGAACGCCATACGGGTGCAGTTGGGATTGGCAGGTGAGGCGCTGGTTTCCGACCCTGCTGAACTTAAATGGGGCGGTCTGCGCCCGGGGGAGCAAGTCGGCGAGGTCGCCCCGCTCTTTCCGCGGATAGATAAGGTGAAGACGATGTCAGAGATTGAACAAAAAGTATTTTTAGATTACGCAGCCAGCTTGGTTGACGAGTCAAAGCCTGCGGAGGGCGCGCACGCCACGCAGGCGGCCGTGCCCGGGGCTCCGACCGCGGCCGGCACGCAGCCCGCGCAGCCGCCGCAGCAGGGGGCGACGGAGGCGCAAGCCCCGCCCGAGGGCGTCGCCTACATTTCGATTGACGACTTCGTCAAAGTCGAACTGCGCGTCGGGCAGGTCTTGACGGCCGAGCGCGTGCCGAAGTCGGACAAGCTGCTGCGCTTCACCGTGGACGTGGGCGAGGCCGAGCCGCGCCAGATTCTCGCGGGCATCGCCGAGCACTACGAACCCGAGGCGATGGTCGGCCGCAAGCTGGTCATCGTCGCCAACCTCAAGCCGCGCAAGCTCCGCGGCTTCGAGTCGCAAGGCATGGTGCTCGCCGCCTCCGTCGGCGAAGAGGGCCGCCCCGTCCTCGCCACCTTCACCGAGGATGTGCCCAACGGGGCGAGGCTGAAGTAGGCGGTAGACCCGGCATTAACATCTACTGCTAGCCGGCCCGCACGGGGCCCCGGCCGGGTGAAAAAGTTTATTGACAAAGACCCCTCCCGGGTATATTTTCCGACTGTCCGGAAAGCACTTCGGTCGCCGTGACGCCCTCATCTTCTAGTGAGAGCCTTTCCTCATTAGCGAGATAACAACCAGACCTTATCTTAAACGCTAGGTTCTTAGGGTCGGCCCCCTTTCGCAGGAGGAATGCGATGAGACTCGCGAGAAGAGCGCTCTTTGCCGCGCTCGCCACTCTGGTCCTGCTGTCGGCGGCGACGGCGCAGACCTTGCGGCCGGGTAACGACC
>Ga0213876_10000269_pt1 | contig 48385 bp, 36 predicted proteins | sample BarmaccomBMRX_R9_FD_160113 | JGI IMG/M metagenome (GOLD analysis project Ga0213876, IMG submission 160113) | Root-associated microbial communities from Barbacenia macrantha in rupestrian grasslands, the National Park of Serra do Cipo, Brazil - RX_R9 | ecosystem: Host-associated > Plants > Roots...
CGCGTCGTCGCCGTCTCGACGCACAACCCGCTGGGCGTCACCTTCGCGGCGGGCGTCTACACCTCCATCTTCGGCTCCTCCAAGATGCCGATCAACTCGCACTACTCGCGCGAGCTGTTCGCGCGCATCAAGGCGAGCCCTTACAGGGACGGCTTCAAGGTCATCGTCGGCGGCTCCGGCGGCTGGCAGATCGTCCAGACGGACTCCTACGAGGAGCTGGGCGTGGACTGCGTCGTCGAGGGGCGCAGCGAGTCGGCGGACGCGCTGGGACTGTTCCGCAGCGCCGTGCGCGGGGAGGAGCTGCCGCGCCGCGTCGAGGTCAGGCACCCGCTCGACCGCGACGCGATCCTGTTCCCCGACGCGCGCACGACCTTCGGCGTCGTCGAGATGACGACGGGCTGCGGGCGGCGCTGCAAGTTCTGCGTGCCCGACCTGAACCCGCAGATCGACCTCCCCAAGGAGAAGATCATGGGGGCGGTGCGCGCCAACGTCCGGCAGGGCAATAAACAGATCTCGCTCGCCACCGAGGACATGTTCATCTGGGGGCAGGTGCACACCGACACGCCCTTCTACTTCCCGAACCGCGAGGCGCTCTTAGACCTCTACGGCGACATAGTCAACACGCCCGGCGTCGAGCAGCACGTCCTGTCACACTGCACCATCGCGCCGGCGGTCGTCGACCCGCTGCTCATCAAAAAGCTCTCGGAGCTGCTGCTGCCGAAGAGCCCGATCCACTTCCCGTACCTGTCGAGCCACCCGGAGAAGAAGGCGCTCGCGCCGCTCGTCGGGCTGGAGACCGGCTCGGTGCGGATGGCGAAGCGGATCATGTCGGGCAAGGGCGTGCCCTTCGCCATCGAGGACTGGCCGAGCGTCGTGCTGGAAGGCTTGCGCGTGATGAACGAGAACAACTGGTTCCCGGCGATGACGCTGATCGTGGGCAGCCCCGGCGAACGGGACGAGGACGTGGAGGCGACGCTCGACCTGGTCTACGAGATGGAGCGGCGCGGGCTGTTCGCCTTCCTCATCCCGTCGATCTTCACGCCGCTGCACGACACGCGGATGGGGCAGGAGCGGGGGGTGACCGAGACGCGGCAGCTCACGCCCCTGCAGTGGCAGCTGATGATGAAGTGCTGGAAGATGAACCTGCGGCCGGGCCAGTACAGCTGGTGGGGGCCGACGGCCTGGCGGGTCGGCTCGCTCGCGATGTGGCTCTACAAGCTGCGCCGCCTCAACGGGCCGAACTTCACGTGGCCGCTGCTGATGTTCTCGGGCGCCGTCTCCGAAAGGCGACTGCAGCGCATGGGGAAGATTTACGCCCCGAAGCCTCTTCGGACGAAGGGCCGCAGGGAGCTGCTCGCCTCGCTGAAGCCAAGAGACTGGCAGTTCCTGCGCGCCGACAACGGCGACCTCCCCGCCCACTTCACGCCGCCGCCTCCCGCCACCGTCATCGGCGGTCAGCACAGGTTCTCGCCTTCAGACCAGTAGTAGACGGCTCGACCACGAGGGGTTACAGATAGGCTCGCAAAGGAGACGTTCTTGAACTCAGAGCGAGTCTGATACAGGCAATTCAATTCTGTAAAAGCACGGCCTCATTCCTGCGCATACGCGTGCGCGCGGTCATGCCTTAACCCGCTTTGATCTTCTCAGCCACACTTACAATACATTTACGAACCTTTTACCCCCTTCTTATGCGAGGGGGCGTACCATTCAGTTGTTGACAAGTTGTCTGCCGAAGCAGCCCGCGGGTGTCTAAGACATCGAGAAGGGCGGCGCGGGGGAACCAAACGTCCCGGCGATGCCGGGACACGGGGCGCATCGCGGCCGAGTCGCGTAGGACATTCCTTTCGTCCGAGCCCGTCAGCTAACCTCGCAGGCTTTAGAGGGAAGGCACTTCCGCCGGGCGCGAATTATTCAGCGACGGGGCGCGGGAGCTTGCGGCTTCTCGCGCCCTTTTCGCGTCCGCCCGAAAGGCGGTTCGTCTTTTTACGAACGACGTGCGAAGTCGCGTGGCCCGACGGTCGTTATCTACCGGATATTGCCGCTTCCCCGACGGCACGTTCGTTGCGAACCGGGGACTTCGGCGGTCTGGCCGAGCGGAGGAGTAGATGAATAATTATCTTGATACCCCGCGGGAACGGATGAGAGATGATCCGTTCGGGAGGATCATCTCTCTCACGGGGAAGAGCCCGCGCACGTGGCCTTCGGTTGGGGCAGTCTTGGGACTAGTGGGCGGCGTCCTTGCCCCCGCCCTGGGGACGCTCCTGACGGTCGCTAACTGGTTCACCGGCCGGCAGGAGGCGAGCCTTTATCTGGGCCGCCTGAGCACGACACTCTTTGTCCTGACCATCCCGCTGCTGGCGCTCGGCGCGCACTGCCTCGACCTGCTGGAGGCGAAGGCCGTAACCCCCTCGACTTCCGCCGCAACTCTCTTCGGCGAGAACGCCCCTGTGAGTACCCGTCCCGCCCTCCGCAGAGTCGGGCGGCACGTTAATAAGGGAGGTGTGGCGGCCGCGCTGCTCCTGCTCTTCACACTGCCGTCGGCGAGCAGGGCGCAGCAGACCATCTTCAACGTGCCGACCACAGACGTGCTCGACAAGGGGAAGGTTTACGCGGAGCTGGACGCGAGTCTCAAACCGAACAACTCGGAGGCATTGTCGCGCTTCTCCTCGTTCGTGCCGCGCGTCGTGGTTGGAGTCGGCGGGCGAGTCGAAGTCGGCCTCAACGTCACGGGCAACATCCAGCCCGGCCCCGACTCGACGACGCTCGTGCCCGTCGTCAAGTACAAGCTCTACGACGGCGGGGACAACGGTTGGGCGATAGCTGGCGGCGACCACCTCTTCATCCCAGTCCGCCACCGCGCCTACGACGCGGGCAACTACGCCTACCTTGAGTTCAGCAAGACCTTCAAGCAGACGGGGACGCGTCTGACCGCGGGAGGGTATGACTTCACGCGAAACGTCGTCGCCGGGGCGAACCGCGCGGGCGGGCAGTTCGGCTTCGAGCAGCCCGTGGGCAAGACCGTGACGCTCGCCGCCGACTGGTTCACCGGCAAGCACGCCGCAGGGTATTTCACACCGGGCGCCGTCTTCAAGGTTGGTAAGAAGACGACCGCGTACGCCGGCTACTCCATCGGCAACCAGAACGCCTCGCAGGGGAACCACTTCTTCCTGCTGGAACTCGGCTACAACTTTAATTAAGGGGGAGACGCTACGATGCACGACCTTGTCTTCATCACCCTGACCATCGCCTTCTTCCTGCTCGCGCTCGCCTACGTGCGCGGGTGCGAGAAGTTGCAGTGAGGTGCGCGCGATGAATCTCGAATCGATTTTAGGGCTGGCGGCGTCGGCGCTGCTGCTCGTCTACCTCGCCTACGCGCTGCTGCGCCCCGAGAGGTTCTGACATGACGCCCAACGGCTGGCTCCAAATCCTACTCTTCCTCGCCGTCGTGCTCGCGGTCACGAAGCCGCTCGGGCTCTTCATGACCCGCGTCTTCGAAGGCGAGCGCACGTTCCTGCATCCGTTGCTGCGTCCCGTCGAGCGGCTCGTCTACCGCCTGACGGGCGTGGACGAGCGGCGCGAGATGCGCTGGACGGAGTACGCCGCGTCGATGCTCCTCTTCAGCCTCGTCTCGATGCTGGCGCTCTACCTGATCCAGCGTCTACAGGGCGTGCTGCCGATCAACCCACAAGGGCTGCCCGGCGTGGACACGGCGGCTTCCGCGACCGGCGGGTACGTCGGCTCTGCCTTCAACACGGCCGCCAGTTTTACGACCAACACCGACTGGCAAGCTTACGTGCCCGAGACGACGATGAGCTACCTGACGCAGATGTTGGGGCTGGCTTACCACAACTTCGCGTCGGCCGCGGTCGGCATCGCGCTCGCCATCGCCTTCATCCGCGGCATCGCGCGCAAAGAGGCGAACACCATCGGCAACTTCTGGGTGGACTTCGTCCGTTGCAACCTCTACGTGCTGCTGCCGCTCTGCTCCGTCTTCGCGCTCGTGCTCGTCTCGCAGGGCGTCGTGCAGAACTTCCGGCCGTACGACACGGCGCGGCCGCTCGACCCGCAAAGTGCCGTGCAGACCATCGCGCAGGGGCCGGTCGCCTCGCAGGAGGCGATCAAGATGCTCGGCACCAACGGCGGCGGCTTCTTCAACGCCAACTCCGCGCACCCGTTCGAGAACCCGACGCCCTTCTCCAACTTCCTCCAGCTCGTCTCCATCTTCGCCATCGCCGCGGGGCTCACATACACCCTGGGCCGCATGACCGGCTCGCAGCGTCACGGCTGGGCGGTGCTCGCGGCGATGGTCGTGCTCTTCCTCGCCGGCGTGACGACCGCCTACTGGGCGGAGACGCGCGGCAACCCGATACTTTCGGGCGCGGGCGTTGACCAGACGGTGAGCGCGGGGCAGTCGGGCGGCAACATGGAAGGTAAGGAGGTGCGTTTCGGGCAGGCCGAGTCCACCCTCTTCGCCACCGTGACGACCGACGCGAGTTGCGGTGCCGTGAACTCCATGCACGACTCCTACACGCCGCTTGGTGGGCTCGTGCCGCTCGTGAACATCATGCTCGGCGAGATCATTTTCGGCGGGGTGGGGAGCGGGCTCTACGGGATGCTGATTATGGTCATCCTGTCCGTCTTCATCGCCGGCCTGATGGTGGGGCGCACGCCCGAGTATCTCGGCAAGAAGATAGAAGCCTACGACGTGAAGATGGCGATGCTCTACGTGCTCATCTTCCCGCTCATCATCCTCGTCTTCGCGGCAGTCTCTTCGGTCTCGTCATCATTCGGCACCTCGCAGTTGGGCAATGCGGGGCCGCACGGCCTCTCCGAGATTCTCTACGCATTCACCTCCGGCACGGGCAACAACGGCTCGGCCTTCGCGGGGATTTCGGCGAACACTTACTGGTACAACACGGCTATCGGAGTCGCCACGCTCTTCGGGCGGTTCATGATGATTGTGCCGATGCTGGCGGTGGCCGGGAACCTCGCGCGCAAGAAGGCCGTGCCTCCTTCCTTAGGCACGTTCCCCGTCACGTCGCCGCTGTTTACGACGCTGCTGGTGAGCGTCATCGTCATCGTCGGCGCGCTGACCTTCTTCCCCGCACTGAGTCTCGGCCCCGTCGTGGAGCACTACCTGATGTACGCGGGACAGACGTTCTGAGGTTAAGTCAATGGCCGATAAGTCGAAGAAGATTTCCATCTGGGACCAAAAGATCATCCGGCGCGCGGTGGTTGATTCTTTCAGGAAGCTCGACCCGCGCACGATGATGCGCAACCCCGTGATGTTCGTCGTCGAGGTCGGAAGCTGTCTCGCGACGCTGCAACTCGTCCGCGGCATCATCTCGCCCGTTCAAGGCGTGACGGACACGCTCTTCGAGCTTCAGATAACGCTCTGGCTCTGGTTCACCGTCCTCTTCGCCAACTTCGCCGAGGCGATGGCCGAGGGGCGCGGCAAGGCGCAAGCCGACAACCTCCGAAGGGCGCGGACGGAGACGACCGCGAAACGTCTCCTGCCGGGCGGCAAGACGGAAGTGGTGGGCGCGCCCGAACTGCGCAAAGACGACCTCGTGCTGGTCGAGGCCGGCGACTTCATCCCGAGCGACGGCGAGATAATCGAAGGCGTCGCGAGCGTGGACGAGTCGGCCATCACGGGCGAGAGCGCCCCCGTCATCCGCGAGTCCGGCGGCGACCGCTCGGCCGTGACGGGCGGCACGCGTGTCCTCTCGGATTGGATAAAGGTTCGTATCACCTCGAACCCCGGCGAGACTTTCCTCGACCGCATGATTGCGCTCGTCGAGGGCGCGTCGCGGCAGAAGACGCCGAACGAGATCGCGCTCGCCATCCTGCTCGCGGGCCTGACCATCATCTTCCTGCTCGCCGTCGTCACCTTGCAGCCGTTCGCGATCTATTCGAACGCGCCGCAGACCATCTTCGTCCTCGTCTCGCTCCTCGTCTGCCTCATCCCGACGACCATCGGCGGCCTGCTCTCCGCCATCGGCATCGCCGGCATGGACAGGCTCGTGCAGCACAACGTACTCGCGATGTCGGGCCGCGCGGTCGAGGCCGCGGGCGACGTGAACACTCTGCTGCTCGACAAGACCGGCACCATCACGCTCGGCAACAGGCAGGCGGCCGAGTTCATCCCGCTGCCCGGCGTGACCGAGGCGGAACTGGCCGACGCCGCACAGCTCTCTTCGTTCGCCGACGAGACGCCCGAAGGGCGCTCGATAGTCTTGCTGGCGGAGGAGAAGTACGGCATCCGCGGGCGCGAGTTGGCTCCGCACGAGGCGCGCTTCATCCCCTTCACGGCGCAGACGCGGATGTCGGGTGTGGACCTCGGCGGGCGCGAGATTCGCAAGGGCGCCGTGGACGCCATCGAAAAGTACATCGCGGGCGACGACGGGGGCGCTCGGCTCCGCGAAGCGCGCGCCGCCCTAACGGTAGCCGTCCGCTCGGCGGCGGAAGTCTCGGGCGGGGCCGCGACGAAGGAGCTGCGCGAGATTGTCGAGCGCATCTCGAAGCAGGGCGGCACGCCCTTAGTCGTCGCCGACGGGCGGCGCGCGCTCGGCGTCATCTACCTGAAGGACATCGTGAAGGGCGGGATGCGCGAGCGCTTCGACCAGCTACGCCAGATGGGCATCAGGACGGTGATGATTACGGGCGACAACCCGCTCACCGCCGCGACCATCGCGCGCGAGGCAGGCGTGGACGATTTCCTGGCGGAAGCGAAGCCCGAGGACAAGATGGCTTTGATTAAGCGGGAACAATCGGAAGGCAAACTTGTGGCTATGACCGGCGACGGCACGAACGACGCGCCGGCGCTCGCGCAGGCCGACGTGGGCGTGGCGATGAACACGGGCACGCAGGCCGCGAAGGAGGCCGGCAACATGGTTGACCTCGACTCGAACCCGACGAAGCTCATCGAGGTGGTCGAGATCGGCAAGCAGCTTTTAATGACGCGCGGCGCGCTGACGACCTTCTCCATCGCCAACGACGTGGCGAAGTACTTCGCCATCATCCCCGCGATGTTCAGCGGCGTCGCCACGCTCTCCGCGCTGAACGCGCTCAACGTGATGGGCCTGAGGACGCCGCAGTCGGCGATCCTCTCGGCCGTCATCTTCAACGCGGTCGTCATCATCGCGCTCATCCCGCTCGCGCTCAGGGGGGTGAAGTACAGGCCGATGTCGGCGGCGGCTCTGCTGAGGCGCAACTTTTTAATCTACGGCCTCGGCGGCCTCGTCGCGCCGTTCGCCGGCATCAAGCTCATCGACGTAATCATTCACGCCGCCGGGCTGGCTTAAGCGGAGGAGCGATGAAGAAGAATTTAATGACGGCGATTCTGATGACGGTCGTTACGACGATTCTGCTCGGCCTCGTCTACCCGCTCGCGGTGACGGGGCTCGCGCAGGTCATCTTCCCAGACAAGGCGAACGGCCAGCTCATGAGGCGCGCGGACGGAACGCTCGTCGGCTCGGCGCTCATCGGGCAGCCGTTCACTTCGCCCGGCTACTTCCGCTCGCGACCCAGCGCCGCGGGCGCGGCCGGCTACGACGCGGGCGCTTCCGCGGCGTCGAACTACGGCCCGACGAATCAAAAACTGCTCGACCGCGTGAAGGCCGACGTGGAGAAGGCGCGGGCCGAGAATCCCGGCGTGCCCGTGCCGGTCGATCTGGTGACGACTTCGGCCTCGGGGCTCGACCCGCACATCTCTCCCGCGGCCGCAGATTTCCAGGTGCCGCGCGTCGCGCGCGAGCGCGGGATGGGCGAGGAGGAGATGCGGCGCGTTGTCGCCGCGCACACTGAAGGGCGTCAGTTCGGCTTCTTCGGCGAGCCCGTCGTCAACGTGCTCGAACTCAACCTCGACCTGGATAGGAGTAGTAGGCAGTAGGCAGATGGCAGTAGGCAGTTGAAGAGCTATTGTTTTAACTGCCTACTGCCTACTGCCATCTGCCTACTGCTTTTCATGAAGGAGAACGGGAACCGACCGTCGCCGGAGTCGCTGCTCGCCAGACTGAAGGAGGGCGAGCGGGCCAAGCTGCGCGTCTACATCGGCGCGGCGCCGGGCGTGGGCAAGACCTACCGGATGCTCGAAGACGCGCACCAACTCAGGCGGCAGGGCGTGGACATCGTCGCCGCCTTCGTCGAGCCGCACGGCCGCGAGGAGACGGCGGCACTCATCGCTGATCTGGAGCTTGTGCCTTTACGCAGGGTCGAGTACCGCGGCGTCACGCTCGAAGAGATGGACGTGGACGCGGTCATCGCGCGCCGCCCCGAAGTCGCCGTCGTGGACGAGCTGGCGCACACCAACGTCCCCGGCTCGAAGCACCGCAAGCGCTACGAGGATGTGCTGGAACTGCTCGACGCCGGCGTCTCGGTCATCACCGCGGTCAACGTCCAGCACCTCGAATCACTCAACGACGCCGTGGCGCGCACGACGGGCGTGCGCGTGCGCGAGACCGTCCCCGACCACTTCCTTCGGCGCGCGGACGAGGTGGTTAACGTCGATGTCTCTGTGGACGCGCTGCGGACGCGGCTCAGGCAGGGGAAGATTTACGGCGTCGAGAAGATTGAGCAGTCCCTGAACAACTTCTTCCGCAAGGGGAACCTCTCGGCGCTCAGGGAACTCGCACTCAGGCAGATAGCCGCAGACCAGGCCAGCAAGGCGCACGACTACCGCGAGCGCGAGGGCTTAGAGCAGGCGGTCATCCCCGAGAGGGTGATGGTCGCGATGGCTTCGCGCGGGGGCGCGAAGAAGCTCCTGCGCGCCGGCTCGCGCATTGCGGGGCGACTCTCCTCCGACTGGTTCGCCGTCTACGTCGAGACGCCCGCCGAGGAGCCGGGGCGCGTCAAGCCCGCGGATTACGCCGCGCTCCGGGAGAACGTCCGCTTCGCAGAAGAGCTGGGGGCGAAGGTCGTCAGGCTCAAGGCCCGCAAGGTGGCCGACGCGCTCATCGACTTCGCGCGGCGCGAGGGCGTCACGCACGTCGTCTTCGGCCAGACCTCGCGTTCGCGTTTAGACATCCTGCTGCACGGCTCCGTCATCAACCGCTTCCTCGCCGAGGTGCGTGACGCGAACGTGCTGGTGGTTCCGCTTGAAGAGAAGAAAGAAGTAGCTGCCGAAGGGTAACGACTTGAATGGAACTCCCAGCCTATCACTGCTCACCACCCGCGTGAATTTAAGAGTGAAGCTTTTGGCCGGGCATCTGGTCACCCGACTCGGAGCATTACGATCTCAACCTGCCGGCTTCGTAATTTAACGAACTCTAGTTGAATTACGAACAGCATCCCTCACTTTCCGGCGCAAACTCTACATCTCGCGCTGGAACACCGCTTGCCCCTCGAAGGGGGAAGGTGAGGACGACGAGATGCGCGAGGCACGAATGCAAAAGCTCTTAATGTCTGTTCTGGTATCGCTCCTTTCGGTCCTCATATTAGGCGGCGTCGCGGACGCGCAGACTGAGACAGGCACACTGCGCGGCGCGGTTGCTGCCACGGCACCTGAGGGACAGTCGCACAAAGTTCCCGGCGCGAGCCTGAAGCTGAAGACGCCGACACAGACTCTGGAGGCAGTTACCGACGCCGCCGGCGAATATCGATTCACGAACTTGTCGCCCGGCGCGTACACGCTGGAAGTAACCGCCGGAGGATTCAAGACGGCGGGTAAGACCGTCACGGTGCGAGCCGGCGAGACTTCGGTCGAGGACATCAGCCTTGTAATGGCCGACGCTCCGCCGGACACCGACGCGGAAGTGCCTCCGCCGGCGTCACGTCAGAACGACCCGGCGCCCGCGGCTTCCACCCGACAGCAGACGGGCAGCGAGACTTATAACAGCCCTACGGCCCGTGTGTTTCAGCTCATGCTGCCGAGCGAGCATCTTCTGGGGGACTGGGGCGGCCTGCGAACGAAACTCGAAGAGCGGGGCATCACGCCGAGGCTGATCCTCGTCACCGACCTCGCGGGGAACCCAAGGGGCGGCCGGACGCAGGGCGCGACCGCGCCGAGCAGCGTCGAGCTCAGCCTGTACTTCGACCTGGATAAAATCTTCGGCCTGAAGGGCGGCTCCGTCTTCGCGTCCTTTTCGGAACGCTGGGGCCACAACCTCTCGGCGAAACACATCGGGAACACCTTCAGCACGCAGCAGATTTACGGCTTCCAGACGTGGCGCGTCATCGACGTCTCTTACCAGCAGAAGCTGTTCGACGACCGCGTGGAGCTTCGCGCCGGGCGCTTCGCGGCGATGGACGACTTCCTCGTTTCGCCTTACAACTTCGGGTTCATGCAGAACGCGTTCTGCGGAAACCCGTTCGGCATCTTATTGAACGCGCCGGGCATGAGTGCGTACTACGGCACCTGGGCGGCGCTCGGGAAGGTGAAGCCCACCAAGCGAAGCTACGTGATGACGGGTCTTTACGACGGCGACCCGAAGATGCGCGACAACAAATATCACGGGGCGAACCTTTCGATGAAAGGGCCGCTCTTCTCGATCAGCGAGGCCGGTTACCAGATCGACGGGCTGCCCGGCGACGGCCGGCGTCTCGGCAACTACAAACTGGGCGCTTGGTACGACCGTTCCACTCTCGCGGACTTCGAGACCGGCTCCGTTAAGCACGGTAGCTGGGGCTACTACGGACTCTTCGACCAGGTGCTCGTCCCGTTCGGGTCTCCCGAGAGCAACCGCGGCTTCGGCGTCTTCGGCTCGGTCACGGTCGCGCCCGACTCTCGCAGACAACAGTTGCCCCTGTTCCTCACGGCGGGCGTTTCGGCGCGCGGGCTGTTCAGCGCGCGCCCGAGGGATGTCGCCGGGCTGGCCGTCGCGTCCGGTTACTTCAGCGAAGACCTGCAACGCGCGCAGAGAAACGGGCGGCTGCTCGGCCCCGCCGGCGGAGTCCCCGACCACGAGACGGTCGTCGAGCTGACCTACCGCTTCGACTTCCGCAAGGGCGCCTTCTTCATCCAGCCCGACCTCCAATCCATCAACCGGCGGGGCGGTACGGGCCACTTCAAGGATGCGCTGGTGCTGGGCGCACAGTTGGGCATCAATTTCTAAGCAGTCCAAATCCGTCCGCCACAACTACGACCGCTCGCAACGCAACGAGCCTCACCGCAGTAGCACTTTCATAAGCATCGTCGGGAAGCGAAGAGACGGCCATCGTCTTTTTATGACGAGTCGTAAAAAGACGGAGCGATGCGCCTTCCCGTCCTTCCGCTTCAACGCCCGTCGAAGCGCAGTTCACGTCGGAATCACTGAGTAAAACGCGGCAATCGAGTTTTCGCCGTCGCGGCGAACTTGCATGCGACGTATGGCACACCCGCTGCTTAGAAGGACACCCGTAAGGCGGGTGAGTAATTGAGAAGTTTGGAGCTGACAAGAACAGTCTCAATAACGATGAAGCCGGTGACGAAGACAACCAGGCGCAAGAGCGAGGGACTTATAGCCCGGCCACGGACTAATCGAGTGTCTGTCTTGTGCGCGCCCGTGTTCGCGCTCCAAGTGTGCGGGCACGCAGCCGCGCAGTCTCCCCTCAAGTCGGCGACGAACGAATCTTTCGCACACCCTTCTGCACTCTCGATCCGAGAAGTCGGCCCGAGGCGCGTGACGGACGGATCGGATTAACTAATCAACCGACACTGCAAAGGAGCATTTGAAAATGAGTGACAGTCAGAACAACTCCGGGCCGACCGCGGGCGGCGGAGGGTACGACCTGCGGCACCCCGGTCTCATCATGAAGGACGGTGACCGCGAGGTGCACGAGTTCAAGGGCATGTGGCCGCTCAAGCCCGACGCCGACCTCGAGCTAATGACGAAGACGCTGGCCTTCAGCGAGTACTGGGACCCGCCGACGATGTCGTTCCCGACGGCGACCACGATGCTCGGCCTGATCCGTGTGGCGAGCTGGTTCGTCTGCAACACCGCCGAGTTCGGCCCCACGCTATTCTTCATCTCGCAGTTCGACGCCAGCCTTGAGAAGTACTTCGACGACTTCGTGCTCAACGGCAAGAACAACCTCATGAAGATATGGGGCCAGTGCATCGGCTGCCCGGACGGCCCCGACGCGACGGCGCGCGACATCGTGAACTACATCGCGCGCGGCCAGATCAAGACCCTGGCCTCCTACGACGCCTTCCCGAGCCTGAGCAACAACCAGATCGAGAAGCAGGCCGACTGGTACGCGAAGACGCAGAAGTTCCAGCGCGCGGTCGCGAAGGGCGAGGGCAAACTCGAAGAGATCGTGGACGCCTTCTTGAGCGAGCTGGCCCAGCCCTACGAGCACGTGCGCAGCGCCGCCGCCGTCGACACCGAAGTGGCCGAGTTGCCGCAGTACACCGACGTCCCCGAGAGGCTGGGCGTGAAGGTGGCCGCGTAACACCCGAGTCCCGGCAGTTACATCGGCACGGGTCAACCGGCCCGTCGCCGATGTAACGGGAGCCGGCGAGAGGCGAAAGCTTCGACCGAGGGCGAGGTAGTTCCGACGACAAGAGTCGGCCATTGCGAAAGGATCGAGACGATGCAAGCTCTAACTCATGAACAGAATCTTACTTCTGCCGACCTGAAAGATAACATTCAAGACATTCAGGACAACGTCGTCGCGCCCATCCTGATGCGCTACGGGCGCCACATCTTTCTCAAGTTCACCGACGGCGAGAAGGCGCGCGCGTGGCTGCGCAACATGTTCGAACGCGTCAACGCCCGGCAGGAAGAGCACGGGACGCGATTCACCGTCAACATCGGGTTCACGTACGAAGGGCTGAAGGCGGTCGGGCTGTCGCAACAGTCGCTCTACAGCTTCCCCAGAGCCTTCCGCGTCGGCATGCGTGAGCGTGCGGGTGAAGTGGGCGACACCGGGGCGCACGCGCCGGAGCATTGGGAGGGCGGCCTCGGCGGGCCTGACATTCACGCGATGGCCTGGCTCCGCACCGACACGGACGAAGGCCGCGACCTGGCGACCGATATCATCCGCGACGAGATGCGGGCGACCGGCGGCGTCGAGATACGTTTCATCCAGGACACGAAGGCGCTCGCGCACGAGAACGGCATCGGGTCGGAGGGCGAGCACTTCGGTTTCGCCGACCCGATTTCGCAGCCGCCCATCGAGGGTGCCGCCGCGCCTTTCTACCCCGGCGACGGCGTGCAGGAGGCGGACGGCATATGGCGCGCGCTGAAGCCCGGCGAGTTCGTGTTGGGCTACGAAGACGAGGTCGGGCGCGAAGGCACGCCGTCGCCCGAACCGTTCGAGCTGCGCCTGAACGGGACGTACATGGTCTTCCGCAAACTCTACCAGGACGTGGCGGCGTTCCGCCGGTATCTGGCGACGGCCGCGAAGTCGCTCTACGGCAGCGACGATCAACATCATCGGGATTTGGTGGCGGCCAAGATCATGGGCCGTTGGCCGAGCGGCTGCCCGGTCGATCTTTCGCCCGAAAGGGACGACCCCGCCATCGCGGCCGACCCCGAGCGCCGCAACAACTTCACGTACGCGGGCGACGATCAGGGCCTGCGGTGCCCGCTCGGCTCGCACCTGCGCCGCAGCAACCCGCGGGCGACGCCTTTGAAGCGCGCGACCGCGGTGAGGCGGCACCGCCTGATCCGGCGCGGCATCGAGTACGGCCCGCACCTCCCGGACGGGATGCTCGAGGACGACGGCGTCGACCGCGGCCTCGTCAACCTGTTCATCCAGGCCGACATCGAGCGGCAGTTCGAGTTCGTGCAGAAAGAATGGATGAAGGGCGGCGAGTTCATCGGCCTCGACCCGAACGAGCAAGACCCTATCAACGGCGTCGGCGGCGAAGGCTCGCAGATGTCTGTGCCCGGCGCGAGGCGGCCGTTCCTATTCGACCTGCCCACCTTCATCACGGTGAAGGGCGGCGAGTACCTGTTCGTGCCGGGGCTGAACGCGCTCAAAGGCATCATCGAACAGAAGTTCTGAACCCGCGGGGAGGAGGAGAAGCACGATGTCAGACCATTTCAGCGGCCCCGCGGTGATGGGCGACCCGTCGGTGGACATCACCGATTTCTACGCGTTCCCGAGCCCTGAACGCGCGGGCAATCTTGTACTCATCATGGACGTGTTCCCACTGGCGACGCCGCAGTCATTCTTCAGCGACGTTGTCACCTACCGCTTCCGGCTGCGGCCGCTGAAGCGGTCGGGAGGAAGCGTCACACACGGCGACTCGGAATACAGCATCGACGTCAGGTTTGACGACGTGCCCGAAGGCACATCCGTTCAGAAAGGACACATCGTCACGTCGGACGGGCGTGAGGCCAGCATCGTAGTCGGCGAAACGTTGGAGACGGGCGGCATGCGTGTCTTCGCGGGACTGGTGAGCGACCCGTTCTTCATGGACGTGGAGGCCGCGCTCCGCACCGACATGTCGGGCAAGCTCTCTTTCGACACGGCCGTGAACGCGGTTCAGTTCCGCGACGTGTTGTCGATCATCGTCGAAGTCCCGTTCGCCCCCATCGTCGAACGCTTCGACGGCGCTACGCTGGTCGGCGCCCTCGCGGAGACCATCGTCACGCGCCGCGGCAAGCCGATCCGCCTCGAACGCGTCGGGCGGCCGGAGATCAAGAACTTCGTCCTGGCGACCCCGACGCGCGACCCGCGCACGAAGGGTGTCGAGCTGCGCGACCTCTACAACCGGGAGGACGCCTTCGCCCTCTCGAACGAATACCGCTCACTCTACGAGACGCGTCTCGACGCGAACCTGTCATTCTTCGACGGACTCGACGGCGAAACCGCGTGGCCGCTCGGACCCGACGGGCGCCACCCGCTGCGCGACCTGCTCGTCGGCGACTATTTAATCCTCGACCTCGCCCGGCCGTTCGCCCCCGGCAACTTCCTGGAGATCGAGCGGTCGATACTCGCCGGCCGGCCGCACGAGAGCGCCGGCGGGCGCTGGCTCGACGACGACATCCTCGACGAGATGCTCACGCTGTTCGTGAATGGCGGGCGGGGCGAGCGGTTCGGCGACGGGGTGGACTCTCCGACGAAGCCGGCCGGCCTGACCTTCCCCTACGTGCGCGAGCCTAACAAACGAACCGACCTGCCGCTGCCGGCATTCCTGGGAGGATGAACATGGAAGTCCTGAAAGACAAAGGCGCAGTCGTGACCGCTGCCGCATCCGGCATCGGCAAAGCAATCGCCACCGCATTTATCGAAGCCGGCGCGAGCGTGTTGCTCTGCGACATCAACGCCAAGGCACTCGACGCCGCCGCGGGCGAGCTTGGCGAACGCGCAATCGGCCGCGTCACGGACGTGTCGGACGAGAGCCAGGTCGAAGCCGCGATGCGCGCGGCCCGCGAGGCGTTCGGGTCGCTCGATGTCGTGGTCAACTGCGCGGGCTTCGGCGCCATCATGCCGCTGACCGAGCTGCCGGGCGAAAAGTGGCGGGCCGTCCAGGCCGTGACGCTCGGCGGAGTCTTCTACGGCGTGAAGCACGCCGCACGGCAGATGCTTGAGCAGGGGCGGCCGGGCGTCATCATCAACATCTCGTCGGTGAACGGACAGCAAGCCGGCGAGGGGCAGGTCGCTTATTGCGCGGCGAAGGCGGGCGTTGACCAGATTACGCGTTGCGGCGCGTTGGAACTAGGCGCCCGCGGCATCCGTGTCGTCGGCATCGCGCCAGGGTTGGTGGAGACGCCTCTGACGAGGAAGGAGCTGGAAGACCCGGCCACGCGCGAGCTCTTCATGGGCGTCATCCCGATGGGGCGTGCGGTCGAAGCGCGGGAGATTGCCGCGGCCGCCGTGTTTCTCGCGTCGGACGAGGCCCGGTCGATCAACGGTCACACGGTCGTCATCGACGGCGGTTCGCTGACGCGCGGCTATCCGGCGCTGCTCACGGGTGTGAAAAAATCATGATAGTCGATGCCGGACGTTATACGAGCGGGCGAATCGCCGTCGCCAACCTCTCGGCTTTGATTGACAGCCTTGAGCTGAGCCACGTCGAAGGCGCGACGTTCGAGGACATGGTGGCGCTGTCGAAGCTTCTGTTTCTTCGCGGCGACCTGCTCGGCCGCATCGCGGACCACGACCGTGCGGAGTTGGTCGCCGTCGAGGCCACCGAGTCGGCGCCCGACGTGGGAAGCGCACTCTTCATCCGCGCGCGGCTCGCGGAGCGTTTCCACCGCTTCGGGGAGGCTGACGCGTTTCTCAACCAAGCCCTCGCGGCCGGACACCCAGTACGGGAGGTTGATGTTGAGAGGGCAGCGCTGTGGCAGGCGACGGGCCGGTACGGCGAGGCGCTGGTTCTGCGCGAAAGACTGGCGCAGGACGACCCCGGGATTCACACCCTCGGCGCGCTCGCGTCGCTGCTGGCTGAGACGGGTCAGTGGGCGGCGGCCGAGGCGTGCTACGCGGCCGCGCTCAACGTAGACGACGGCGTGTCGCCTCTGCCGTGCGGCCAACTGCTCTTCGAGTGGGGCGTGAGCGCGATGCGCCGCGGCGAGCTGGAGCGCGCGGAGGCGCTCTTCGTCGAACTCGACCGGGTACTGCCGCAGCACGTCCCGGGGCGCGGGCATCGCGCCGAGGTGTCGCTCGCGCGCGGACAGTTGGACTTCGCCGCGGCGCTCGTCAAGCCGCTGCTCGAAATAGCGGACGACCCCGAATACTGCGCGACCTACGCGGAGATTCTGGCCGCGCGCGGTGACGGCAAAGCCGCCTGCGAGGCGGAACGCGCGGCGGCGGCCTACGAGCTGTTGCTGGCGCGGCGGCCCGAAGCCTACGCCGACCACGCCGCGTTCTTCTTCATGGGCGTCGGCAACCGGCCGCTGCGCGCGGTCGAGCTCGCGTCCGCCAATTTCAAACTCCGCGACACGCCGCGCTCGCGCAGCCTTCTCGACAGGGCGCTACGCAACGCGCAACAGGTTTCGCATAGGCAGGAGGTCGCAGCATGAGCGCCGACAACGTCACACGGGCAGCGAAGACATCACGGCCCAGGGTGGTGGTCATCGGCGGTGGCTTCGCCGGCATCGCCGTCGTCCGCGAGTTGCGCGGAAGCGACGCCGAGGTGACGCTCGTCGACCGCAACAATCATCACCTGTTCCAGCCGTTCCTCTTTCAAGTCGCCACCTCCATCCTTGAGCCGGCGGAGATCGCGACGCCTATTCGTTCTCTCCTAAAAGAGATGCCCAACGTCCGTGTGGAGATGCGCGAGGCCGTGCGCGTTGACACGTCCCGCCGCGTCGTCGTCATGGGCGAGGGGGACGACCTGCCCTACGACGTGCTCGTCATCGCGACCGGGGCGCAGACCAGTTATTTCGGACACGAGTCGGAGTGGGCGCGACACGCGCTCGGGTTGAAGACGCTGGCCGACGCCGTCGCCGCCCGCAACCGCCTCCTGACGGCGTTCGAGCGCGCGGAGATGGAATCCGACCCAGGCCGACAGGCGCGCGACATGACGGTGGTCGTCGTCGGGGGCGGGCCGACCGGCGTCGCGATTACGGGCACGATCAGCGAGTTCGTCCGGCGGACACTGCCGGCCGACTTTCACAACCTCGACATCCGACGGTCGCGCATCGTGCTCGTCGAGGCCGGGCCGCGGCTGCTGCCCGCGTTCAGCGAGCGGCATTCGTCCTACGCGACCCGCGCGCTGGAGCGTGCCGGAATAGAGGTTAGGCTGGGCTTCCCCGTCACGAACGTTGACGCGGCGGGCGTCACGGTCGGCGGAGAGCGGATAGAGGCGGCCACCGTGCTTTGGTGCACGGGCGTGCAGGGCGTGCCGCTGGCGAGGACGCTCGGCACGCACATTACGGCGGACGGGAAGGTGGAGGTCGGGAATGACCTCTCGGTTCACGGCCACCCCGAGTGTTTCGTCGTCGGCGACGCGGCCCACGTCATCGGGGCCGACGGCCGACCCGTCCCCGGCCTCGCTTCAGTCGCGCAGCATCAGGGCCGGTACGTGGGCAGGCTCATCGCCGCCCGGTTAGCCAGCGTCGCCCCGCCCCCTCCTCCCGAGCCGTACGTGCCGAGCAAGCTGGCGACCATTACCCGGCACGTAGGCATCGCCGAATACCGCGGGCGCTCGATCACAGGCTTTCCCGCTTGGCTGATGTGGGGGCTGCTACATCTCAGAACGCTGGCGGGCGGCCACTCGAAGGTAATGATACTGGCGAACTGGCTGCGCCTTCTGGTCACATACCGCCGCAGCGCGCGGCTGGTCGTCGAGCCGCGTTCGACGGCAGAACCAGGATAGACCGCAGACCGAACTACTTCGGCTGCGTTCGTGTTACAACCATCTGTATGGATCTACAATCGAGCCCTTTTGCCGCACTCTCGCTCATCGCTGCCCCGGCAGTACTTACTAACGCCAGCACCGTGCTCGCGCTAGGCACCAGTAATAGGCTTGCCAGAACCGTTGATCGAGCACGGTTTCTGACTAATGAACTGGAAGGGCAGCTGTCGCCCAATTCACCGTCGGCGCGCGCCAACTCTCGCGAGTTGGCGGCGGTGCAGCGGAGAATGCTAATGCTGATCCGCGCCCTTCGGTATATCTATATTGCCATCGGTAGTTTTGCTTCGGCAGCACTTATCTCCCTGGCCGGAGCCGTACTTACTCCTTCGGTACCAACGTTGGCAGCGAGGATGATCGAACTGGTGGCAGTAGGTTTAGGCGCATTAGCAGTAGGCGGGCTGGTGCGCGGCGCCTTACTGCTCGTGCGGGAGACACGGGTGGCGGTAGGATTGTTGGAGGAGCGCGCGAGACAAGTGCAACTGAAATTCGCAAGCCAGGATGAGGATACGACAGAAGAGTCTCCTGAGCGGGGAGCGGTCTAACAACTAATCAATATCCTACCCCGCCGTCATCCAGAGCGGCCATGGCCGTTGCCCCGCCGACCACCAACGCGATAACCGACGCCCGCGCCCAGAAGCCCATCCTCGACTCCTTCACCCGCGCCACCTCGGCGTACGCCACCCTCCGCGACGCGCCGGTCTTCGGGTCTGTGAGGGTGAAGGCGTCTTCGCCGGCCGAGCTGAGGAAGCCTCTCAGCTTAGTGCCGTCCTGTAGCTTGACCTCGACGCGGGCCTTTGAGCCCACACCTAACTTCTGTACCGCGGCCCTGACCGCCGAGGTAGCTTGGTTAACCCCCCGCGCCTGTGCGCGTGCCGGCTGGCAGCCGAGGATGGAAGACCACAGTATTCCCGTAATCATTATCGCGAGCGTCTTTCTGAGCATGGCCGGACTCCCTTCTATGCCGAACTTCAATAAAGACCCGGTAACGGCTCTGCCACATGCAGCGTCAAGCTCCGCCAGGGATGCTTCCCGTTAACGGATGATCTCGACAGGACAAGAAGCAACAGCCATTCCAGTATCAGACTGATTGAATTCGGGCGTGACGGGGCGAATCGCCTTCGTGATTTGACGAGCCGGCTCGTCAAATCACGAAAGATCGTTACGCAAGGCTCCGCGCCTTCATGCGGGAGAGCGGTGTCGTGCGGGATGACGTTGCGGAGCGCGTCGCAGGTCGCGCTCCGGACGGCCCCCAACACGATTTGACGAACGGGTTAGTGAATTGACGACCGCACTTCGTCTCGCCGCGCCGGAATTCAACAAGTTAGGAAGTGGAATGCCCGTTGCTACATGCCTGAACGGAAGCAACGGGACGTGCGCAGGGTATTGGAATAGTTATGAGGAACTGAGGCAATGAAAACGAGGATTCTCATTTTGGGCGGCGGCTTCGCCGGCGTGGAGGCCGCGCGCCAGTTGGATCGGACGGCCGCCCGGCGGCCCGACGTCGAGGTGACGCTCGTCAGCAGGGAGAACTTCAGCCTCTTCACCCCGATGCTTCACGAGGTGGCGGCCGGCGACCTTGAGCCGGCAGACATCTGCAACCCTCTGCGCAAGCTGCTGCGGCGCGTGACGGTTCTGAACGGGGAGATTGAAGCCGTTGACCTCGTCGCCCGCCGGGTGACGATCTCATACGGCGTCAGGGGTCTCAGGCGGGAGTTGCCGTTCGACCAACTCGTGCTCGCGCTCGGCTCGGAGACGAACTACTTCGGCACCCCGGGCGTGGCCGAACAGGCGCTCGGCATCAAGACGCTGCGCGACGCCGTCCTGCTCCGCAACGGAGTCATCGCGATGCTGGAGGCGGCCAGCGTCGAACCCGACACCGAGAGGCGGAAGCGTCTGCTCACCTTCGTGGTCGCGGGCGGCGGTTTCGCGGGCGTGGAGACCGTCGGCGCCGTCAACGACCTCGCGCGCCAGAGCCTCAAGCATTACGGCCGGGTTGACCCGCGCGAGGTTCGCGTCGTCCTGATCCACGGCGGGCAGGTTATTCTGCCCGAACTCGGAGAGTCACTCGGCCTGTACGCGCAGGAGAGACTCCGCGAGCGTCTGGTCGAGATAAAACTCAACACGAAGGTCATCGGTTACGCGGACGAGACGGTGCATTGCGACGACGGGGAGGCCGTCCCTGCCGCCACGCTGGTGTGGGCCGCCGGCGTCTCCCCGAGTCCCATCCTGAAAGACCTGCCGTTAGAACTTCAGCGGGGGCGGATAGTGGTTGACTCCACCCTGGAAGTCCCGCAGTTCCCGGGGGTGTGGGCGGTGGGCGATTGCGCGGCGCTCTTCGACCCGGCTTCCAAACAGCCTTACCCCCCGACCGCCCAGCACGCCACGCGCGAGGGTCGGCAAGTCGCGAAGAACATCTGCGCCCGCATGAAGGGAGAGCGGGCGGCCCCCTTCGCGTACAGGATGCAGGGGCAGCTCGCGTCGATAGGCCGCCGCACGGGCGTCGCCAGAATCTTCGGGCTCAACTTTTCCGGCGTCGTGGGGTGGGTGCTGTGGCGGAGCGTCTACCTGATGAAGCTGCCGAGGTTTGAGAAGAAGATACGCGTAGGATTGCGTTGGGCTTTGGACGTGATCTTCGAGCACGACATCGCCCAGTACATCACGCCGCGCGACATCGAGTCGGTCAACCGACTTTTGGAAACGGCGCGGCAATCACACGTGGGGCCGACGCCGGAACAGCTCACCGCGGCACCGCGAGCAACGACGGGGTGACAAGGAGATGTTGAAGATAATCACGACAGTTCGAGAAGACCATCAATCCATCAGGGTACATCTCTACGGGCAGTTCACCGAGGAGTACGTCCCCGAGGTCGAGAAGGCTCTGTCCGGGCGCGGCGCGAGCGGGCATAAGGTCACGCTCGATTTGGCGAACGTCACCTTCGTGGATCGCGCGGGGATGAAGTTTCTGGGCGGGGTGGAGTCCGTTGACATCACCCTCGAAAACATCCCCTCATACGTCAGGCGCTGGATCGAGCAGGAGGGCCGCTACGGCTCGGTGCATTCTGAAGCCTCTTGAAAGTAGTCCTCTCGTCGTAATTTCACGAGTCCGTTCGTCATATTGTGAATGTCCACGTTTCCTCCGCCTGAAGTAAGAGCGCCTCGGCCGGCGTCATTCAACAACTTCTATGCTGGAACGTCGGTTGCCTGTCGCAGCTATGAGGATCCGCGATTGCCGCGGCGGCCGAGCTACGGAGACCATTTACCATGACGATGAAATTTCGATGCGCGCTCTTACTGGCTTTCCTGTTTCTCCCCGCGGCGTGGACGACGAGCAACGGCCAGCAGCTCCGCGAGGCGTTCCGTAAAGTCAGGCAGTCGGTCGTCATCGTCAGGACGAAGCAGGTCGAAGTGGCGCCCGCGCCGGGACAGGTCATGTCCGTCGTGGACGGGCTGGGCTCCGGGGTGCTCATCTCCAACGACGGCAGAATCCTGACCGCCGCGCACGTCGTGCAGACGGCGGACGTGGCACTGGTCGTCTTCCCCGACGGGCAGGAGATCGAGGCCCACGTCATCGGTTCCGACGTGCGAGCCGATGTCGCCTTGCTCAAGCTCGACCACCCGCCGGCCGGGATAGCGCCCGTCGCGGTCGGCGACTCGGACAAGGTGGAGGTCGGCGACCAGATATTCGTCATCGGCGCCCCGTACGGCCTTGAGCAGACGCTCTCCGCCGGGCACGTGAGCGGTAGACATCAGCTCGATAGGAAGACCGAAAGCTCGGGCGGGGTCGAGTTCCTACAGACCGACGCCGCGATCAACTCCGGCAACTCCGGCGGCCCCGTCTTCACGATGGACGGCGAGGTGGTCGGCATCGTGAGCAGCATCATGAGCCGGTCGGGCGGCTCGGAGGGCTTAGCCTTCGCCACGGCCTCGAACACCGCGAAGCGTCTCCTGCTGGAGCGTCGGCCGGTCTGGTCAGGGATAGACGGGCTGCTCGTCACGGGCGACCTGGCGCGGGCGCTTAATCTGCCGCAGCCGGCGGGCGTGCTCGTCCAGCGCATCGGCGAAGGCTCAATCGCGTCGCGTCTGGGAATCCAGCCGGGGACGCTTCGCGTGAACGTGGCGGGCACAGACCTGCTGCTCGGGGGCGACGTCATCCTCAGCGTGAACGGACTTCAGGTCACGGAGAATGACGGCAGCTACGAGCCGATCCTGAACAGAATCGGCGCGCTCAAACCCGGAGACAATCTCGTCGTGACAGTCCTTCGGCAGGGTCAGGCGGTGAAACTCTCTACACGGATTGAACCCTAACAGCCGGTTTCACCCGACGTAATGCTAGAGATAAGTTTGATGACCGACCAGAGTCAGACCCTCCAAGCACTCCCGGCCGTGACGAAGTGACTTCGTTTTTTTACGACAGTTTCGATACTTCGACACCGCCTCCCCGACAGCCCTCCTTCGATAGCCTTCTTTCTCCAACGGTTTAGCGACCTCGACCTCGCCCTCGCCTCCGGCACGCCGGTTGTCATGACACGTGTCGGCAGCGGAGGTCGGATCAGGAACAAGGTTCGGAATGAGCTTTCATTACTCCCATGCCACGCACAAGGAAGTAGGCGGAAGACGGGTGATGCTCAGGGAGTGCGTAGCATGAACGCTGTAAGGAACAGACAATGAATAAGCGAATCGTTTATCTACTGGCGCTCGTAGTGCTCGCGGCAAGCCCATTGTGCGTGAGAGCGCAACAGGGAAGCGCGCCGGAGCAACAGGGGGCGGGGGCTTCGGGTGAAGTCCTGACGCTGGACGAGGCGGTCTCCCTCGCCCTGCGTGAGAACCGTCAGGTCAAGAACGCGCAACTCGCGGTCGGGCAGGCCGGGGACGCCGTGGCCGCGGCGCGCACCCAACGGCTGCCTTCGATGTTCGTCTACTCGCTCGTGTCACAGCAGCTCGTGAAGCACGACGCCGGCCCCGACAACTCCGACACGAACGTCGTCCCCGGCGTCGGCCCGTTCTTCTCGATGGGCACCGGGCGCAGGCCGACGGCCATCTTCGCCGGGCAGATTCTCCAGCCGCTGTCGCAGCAGCACCGCATCCGCTTGGAGATAGAGCAGGCCGGGCTGGCGCGCGAAGTGGAGGGCGAGAAGCTGCGCGGGGCCGAGCAGACCACGGTCAACCAGGTCAAGCAGACCTACTACGGGATTCTGCAAACACAGAGCGCCCTCGACAGTCTGCTGGAATCGATCAGGTATTACCGCGAGCTGGATCGCGTGACGGCCGATAACGTCGCCCAGAAGGTCTCCCTGAAGGCCGACAGCCTGGAGGTCAAGACGCGGCTGGCGAAGGCCGAGTACGAGGCGCTCGACCTGACGAACCGACTCGCCACCGAGAAGGAGCAGTTCAACAACCTGCTCGGGCGCGACGTGCGCGCCGAGTTCAGGGTGGCCGGCGTTCCCGAGGCCGGCGGCTTCGAGGCCGACCTCGCCCTCGCCAGAAGTCGCGCGCTCGACCAGCGGCCCGAGCTGCGCGAAGCGCAACTGAAGGTCAGGCAGGCCGAAGTCGAACGGCGCATCAAGAAGTCCGAGTACATACCGGACGTGAGCCTCGGCTTCACCTACATGTCGTTCCGCAATTTCGACAACGAGGCGATCCCGAAGAACACCGCCAGCCTGAGCGTCGCGGTGCGTTGGGAGGTCTTCGACTGGGGAAGAAAGAAGAGCCAGCTCGCGGAGAAGGAGAGCGCCATCGAGCAGGCGAAGAACGGCCTGCGCGAAACCGAGAACCTTGTTCTCATCGAGGTCGGCGACAAGTTCCGCAAGCTCCAGCAGACCAGGCAGGCCCTCGTCGTCGCGCAACTGAAGCAGGAGACGGCGCGGGAGAACATCCGCATCTCGACCAACAAGTACAAGGTGCAGGCGGCGCTGCTCTCGGACGTGTTGCAGACGCAGGCCACGCTGGCCGACGCGGACTACCAGTACCAGCAGGCGCTGCTGGCCTTCTGGACGGCGAGGGCCGAGTACGAAAAGGCAATCGGGGCGGACAAATAAAAGGGAGAGGAATTCTGATGAGGTTTACGAAGCGGGTGACACTCCTGGCGGCTTTCCTGCTGACGGCGGCGAGCGCCTACGGCCAGGACGTTCACTACAACTACGACCGGGGCGCCGACTTCGCGGCATACAGAACTTACAAGTGGGTTGACATCCCGGGGGGCGCGGTGCCCGACCCGCTCATCGACCGGGCCATCAAGCAGGCGGCCGACGAACAGCTCGTGCTGAAAGGTCTCGTCAGGGTCGAAGAGAACGCCGACCTGTACGTCGGCTATCAGGTCGCGGTCAGCCTGGAAAAGAGCATCGACCTGTGGAGCACGGGCACAGGCCCCGGCGGCTGGGGCGGGTGGGGCGACCGTTCGGTGCGCGGCCAGACTTCGACCGTCCCCGTCGGGATACTGTTGGTAGACCTGTACGACGCCGCGAAGAAGCAACTGGTCTGGCGCGGCGACGCCGTCAAGACCATCGACCTCAAGAAAGACCCGGACAAGAACTACAGGAACCTGCAAAAGGTCATGACCAAGCTTTTTAAGAACTATCCGCCTAAGCCGGGTAAGTAGGTAACTGAGGGCCGAGTACGGAAAAGCGGTCTGGGAGGACACATGAAACAGAGAGTGTTTGAAGCATTTGCGTTGGGCGGAATCCTTCTCTTCACGTCCCTGCTGGGGGCCTGCCAAACCGCGCAGGCGGAGAAGGCGACGGTGCCGGTGAAGGTCGCGGCGGTCGAGATGAGTTCCGCGCGCAGCGAGGAGCGGTATTCGGCCACGATCATCCCGCGCACGCAGGTCGAGCTGGCCTTCAAGGTGGGCGGCTACGTCGAAGCGCTTCAGCGCGTCCGGGGCGTGGACGGTAAGACGCGCGACCTACAGGAGGGCGACCGCATCGGCGCCGGCGCCGTGCTGGCGCGCGTCCGCCAGAGCGACTATCAGGTCAAAGTCAAAGAAGCTGTGTCACAGGCCGACGAGGCCAAGTCGGGCGTGGACGCGAGCAAGGCCCAGTACCAGGAGGCGCTTAACGGCGTCGCGTCGAGCAAGGCCCAACTGGCCGAGGCCGAGGCGTCTTACGAAAAGGCGAAGCTCGATTTCGACCGGGCGCAAAGTCTGTTCGACAGCCAGAGCATGACCAAGGCGAGCTACGACGCGGCCAAGGCACAGTACGACGTGGCCGCCGCCAAGGTCTCTGCCGCACGCTCGCAGGTCGTCATGCTTCAGGCCAGGGCCGACGCCGCGCGTTGGCAGATCGGGGTCGGCGAGGCCAGGTCGAGCGGGGCGCAGGCTGTCATTCAGGAGACGACCATCCCCCTCCATGACACCGCGCTCAAATCGCCGCTCGGTGGGGTCGTGCTGGAGAAGAAGGTCGAGCGGGGGACGCTGGTCTCGCCCGGCACGACCGGGTTCGTCGTCGCCGACACGTCGTCGGTCAAGGCGGTCTTCGGCGTCGCGGACGTGGCCGTGCCGGAAATGAAATTGGGAAGGACTTTGAGCGTCGAGACCGAGTCGATGCCCGGCAAGGAGTTCCGCGGACAGATAACCGCGGTCTTCCCCGCCGCCGACCCCAAGAGCCGCTCCTTCAACGTCGAGGTGACGATCTCGAACCCCGACTACATGTTGCGGCCGAACATGATCGTCTCGCTCAAGGTGGGCACTCAGCAGGCCGCCGCGTCGCAGCCGGTCGTGCCTCTGAACGCGGTGATGAAAGGGAAGGGCGGCGCGGAGGGCTACGCCGTCTTCGTGGTGGCAGAGGAAGGCGGGCGGCAGGTCGCGCGGCTCCGCGAGGTGAAGCTGGGCGAGGCGTATGGTAACACGGTGGCCGTGATAGACGGGGTGAAGCAGGGCGAGCGCGTCATCACCACGGGCGGCACCATCGTCACGGACGGCGCCGAGGTCAAGGTCATTCCCTGACGCGGGGCCAGCGGGCTCATCAGTGAATGGTGGACGGAGTTAGGCGCGGCTTGAACCCGAATCGGCGGGAGGAACTATGTCACACGGTCACGGCGACAACGAGGTCAAGAAGAGCAGGCGAAACATCTCCCGCTTCTTCGTCGAGCAGCGGCACATCACCTGGGTCATGCTGATCGGCGTCTGCCTCTGGGGCTACTACAGCTACAAGAGCATGCCCCAGCGCAAAGACCCGGACACGCCGGTCAAGACCGCCGTCGCCATCACGGTCTGGCCCGGGGTGAGCGCCGAGAAGGTCGAGCAACTGGTGACCCGGAAGATCGAGGAGAAGGTGGCGCAGAACGCCAACGTGGAGAAGATACGCTCCATCTCGCGCACCAACATCTCGGTCGTCTACGTTGACCTCGACGAGAACTTCCCCGGCGGCCAGATCGGCAAAGAGTTCGACGACATCGCCCTCAAGCTCGACTCCATCAAAGACCTGCCGGACGGGGCGGGGCCGATCCAGTTCATCAAGGACTTCGGCGACACGTCGGCGCTCATGCTCACCGTCGCCAGCCCGAAGGTGAGCGACGCGGAGATAGACCTGCGCGCTAAAGATGTCGGCGAAGCCATCACGCGCTACCGCGCGCAGTACGCGGGGGGCGGGAATCGCTTCACGATTGTCAGCAGCCTCACGCACCCGGTCAGCCCGCGCGTCGTACAGGACCCGCTCAACCTGTTCGCCGACTACCTCAAAGAGAAGGGCGTGGCGACCGACCTGCACGTCATCACGGAGCCGGGGTTCATCGGCGTGGACGGCGCGAGCGACGCGAGCGACGACGCGCTGCTCGGCTACACGCGGCAGTTCATCAACGACAAGTTGCAGGCGGCCGATTTCCACCCCGATAGCTGGCCGCCCGTAATCATCCGCGACCCGCAGGAGGCGCGGGCGAAGCTGGGCGCGGTCGCGGGCGACAAGTACAGCTACCGCGAGATGGACGATTTCACGGACGTCGTCGAGAAGGGGCTCAAGAGCGTCCCGCAGGCCACGAAGGTCTCGCGCTCGGGCATCCTCGACGAGCGAATCTTTCTGCTCTACTCGCAGGAGCGTATCGCCTCGTACGGCCTCAAGCCCGGCGACCTGCCGGACATTCTCGGCGCGCGCAACATCACCCCGGCGGGCGGCCAACTGGAGGCCGTGGGGAAGAACTTCTCCATCGACCCTTCGGGCGAGTTCAAAAGCGAGAAGGAGATCGGCGACGTGGCGATTGCCCGCACGCAGCAGGGCGCGCCCGTCTATTTGCGCGACGTGGTGGACGTGGAGCGCGGCTACGACAGCCCGCCGAGGTACCTGAACTTCTACGAGTGGCGCGACGCCGAAGGGAACTGGCAGCGCAGCCGCGCCATCACGGTCGCCGTCCAGATGCGCCCGAACGGGTACATCGGACAGTTCGGTACAGACATCGACGGGAAGCTGGCCGAGCTGAGGAAGCAGTTGCCCGACGACCTCATCATGGCGCGCACCTCCGACCAGCCGCGGCAGGTCACGGAGAACGTCGAGCTGTTCATGAACAGCCTCTACGAGGCCATCGTCCTGGTGGTCATCGTCTCGCTCATCGGCTTCTGGGACTGGCGCTCGGCGCTGCTGATGGGGCTGGCGATTCCTATTACGCTCTTCATCACCTTCGGGATGGCGCACACGCTCGGGATAGACCTCCAGCAGGTCTCCATCGCCACGCTCATCATCGCGCTGGGCCTCTTGGTGGACGTGCCGGTGGTCGCCGGCGACGCGATTAAGAACCAGATGGGCACGGGGCTGCCGCCGCTCGTCGCCGCGTGGCTGGGGCCGACGAAGCTCATCAAGGCGATCATCTTCGCCACCCTCACCAACATCGTCGCCTACCTGCCGTTCCTGACCCTGCCCGGCGGCACGGGCGAGTTCTTATACAGCCTGCCCATCGTGCTGACCTGCTCGCTGGTGGGGTCGTTGATGGTGGCGGTGACGTTCATCCCCTTCCTCGGCTACTTCCTGCTGAAGCCGAGGCCGGAGCCGACCATCGAGGAGCGGCGCAGGAAAGGGTTCGCGGCCTTCTACTACAGGGTGGGCGAGTGGGCGATCAACCACCGCTGGAAGGTTCTGCTCGGCTCGCTCGTCCTCCTGGCGGCGAGCGGGCTCGTCGCCAGCCGTCTCAAGACGGACTTTTTCCCGAAAGACCTCTCGTACCTTTCCTACCTCGACGTGTGGCTGCCGGAGGACGCGCCGCTCTCGGCCACCAACGAGGCCGCGCGGCAGGCCGAAGAGGTGGTGCGCGACGTGGTCGGAGAGTACGGCAAAGAGCACCCCGAGAAGGACGGCAGGCCGCGCGAAGTCCTGAAGTCGCTGACCACCTTCGTCGGCGGCGGCGGGCCGCGCTTCTGGTTCTCGGTCTCGCCCGAGTTGCAGCAGCTCAACTACGCGCAGGTCATCATCGAGGTCAACGACAAGCACGACACCAACCACCTCGTCGGCCCCTTGCAGAAGGCTTTGGACGAGCGCGTGCCGGGCGCACGCATTGACGTGCGGCGGCTCGACACGGGCAAGCCCATCACGATGCCGGTCGAAATCCGCATCTCCGGCGACGACATGGGCGAGCTGCGCCGGGAGGCCGAGAAGGTGAAGGACATCCTGCGCGCCGCCCCGTACGCACAGCGCGTCCGCGACGACTGGGGCGAGGACACCTTCGCCGTCAGGCTCGAAACCGACTCCGACCGCGCGAACGCGGCGGGCATCACCAACCTCGACGTGGCCGCCTCCTCGGCGACCGGAATCAACGGCGGCAAGGTGACGGTGCTGCGCGAAGGTGACAAGCAGATTCCCATCGTGGCGCGGCTGCGGATGGAAGAGCGCGCGCAGTTGGCCGACGTGCAGAACCTCTACGTCTACTCCACGCGAGGGGCGGAGAAGGTGCCGCTCAGGCAGGTCTCGTCGGTCGAGTACGGGATGCAGACCGAGAAGATTCGCCGTCGCAATCAGTACCGCACGATCACAGTATCCTGCATGGCGGAGCCCGGCCACCTGCCTTCCGAGATCATGAACGTCGCCCGAACGCAGTTGGATGCCTTCGCCGCGCAGCTTCCCTCCGGCTACCGCATGAGCATCGGCGGGACGGAGGAGGAGCAGGTCAAGGGTTTCAAGAACCTCGTGGTCGTGCTCATCATCTCTCTGGTCGCGATCTACCTGAGCCTCGTCTATCAGTTCAGGAATGCCATCAAGCCGCTCGTCGTCTTCGCGGCGGTGCCCTACGGGCTCGCCGGGGGCTTGGTGGCGCTCTGGGTCATGGACACGCCGTTCGGCTTCATGGCCTTCCTCGGCATCATCAGTCTGGTCGGGCTGATCGTCAGCCACATCATCGTGCTCTTCGACTTCATCGAGGAGAAGCACGCCGAGGGCGAGCCATTGAAGGAGGCGGTGCTCGACGCCGGCATCATGCGACTGAGGCCCGTGATGATAACGGTGCTCGCGCTGGTCATCGCGCTCGTCCCTCTGGCGATGCACGGCGGGCCGCTGTGGGAGCCGATGTGCTACGCGCAGATGGGCGGGATGATGGTGGCGACCTTCATCACGCTGCTGCTGGTGCCGGTCATCTATTCCATCTTCGTCCTCGACCTCAAGCTGATTAAGTGGGAGACCGCGGGCGAGGCGCGGGAGGAGGAGGCGTCGGAAACAGGTGGGCCGGAAGCTGCCACGCCGGAGGCGGTAATGCCGGAACCCGAAGTCGAGGCCAAGGCGACGGAGGCTGAAGTCAAAGCCACTCTGTCTTCCATCGAGGAGTCCTCGGGAAAAGCTGCCGACACTTCGGAGCCCCCGCTTGAAGAGGTCGGGGCGGGCGCCGGCGACACGTCACGTTCGTGAGAAAAGAGGTCTTATGGGCGGCGAAGTAGCAAGCGGGATGGCGGCCATCATGGGGGCCATCGTCGGCGGCCTCGCGTCGTTGACGAGCACCTGGGTGGGCGAGCGGAGCCGGCACCGGCGCGACCTCCTACAGCGGGAGATCACCAGGCGTGAGGCCGCCTATTCCGACTTCATAGACTGTGCCTCCAAAGTCTACGTCGCCTCGGCCACGCACCGCATCGACGACGACGACGCGGAGGTCGAAAGGGCGGTCTCGCTTTACGCCGTCGCCAGCCGCATCCGGCTCTTCGCCTCCGAGCAGGTCATCAAGGAGGCGGAGAAGGTCATCGACCGAGTGCTCACGCAGTACGGGGCCGACAACGTATCCGCCGAACAACTCCGGATGAGCGTGGCCGAGACGAGAGACGACCCCTTGAAAGCTTTCAGCATCATCTGTAGGCGCGAACTGCAGGACATCCAGGGCGGGACGCCGGTTCGTTGCTAGGCTCGGCGCGCGAACCCTGACGGGGGCGGTGGCGAAATGACTGAGAACAACACCCAGACCATCCTTGAAGTCGCGAAGGCCGTCGGCGCTCACCTGGAGCTGTCGGACGTGCTGGCCGCCCTCATCTCGACGCTCAAGCCCGTAGTTCATTTCGACCTCATCGGCGTCGGGATAATAGAAGGCGAGGTGATCAGAATCCATTCCATCCACATCGAAGGTTTCCGGCGCAGGGCGGGGGAGTCCCCCGGCAGCCTCATGGCGCGCTTCGCGCCCGAGTTGGACAGCCCGCAGCGGTTCCCTTTGAGCGAACACCCCGTCAGCGAGACGTTGGCGTCCCGCCGGCCTTACGTCCGTACCGACCTGGAGACCCAGAGGCGCTTCCCCCACGACGAAAGGTGCCTGGACTACGGCCTCCGCAGCTACGTCGGCATACCGCTCGTCAAACAGGGTGAGTTGATCGGGGTCATCGAGTACCTGTCGAAAGAGAAGGGCAGCTACACCGACGAGCAGGTTCAGTTGTTGCGCGGCGTGTCCGACATGGTCTCGCTCGCGGTCGCCAACGCCCTCGCCTACGAGGAGATCAAGAGGCTGAAGGAGCAACTGCAAGCTGAGAACCTGATGCTCCAAGACGAGATCGTCGAGCGGTCGAGCTACGAGGAGATCGTCGGCTCGTCCCCCTCGCTGCAAAGAGTCCTCGCCTCCATCGAGAAGGTCGCGCGGACGGACTCGACCGTCATCATCACCGGCGAGACCGGCACGGGCAAGGAGCTGGTCGCGCACGCCATCCACCGCCGCAGCCCCCGCGCCGCCCGCGCGCTCGTCAAGGTCAACCTCGCGGCGTTGCCGAAAGAGTTAATCGCGAGCGAGCTGTTCGGGCACGAGAAGGGCGCGTTCACGGGCGCGATGCAGCAGCGCGCGGGGCGGTTCGAGGCGGCCGACGGCGGCACGCTCTTCCTCGACGAGGTCGGCGAGCTGAGCCCGGAGATGCAGGTAGCATTGCTGAGGGTGCTTCAGGAGAGAGAGTTCGAGCGCGTCGGAGGAAGCCGCACGATCAAGACGGACGTGCGCGTCATCGCCGCGACGAACCGTGACCTCCGGCGGGAGGTCGCCGAAGGGCGCTTCCGCGTTGACCTCTACTACCGGCTCAACGTTTTCCCCGTCCACGTCCCGCCTCTGCGCGAGCGCGACGAAGACATCCCCGTCCTCGTCGATTACTTCGCGGCGCGGGCGGCGGCGCAGATCGGGAAGCGGATTCGTCAGATCGAGAGGCGCTCGCTCGACTCGATGCAAGCGTACTCCTGGCCGGGCAACATCCGCGAATTGCAGAACGTCATCGAGCGCTGTGTGATTCTCGCCGAAGGTGAGGTCTTGCGCCTTGAGCCGGGCACGCTCGTGACGGAAACTCAACAGCCTGAAATCGTCTCTGCCGCACCCGCAAAATCTACAGGGATGAAGGCGGAGATCGAGGCGGCGCTGCGCGAGACGCGGGGCCGCGTCGCCGGCCCGAAGGGCGCCGCCGTCCGACTCGGCGTCCCCGTGACGACGCTCGCGTCCAGAATCCGCGCGCTCAAGATTAACAAGTACCAGTTTTATTAGAACTGAGAAGTGCAGGCACGCGGCGGCGATGAGCCGGCTGTGTGGCGCCTTATCTCATTCCCGCGTAGCCGGCTCCTGCGGCTGCCCGTGCCGGCAAGGCCCCGACATAGAACGAGGTCTCTAACCCTTCGGCAATCTTGAGAACGATCTGCCCTCTCGGCGGCACCGCCTCCATGCGTAGAAGCGCAGCACCCGCCAGCTCCAGCGGGAAGGTCTCGTCGACGCGAACTTTCAACGCGCCCTGGTCAACCAACTCCGCCAGTCTCTTCAGGCGTCCGGTCGTCACCTGCTTGGACAGCGCGGAGGCTTCGAGCCAGAGGTTGTTCGTCAACTCTTGGCGAGGCCGTCCGAGCATAGAAGCCGGGCGCACGCCGCCCTTCAACACCCTGAATGGGTGCGCGTAGGTGTCGCGGCCGAACGTGTCGAGCACTGAGTTCAGGCCGGCCGGAATCAGTCGATGGGATTCACGCTCGCGGCGTGGACGCGTATGCGAAGTTCGCCCGCTTGCGGTTCCCGCAGCGTCGTCTCCTCGACCCGCACCGCCGTCGCGCCGTCATAGTTGTGAAGGCGCGCCGCCCTTATCCGTTTCATCTGGCCGCTTCCTTTGCCGGGGGCGGCTGTTTCCTGTCTTCGTCCAACCTCTTCACGACTCCGTCCGCCAGCTTCCTGGCGAGTCCCTGAAGGTTCTGGCGCTTCTCCATGATCGTGGCCTGCACGACGGCGGTGCTCGCGCCGGGAGGGAGGAGGTTGCGACCCTTCAGCTTGAGGTCGAACGAGTCGATGAGGGTGAAGCCGCCCTCGGTTTTCGAGAGGAGGACGACGTGAGCGCCGAGGTGACTTGCGCCGAAGCCCAGCCCGACCATCCTTCCCGCCGCGCTGCCCTTGCGGGCTTTGAAGATGTGCCCGCAGACGACGGAACTGCCGACCGGGATGGCGTCGGGGTCGGGCTCCGCCATGACGGTCATCTTCTTCTTCGAGAGTGCCTGTCGAAGCTCGTTCGAGATCGCGTCCAGAATCTTGGGGTCAACGGTCAGCTTGTCCTGCGCGGCGGAACCGGCGTTCGCGTCGGCGATGTATTGGGAGCATGGCTGTGAAGAAGGCGCGGCCGCAGCCGGCGTCTCCGACTGCACCGTGAATCTGAAGATCGCGACTGTCGGTCGTTGGGAGGCCGGCGCGGATGATTCATTTACCGCCTGTTGTTGAGTGTCCGCGGGCGAATCGGCGAACGTCTTTACGGCGGTTATGAACAGGGTGCAGATAAGAACGTAACTCAAGAGACAGGGGACGATTCTCTTACGCCCGGCCATTTGCTCGCGTTGGTTAGTATGCTGAACGGACATGGTTCTCTTCTTTCTGGTTTAGCCCACGCTTCGTCGAAGCAGTGGTCGCTCTGTTATCTCTCCGCCCGGCTCACGTCTCGAACGGGCGCAAACGTCACGGGTGCTTGGACAACCTTCAGGAGGCTCGTACCCGCTTGAGACGTGAGCCGTCGGCCCTTAAATTCTTCGGCCCGACAGACAGAGGTCGAATTCAGTTCCGGAGCGCGGGCGACCGCGCCGTGAGCAGCTCGCGCAGGCCGAGCCTCGCCCTGTGGAGCTGTGACTTAGACGTGCCTGCCTTCCAGCCCATCAGCCGCGCGACCTCCTCATGTCCGTGCCCCTCCACGTCGTGCAGGATGAACGCCGCGCGATAACCCGACGGGAGCCTCCGCATGGCCTTCTCGATGGCGAGCCGGTCAATCAGAGGGTTGGTGTTGACGGCGCGCACGCGTTCGGGAAGTTTCCCGTCGTCCGTCTGGACTTCCGGCCTCTTGCTGCGATAGCGGGCGCGCATCCTGGCCTGGTTGACCACGACGCGGTAGAGCCAGGTGGTGAAGGACGACTCGCCGCGGAAGCCGCCGACCCACCGCAGGACGGAGACGAAGGAGTCCTGCGTCAGGTCTTCGGCGTCGGCCTCGTTTCCGGTCAGGCGCAGCGCGACGCTGTAGACGTATCTGCGGTAGCGCCCGTAAATCTCCTCAAAGGCAGACTCGTCGCCCCCCGCCGCCAGACGGGCCAGTTCTTTGTCGGTATGGCTCGACTTCACATCACTAATCATCGCCGTCCCCTCTCGTGACTCACGCGGTCGCGCCGCGCGTCTGTCGGTCTTCCCACGTTACTGGGTTGAAGCAACAGGTATTCCAGTCTCTAATCGCTTGAATTCAGGATATGGAGAAGAATCGCGTACGTGAGTTGATGAAGTCGTTCGTTAATTGACGACGTTCGTAACGCGCGGTCGGAGTTTGGAAGGCTAAGGGTTAAGGGATAGTTGACTCCACGTCGGAGGCTTTCACGTGAGGCGGGAGAGTCCCTTCTCTTCCAGGAGATTCTCTAACATCTTCATCTGCTCCCGCTGAAGGCGAATCAGTTCCTCCCACTTGGCTTCGCGGAACTCGTCCACCTTCTCGTGCAGGCTCAGAATCTCCAGCTCCGCCTTGAGATTCACCTCGTAGTCGTGAGCGGCGTCGAGCCGATCCTTCGCGGCCTGGCGGTTCTGCGACATCATGACGACCGGTGCCTGGAGGGCGGCCACCATGGAGAGGAGCAGGTTGAGCAGAATATAGGGGTACGGGTCGAAGGGGTCGCCGCGCCGCGCGAGCACTAATGAATTGAGCACCACCCACGCCAGCATGACCGCCGCGAAGATGATGATGAACGTCCACGAGCCGCCGAAGGCCGCGACCCTGTCGGCGACCCTCTGCCCCAGAGTCCGTTCGTCTTCAAACTCCCGGTTCGTGTTCCGGCTGACGCGGGCGCGCTTGACGAAGCGGCCGACGACCTTCCGCTCGCGCTCCGGCAACGCCTCGACGCCGCCGCGGAAGACTCTCTGCACTACCTCTCCGAGGTGTTCACTCATAACGATTGACCACAGGGATAACTGCGGCGGTTTGCAGTTGCATCGACACCGTCAACAGACCTCTGTCGTCCGCAGCATCAACGCAAGCGCAAACCGCCATCACACGTCCCGCGAGACCTCACTTCAGGCTCGCCTGAGAAGAGGCCCCTTTGTTGACCATGACCTTGATCTCCACGCGGCGGTTCAGCGAACGGCCCTGGCCCGTCTCGTTGCTCGCCACCGGGTTGAGCGAGCCGTAGCCGAAGGGCTGCACCAGCCGGCGCAGCGGCAGGTCGTATTTCGTCACCAAGTAGTTGATGACCGCCTCCGCCCGCCGCTCGCTCAAAGAGCGGTTCCGCTCCGTGTTGCCGGTCGAATCGGCATAGCCCACGACCTCGACGATCCAGCCCTTGAGGTTCTCAGCCTTCACGCGGGCGGCCGCCTCGTCTATCTCGTCCTTAGCCGCGAGTGAGAGCACCGCGCTGCCGGGCCTGAAATGCACCGTCAGGCTCTGCACCACCTCGTAATCGTCGAGCCCGTTGATGCGCCCGTTGGCGGTGTCGGCGTCCGCCTGCGCATGGTCGGCGCTCACCTGCGCACGCTTGGCAGCGTCGCCCGCGGAGGCGGCGACGGCGCCCAACTCTTCGACCTGCCCCGCGAGCCTCTGCGCGTTCTGCTCGGCTTCGGCGATACGCACTTGATTGTCTTCCGCGAGCGCCCTCGTAGAAACGGCGAGGGTCTCGACCGGCTCGACGCGGGCGTCGAGCGCCTGCGCGGTGCGCAAGTCCTCTTCGTCGAAGCGCACCTTGTCCGCCGCCAGTTGGCCCTCACCGTTGCCCGTCCCCTCGGCCTCCAGCCGGAGGCCGCGCAGGATGTAGCTCACGCCGGAGGGCCTGTCCCGGCGGAAGAGGCCCTTGCGCACCGTCTTAACAGTGGTCTTGTCCGTCAGGGCCACGACCGTCTCGATGCCGTCCGGCCCGCGCAGCGTGAAGGTGTCGGCGTCGCGCTTGACGACGATGCCGCCGACCTTCAACTTCTGACCTACGGGGACGACGCGGGTGATGACGGTCGGGTCCGGCGTCAGCGGCGGAACGGCCGAGTTGTCCTGTGCGAACGTGGCACCCGCCAGAGAAAGAATGAAGGCGAGTACGACTAACTGAAACTTTGTCTTGCTGCTTCTCATCTGCTGCTCCTTAGTCTTTTTATCTTGAAGGAGGAAGAGGCCGCTGCACATAACGCATCATTACCTTGCCCACTCATAACTTCTGCGGTGGTCACGCGCGAATCTCCCTCCTCCCCGGGAAGAGCCTGAAGCAACAGGTATTCCAAGCCTTGATTGTTTGAATGCAGGCTGCGGGAAGGAACCGCGCTTTTGATTTCGTAAATCCGTTCGTCAAATTACGAACGACCGATTCGTTCCTTCACGACGCGCCCGACCCTTGATTCACGCCCGCACCCACATTCCCTCATAACACCGAGCGTCAACTATCCCTCCGTCAAGCGAAACGGCGTGGCAGAGCAGTTGCTTCGTGCTTCGTCATGAACAAGCAAGGACGGTCGAGAGGTCGTCACGCTTGGGAGGTGTTGAATCATGAGGAGAAGGATACGCATCAGGAAGCGACTGCTGCTCCTGCGAAGGCTGAGACGGGAACACGGCGCGGCGGGCCGGCAGGCGTGAGGGAGGTTGCCATGAATTCAGGAGTCAGAATTGTTAAGCGCGGAAGCGTTGTGCGCCCGCAGAGCTTGCCGCAGGGCCGGGACGAAAAGACCGCCCGGCAGAGCGAGCGCGAAATCGCCGGCACGGTCAAGGGCTGGGTCGCCGAGTGGGAGAAAGCGAAGTCGGCCCGGCAGACGGCGGCCCTTCGACTGCTTTAAGAGGAGCAAACGCCGGCGCGCATTACACAGCCGAGGGCGCGCAGGGCGACGGCGCACAGGTTCAAAGGAGAAGTGATGACGACGACCAGAGGCAGGAAGTTTTTCTACTGGCTTAACACGGTGCAGGCGGCATTCGCGCTCGCGGCGCTTGGCGCGTCAGACCTCGTGCGTGTGCCCGCGGTGACGGAGGGCCTAGCACACCTCGGCTACCCGGCCTACTTCGCCACGATCCTCGGCGTGTGGAAGCTGCTCGGCGTCGCGGCCATCCTCGCGCCGGGACTGCCGCGCCTCAAGGAGTGGGCCTACGCGGGGATGTTCTTCGTCCTCACCGGCGCGGCCGTTTCGCACGCGGCATCGGGCGACCCGGCGGGCAAGATTCTCTTCCCGTTGATGCTGCTCGGCTCGGTTATAGGCTCTTGGGCGTTACAAGCGGCGCGCGGGGCCACGGTCGCCGCGGGGGCGCCCGCGGGCGTGAGAGTCACCGCGTAAGACAAAGAGTGAAGACCGAGCGGCGAGGGGGTCATGCGACAGCGGTAAACACCCCTCCGCGGGAGAGCCGAAATGAGTGAAACGCGAAACGCCTATAACAACTCGGTGAAGAGACTCTTCGCCGGCTGCGCCGCCGTCGTCGTCGCGTTGCTTCTGGCCGGCTCGGCGCGCGGGCGGCAGTCGGGCGACAGGTGGCTCGGCGACGAGGAGCGCGGCAGGCTCGAACAGTTGCGCGACGGCGGGAACAGGGCGCTCTACAACCTCGACTTCGCGGCGGCGCGCGCATGCTTCTCCGAACTCGCACGCTTGTTCCCGCAACACCCGGCCGGCTCGCAGTACCTCGCGAACACACTCCTGTTCGAAACGCTTTACAAGATGGGCCGGCTGCACGCCCCGCTCTACGGCACCAAATCCTTCCACACGCAGGGCGACGACAAGGCAGACCCCGAACTGGCGAACCGTTTCTGGTCTCTCACGCGCGACGCACAGCAGGTCGCGTCGGCGCGACTGAAGCAGCACCCGGATGACGCGGAGGCGCTCTACTACCTCGGCAACGTGTTGGCGTTGAAGGCCACGTACGAGGAGGCGGTCGAGCATAAACACACGGCGGCCCTGTCCGACGGGTGCAAGGCCGTCGAGCTTCACCGCCAGGTCATCAAGCTCGACCCGAAGTACCCCGACGCCGAACTGACCGTCGGCCTGTACGACTACATCGTCGGGTCGCTCCCCCTACCGGCGAAGCTGGTGGCGGGCGTCTTCGGCGCGCGCGGCTCGAAGAAGCGAGGCCTCGCAGCCGTCGAGCGGGTGGCGAAAGAGGGGACGGGCGCCCGCGACCAGGCGAGGACTCTGCTGGTCATCCTCTACGCGCGCGAGAAGCGGTACGGCGAGGCCGCCGAGCAGGCGCGGCAACTCGCGGCCGACTTCCCGCGCAACTACCTGTACCAACTCGAAGCCGCGGACTCCCTGATCGAACAGGCGACGGCGGGAAAGGCGAAGCATAAGCCGGTGGACGCGGGCGGCGCGGGCGAAGCCTTCGCCATCTACGAAGCGTTGCTGCATGACAGGGAGGCGGACGGCACGACGGCACAGGTGTCGGACTTGATTCATTTCAGGTACGGCGAAGCCTTGCTGAAGTCAGGCCGCGCGGAGCTGGCCGCCGAGGAGTTTCTCGCCGCCGCGAAGACGGAGGGGGCCGGCGAGGAGCTGGCGACGATGGCCCACCTGCAAGCGGCGCGGGCGCTCGGCGCGAGTAACAGGCGCGACGAGGCAACGGCCCAGTACCGCCTTGTGCTCTCGCGCCCGGACGTGACGGGCGCACACGACGAGGCGCGAAAGGGTCTGGATGACCTGACAGCGCGGAGGCAGACGCGCTAACGAAGTCACGCCGGCGTGGCCGGAGGAGAGTCCCTTCGTGCCGCCGAGTAGCGTTGAGTCTACGAACTCGTAACCTTGAATGAAATGAAGAACCTCGTCGCACGAACCTTCGCAACGGCCCTCGTGATGCTCGCGCTCTGTGCCACGGCCTCTGCGCAGGCCAAGCCCGTTAAGGTCGCCGCACCGCCGACGAGACAGGCCGGTCGGGCCGGCGACCTGCAAGCACTCCGACAGAATTTCATCCGGTCTGCGGAAGAGTACCGAGTGAGTTTGCGGGAACTCGCGACCTCATACGAGGGCGACCTGCATAAGGCCGAAGAGCGGCAGGAGGCGCTGAGAGGACTCTACACGGATGGCGTGATCACGCGCGTCGAGTTCGAAAAGGGCGGCACGGCGGTCGCCGACGCCCAGGCGAAAGTTGACGACGTGCGCCGGCAGATTGCGCAGGCCGAAGAGACGATTGCGGCGGCACGCAGGCCGGTCGAGGCTCTCGCCGCGCCGGACGCCGTGACGACCCGCGCCGAGCCGGCCTGGACGACGGGCAGCGCGAGGATAGACGGCCTGATCCGTACGAGCGCCCAACGCCACGGCGTTGACCCCTACCTCGTCTTCTGCGTGATGAACCGTGAGTCGGGCTTCTACGCCGGGGCTACGAGCCCAGTCGGGGCCGCCGGCCTGATGCAGTTGATGCCGGCGACGGCCACGCGCTACGGCGTCCGCGACATCTACGACCCCGCCCAGAACATCGAGGGCGGCACGCGCTACCTGAGCGATCTGTTGAAGCTCTTCGGCGGCCGCGTAGACCTCGCGCTCGCGGGCTACAACGCGGGCGAGGGCGCGGTGATGAAGTACGGCAACCGCGTGCCGCCCTACGCGGAGACGCAGAACTACGTGCGCGCCATCGGGGGGCGCTACACGCGGAACACGGGCGTACAGCTTACGGCGAAGACTTCGGCACGCGGGCGGCAGGGTCAGGGCAATTAACTGAAGGGCGTGCATCAGTCCGCCAAGTGGCGACGGACTGATGCGCGTCCTTAAAATATTTGTATAATGGCCCTCCATTAGTAGAGGCGGGAGAAGGCCCGAAGGCGGACTGCGGATTTCAACCCTGACATTCTGCATTTCGACCGGCGGCGCATCGGAGTACATCCCGCTGTCTGACGGCAATCCTTTCACCCTCGCGCACCAGGCTCCCTGTGTCGTCCTCGCCGATGTCCTGACCCGCGGTTGAGCCGGTCGTTCGATCACGGCCTCACTTCCAAGCAAGGGGTAACAAGGGAAGTCCTACGCCAGTTCGAAGGACTGCATGAGAAAGCCGAAGAGACTAGGACGAAAGGTGTTCGTGCCGGGCCTGCTGCTGGCCTGGATGCTGCTCGCCTCTCACTCCACCGTTCTCGCGCTCGACCCGTCGCTGGAGGTCGGCCAGTACGCGCACACCTCCTGGACGGCCCGGGACGGGTACTCGCTGGGTGCCGTCTTCGCGATGGCCCAGACGCCCGACGGGTATCTCTGGCTGGGCGGGGAGTACGGCCTGTTCCGCTTCGACGGCGTCAGCTTCACCCAGTGGCAACCGCCCGCGGGCCGGCAACTCCCCGACAAGCCTTACAGCCTGCTCGTCACGCGCGACGGCACTCTCTGGATCGGCACGTTCGCCGGCCTCGCGTCATGGGGCGGCGGCAAGCTGACCCAGTACCCGGAGCTGAATGGGAAGTTCGTGACATCGCTGCTCGAAGACCGTGAGGGGACGGTGTGGGCCGGCATACTGGGCGGCTCGCCGGGCACTCCCACGGGACGGCTGTGCTCAGTCCGAAGCGGCGGCGTGCAGTGTTACGGGGAGGATGGCGCGTTCGGCTCATTCGTTTGGAGCATGAGCGAGGACGGCACGGGCGTCCTCTGGGCCAGCGCGGAGTCAGGGCTTTGGCGTTGGAAGCCCGGCCCTCCGAAACGATATGAGATGCCGGGAGTGCGGCTGGGTAACCTGAGTCACGCGGACGACGGACGACTGTTAATCGGCGTGAGCAGCGCGGGACTCAGGCAGGTCGCCGGCGACAAAGTCGAACCGTACCCGATTCACAGCCCGACGAACAGGGACGCGCTGCTCCCCGACCGCGAGGTCGATTCGAATAAGCTGCTCTGCGACCGCGACGGGGGGCTCTGGATCGGAACCCACGGGCGGGGGCTCATCCACGTACGTAACGGACGGACGGACGTGTTGACGAAGGCGGACGGCCTCTCGGGCGACATCAGTTGCAGCCTTTTCGAGGATCGTGAAGGCAACGTCTGGTACGCCTCCTCCAGAGGACTCGACCGTTTTCGAGAGCTGCCCGTCACCACCATCTCCGCGAAACAAGGTCTGTCCAGCGACGCCACCAAGTCGGTGCTCGCGGCCGCGGACGGGAGCGTCTGGGTGGCGACTCACGACGGTTTGAACAGGTGGAAGGACGGGCAGTTTACGGTCTTCCGTAAGGCGAGCGGGCTGCCGGACGATGAGGCGCGGTCTCTGTTTCAGGACTACCGCGGGCGAATCTGGGTCTCCACGAATCATGGGCTTGCTTATTTCGAGAACGGCAAGTTTGTCGCCGTGGGGGGCGTGCCCAACGAAGAGGTCTATTCAATCACCGGGGACGAGGCTGGCAACCTCTGGCTTTCGGGAAACAAGGGCCTGTCGCACCTGCTGGACGGGCGTCTGGTCGAACGTTTCCCGTGGTCGGCCCTGGGACGGCAGCAACAGGCGAAGGTCATCCTCTCTGACCGGGGCGGGCTATGGCTCTCGTTCTGGACCGACGGCGGCGTGCTCTATTTCAAGGACGGTCAAGTCCGTGCGTCGTACACGGCCGCCGAAGGGCTCGGTAAAGGCCACGTCCCCGGCCTCCTGCTCGACCGGGACGGGGCGGTGTGGGCCGCGACCGAGGAGGGCGGCCTGAGCCGGATTAAGGACGGCCGCGTCACCACGCTCACGAGCAGGAACGGACTGCCCTGCGACACGATTCACTGGGCGTCGGAGGACGACGACGGCGCGCTCTGGCTGTACACGGCCTGCGGCCTTGTGCGCATGGTGCGCGGCGAACTGGACGCGTGGGTCGCCGACCCGCAGCGGAGGGTTGAGACGACCGTGTGGGATGCGGGGGACGGCGTCATCCTCCGCGCCATTTCGCCCGCCTACTACAACCCTCCCGTCGCGAAGTCCGCCGACGGCAAACTGTGGTTCATGCCGGGAGAGAGCGTCCAAGTCGTCGATCCCCGTCATCTTCCCGTTAACAGAATCCCGCCGCCGGTCTACGTCGAGCAGGTCACCGCCGACGGCCAGACCTACGACGCCGCGCAGGGCCTGCGACTCCCGGCGGGTGTGCACGACCTTTTGTTCGACTTCACGGCGCTGAGCCTGGTGGCGCCGGAGAACGTACCCTTCCGCGTGAAGCTGGAGGGCCAGGACAAGGACTGGCGGGAACTGGTCAACCAGCATCACGTTCACTACACGAATCTGCCGCCGGGCAATTATCGCTTCCGCGTGACGGCCGCGAACAACAGCGGCGTCTGGAACGAAGAGGGGGCGCTGCTCGACTTCTCCATCGACCCGGCCTTCTACCAGACGACTTGGTTCCGCGTGCTCTGCGCGCTCACCTTCCTGGCCTTGCTCTGGGCGGCATACCGCCTCCGCGTCCGCCAGCTGGAACAGCGGGAACGGAAGTTCCGGGAAGCCATCGAGACCATGCCGGCCATGGCCTTCATCACCAAGCCCGACGGCTATCGTACCTTCGTCAACCGGCGCTGGCTGGACTACACGGGGTTGGGCGTCGAGCAGGCGGTCGGCTTGGGCTGGCAGGCGGCGGTGCACCCCGAAGACCTCGAACGAGTGCGCGACCGTTGGCGGGCGTCGCTTGCGACCGGCGAGCCGTTGGAGCTGGAGTTGCGTTTCCGCCGGGCGGCGGACGGGCAGTACCGCTGGTTCCTGACGCGGGCCGTGCCGCTGCGCGACAAGGGCGGGAAGATCGTGAAATGGTACGGCGTCACCACCGACATCGAAGATCGTAAACGCGCCGAGGAGGAGCGCGAGCGGCTGCGGCGGCTGGAGGACGAGCTTAAGCACACCAACCGGCTGAACATGCTCGGCGAGCTGACATCATCCATCGCCCACGAAATCAACCAGCCGCTGGCGGCCGCCATCACCAGCGCCGGCGCCTGCCTGCGCTGGCTCGAACGCGACCGGCCGGAGGTCGAGAGGGCGCGCGAGACGGTCAGGCGGATCGAGGACGACGGCAGGCGTGCCGCCGAGATCATCACCCGCCTGAAGTCCTTCTACAGGAAGGACACCTCTCCGCGGCGCGAAGCGGTCTCGGTCAACGAGCTGGTCGGCGAGATGCTGGTGCTGCTGCGCGGCGAAGCCGACCGCCATTCGGTCGCGCTGCGGACGGAACTCGCGGCGGAGTTGCCCGCGGTGTGGGGCGACCGGGTGCAGTTGCAGCAGGTGCTGATGAACCTGATGCTCAACGCCGTCGAGGCGATGAGCGAGACGGGTGGCGAGCTGACCGTCAGAACACGGGGCGGGGACGGGGGCGTGCTGGTGTCGGTGAGCGACACGGGCGTCGGGCTGCCCGCCGGCAAGACGGAACAGATCTTCGACGCGTTCTACACGACGAAGGGCGCGGGCACGGGGATGGGGCTGGCGATCAGCCGCACGATCATCGAGTCGCACGGCGGCCGCCTGTGGGCCGAGGCGAACAACGGGCGGGGCGCGAGCTTCCATTTCACGCTCCCGACGCCAATCAATGACATCCCTAACGCCACTTCGTAGGGCTCCATGAGAAAGCCAGAAGGACGAGGACGAAAGGTGTTCGCGACGGGCTTGGTGCTGGCCTGGATGCTGCTGACGTGGCACCCCGGCGCGCTCGCGCTCGACCCGTCGCTGGAGGTCAGCCAGTACGCGCACACGGCGTGGAAAGTCCGCGACGGCTTTTTCAAAGGCTCCATAAACGCCATCGCCCAGACGCCGGACGGCTACCTCTGGCTGGGGACGGAATTCGGCCCCGTGCTTTTCGACGGCGTGAGGGCCGTCCGCTGGCAGCCGCCCCCGGATCAGCATCTCCCTCCCGGCAGGATCGTGGGGTTACTCGGCGCGCGCGACGGAACGCTGTGGTTCGGCACCGATACGGGTCTGGCGAGCTGGAAGGACGACAAGCTCACTCAGTACCCCGAGTTCGCCGGCCAGAGTGTTTACTCGCTCCTCGAAGACCGCCAGGGCACCGTCTGGGCCGGTTCGTTCGGGACGCCTACCGGCAAACTCTGCGCGATTCAGAATGGCGGCGTTCGTTGCTACGGAGAGGACGGCTCGCTCGGCCCCGGAGTGTTCACCTTGTACGAAGGCAGACAGGGAGACCTCTGGGCGGGATTACAGGACGGGCTCTGGAGGTGGAGGCCGGACAATCCGGAGTTCTACCCGGTGCCGAAAGACCTGAACGGCGTCCGGCCTCTCGGTGAAGACGAGGACGGCACGTTGCTCATCGGCTTGAGCAGCGGGATCAGGCGCTTCGTGGATGGGAAACTCGTGCCCTATCCGCTGCCGGATGCCATCCAGCAGGCCCCGGTGACAATGATGCTTCGGGATCGCGACGGCGGTCTATGGGTCGCCACACACAACCGCGGACTTGCGCATCTACACCGGGGCAGGGCAGTTCTGTTCACGGAAGCTGACGGCCTTTCAGGCGATAGCGTGATCAAGCTCTTTGAGGATCGAGAAGGCAACGTCTGGGCCGCCACCACCAGCGGACTCGACCGCTTTCGTGACTTTGCCGTCGCGACGTTTACCGCGAAGCAGGGGTTGTTGGATGCGCCGGTCGGCTCCATTCTGGCGGCCGCAGATGGGAGCCTTTGGCTCGGCACTCTGCGAAGTCTCAGCAGGTGGCACGACGGACAATTCACGCCCTTCGGCGACCAGGACGGAAAACTCAACGGGCTCGCCCCGAATTCACTTTTTCAAGATCGTCGAGGGCGAATCTGGGTCTCGACGAACAGCGGGCTCGGGTATCTCGAGAATGATCGCATGATTCCCGTCGGTGCCGTCCCCGGCGGCTTCGTGCACTCCATCGTCGAGGACGGTGCCGGAGACATCTGGATCGCGAACCAGCAAAGCGGGCTGATCCGACTGCGGGGCGAAGCGGTGGAACAGTTCCCCTGGGCCGCGCTGGGGCGTAAGGACTACGCCTGGTCTGTCGTCGCCGACCCACGGCAAGGCGGCCTGTGGCTCGGTTTTTCTCAAGGTGATGTCGCCTATTTCGCCGACGGCGGGGTGCGCGCCTGGTACACGGCGAAGGACGGGCTCGGAGCGGGTCGTGTCAACGGCTTCATGCTCGATCCGGACGGCACACTCTGGGTTGCGACGGAGGGCGGGCTCAGTCGTTTGAAAAACGGCCGCATCGCCACGCTGAAGAGCGAGCAAGGGTTGCCCTGCGATACGGTGCACTGGGTGATGGAAGGCGACGACCATTCCTTCTGGCTCTACACGCCCTGCGGTCTGGTGCGCGTTGCGCGCTCCGAGGTGGACGCCTGGGCTGCCGCGGTTGAGAAGGGCGAGGATACGCGGCAGAGAGTCCGGGTCACAGTTCTCGACAGCTCCGACGGCGTCAGGAGCCGTGTGAGTATGGGCGGCTACGTTCCGCACGTCGCGAAGACGGCGGACGGAAGGTTGTGGTTCCTGCCTCAAGACGGCGTGAGCGTCGTCGACCCGCTCCGCCTGCCCGTCAACAGAATCCCGCCGCCGGTATCCATCGAGCAGGTCACCGCCGACCGCAAGCCCTACGATGCGACGCAGGGTTTGCGCCTGCCGCCGTCGGTGCGCGACGTGGCGATAGACTACACGGCGCTGAGCTTCGTCGCCCCGGAGAAGGTGCGCTTCCGCTACAAGCTGGAGGGCTACGACAGCGACTGGCAGGAGGCCGGCAACCGGCGGCAGGCGTTCTACACGAACCTCCCGCCGCGCGGCTACCGCTTCCGGGTGATGGCGGCCAACGACAGCGGGGTGTGGAACGAGGAGGGCGCGGCGCTCGACTTCTCCATCGAGCCGGCCTTCTACCAGACGAATTGGTTCCGCGCCCTGGCCGCGGCACTGCTCGTCGCCCTGCTCTTCGCGGGCTACCGCCTCCGCGTTCACCGGCTGCGGCAGCAGGAGCGGAAGTTTCGGGAGACGCTCGAAACGATCCCGGCCATGGCCTTCGTCGCGGGGCCAGAGGGCTCCCGCACGTTCGTCAACCGGCACTGGGTGGACTACACGGGGCTGAGCGTCGAGCAGTCGTCGGGCTCGGGCTGGCAGGCGGCGGTGCACCCCGAAGACCTCGCACGGACTCTCGACAGGTGGCGCGCGTCGTGGGCGACGGGCGAGCCTTTCGAGAACGAGCTGCGGTTCCGCGGCGCGGCGGACGGGCGCTACCGCTGGTTCCTGACGCGCGCCGTGCCGCTGCGCGACAAGCGGGGTAAAGTCCTCAACTGGTACGGGGTCACGACCGACATCGAAGACCGGAAACGCGCCGAGGAGGAGCGCGAGAGGCTGCATCAGATGGAGCTGGAGCTGGCGCACACGAACCGCCTCAGCCTGCTCGGCGAGCTGACCGCCTCGCTCGCGCACGAGATCAACCAGCCCATCTCCGCCGCGATCACCAGCGCCGGCGCCTGCCTGCGCTGGCTCAACCGAGAACAGCCCGAAGTCGGGAGGGCGCGTGAGGCGGCCATGCGCATCGAGAACGACGGCAGGCGGGCCGCCGAGATCATCACCCACCTGAAATCCTTCTACAAGAAAGAGACCTCCCCGCAGCGCGAGCGGGTTGACATCAACGAGGTAGCCGGCGAGATGCTGGTGCTGCTGCGCAGCGAGGCCGACCGCCGCTCGGTCGTGATGCGGACGGAGTTCGCGGTGGACGTGCCGCCGGTGCTTGCCGACCGGGTGCAGTTGCAGCAGGTGTTGATGAACCTGATGCTCAACGGGATCGAGGCGATGGGCGGGGCGGGGGGCGAACTCAAGATAAAGACGGGGCGCGGGGAGGAGGGGGTGCTCGTGTCCGTGAGCGACACCGGAGAGGGGATACCCGCCGATAAGATGAGGGAGATATTCAACGCGTTCTTCACGACGAAGGCCGGGGGGACGGGCATGGGGCTGGCGATCAGCCGCACGATCATCGAGTCGCACGGCGGCCGCCTGTGGGCCGAGGCGAACTCGGGGCGCGGCGCGACTTTTCACTTCACTTTACCGACTCAACCCGAGGCGCAGACGTGATTAAAGAAGACGCACCCGTCGTGTTCATCATCGACGACGACGCGAACGTGCGCCGGTCGATCCAGGATTTGCTGGAGTCGGTGGCGCTCAAGTCCGAGGCGTTCGCGACGCCGCAGGAGTTTCTCGCGAGCAAGCGCGATGACCGCCCCGGCTGCCTGGTTCTCGACGTGAGACTCCCGGGCATGAGCGGGCTGGATTTTCAACGCGCGCTCTCGGACTCAGGGGCAGGCATTCCGATTATCTTCATCACCGGGCACGGCGACGTCCCGATGTCGGTGCAGGCGATGAAATCGGGCGCAGTCGAATTCCTGACGAAGCCTTTCAGGACTCAGGAACTGCTCGACGCGATTCAGCAGGCGCTCGACCGGGACAGGGAATTGCGCGAAAGGCGCCGGGAGACCGCGGAGCTGCGAAGCCGCTACGTGACGCTCACCCCCCGCGAGCGCGAAGTGATGGAGCTGGTCGTCTCCGGCCTGCTCAACAAACAGATCGCCGCGAAGCTCGGCACCGGCGAACACACGGTGAAGATTCAGCGCGGCCACGTCATGCAGAAGATGGGGGCCGACTCGCTGGCCGCCCTGGTGAGGATGGCCGACAGGTTGAAGTCCGGCTAACAAACGACTCTTCCTGCGCCGGAGAACGTCGCCTCCTCCTTCTTGCCTGCCGTTGATTAAGGCGCTCAGGCCGGCCTCCTTCACCTCACGTCGCCGCAGACAGGCCTACGGCCGCCCACCTCCACCCGATGTAACCAAAGTTCCATCCCGTCCAACCAACGTGTAATTGTTTCCGGCCGCCACTCGGCGCAAACTCTCGCCATTGACATGCAGTGAAGTTGCCCCACTCGACGACGGCTACGCGGCCGTCGGGTCCGGCGGCGCTGCGCTTTTCAGGTCTTCGTAGCTCCCAAGAAGGAGGGGCGACATGGTTGCGGAAATACAGACACGGCAAGAAGTGACAGGGCAGACTTTCTTCCTCGACCCGCGCGTCAAGTGCACGCGCGCCCGGGAGTTCGAGGAGAAGCTCGCCGCGCGCATCGTGGGCCAGGAGCGCGCCGTCCGGCGCATGAGCGGCCTCTACCAGATATTCCTCGCCGGGATGAACCCGCCGAACCGCCCCGTCGGCACGATGCTCTTCCTCGGCCCCACCGGCTCGGGCAAGACCCGCGTCGTCGAGGCCGCGGCCGAAGTCCTCTTCGGCGACCCCAACGCCGTCATCAAGATCGACTGCGCCGAGTTCCAGCACTCGCACGAGATCGCCAAGCTCATCGGCTCGCCCCCGGGCTACCTCGGCCACCGCGAGACGAGCCCGATGCTCACGCAGGAGAACCTCGACCGCTTCCACACCGAGGAGAGCAAGCTCTCGCTCGTCCTCTTCGACGAGATCGAGAAGGCCTC
>Ga0213876_10000270_pt1 | contig 47989 bp, 42 predicted proteins | sample BarmaccomBMRX_R9_FD_160113 | JGI IMG/M metagenome (GOLD analysis project Ga0213876, IMG submission 160113) | Root-associated microbial communities from Barbacenia macrantha in rupestrian grasslands, the National Park of Serra do Cipo, Brazil - RX_R9 | ecosystem: Host-associated > Plants > Roots...
CAGCTCGACGCGGATCCGGCCCTTGCGGGTGATCGCCCCCTGCGGCGCCGTCTCGGCGATGGCGGCCCCCGCGTCCGGGGCGAAGTTGTAGACGCTGCCGGCGATCACCAGGCGGGCGCCCGCCGCTCCCGCCGCGGCGAGCGCGTTGTCGGCCATGGGCAGGACGGTCCCCTTCCAATTCCGGTAGCCGGGCGGGTTCGCGGCGTGGATCACGAGCCGGACGCCCCCGGCGGCGGCGAGAACCGCCGCGGGGTCCATGGCGTCGCCCTGGACCCAGTCGATCGCGGCCGCGCCGCCGAAGCGGGCGCGCGCCCCGGCCGCATCCCGGGCCAGGGCGCGAATGCGCCAGCCGCGGCTGGCGAGCGCGAGGACGGCGTGGCGGCCGAAGGCGCCTCCGGCGCCGATCACCAGGGCGATTCTCTGGGGAGACTGGGACATGACGTGCGCTCCATCAGGTGAAGGAGCTCACTTTTTGCGCCGACGCGGGAACATGCGTAATTGCGAGATTATTTGCCAACGATATACATTTTCGTATGGACTGGAGTCTTTGCCGGACGTTTCTCGCCGTTCTCTACCAGGGAACCTTGTCCGGCGCCGCCCGGTCGCTCGGGCTGACCCAACCCACGGTCGGACGCCAGGTGGAGGCCCTGGAGCAGTCGCTTGGAACGCCTCTCTTCACCCGCTCCGGCGCCGGGTTGCGGCCCACCGAGATCGCGCTGTCGCTCCGCCCCCACGCGGAGGCCATGGCGGCCGCGGCCGAGACCCTGGAGCGGACGGCTTCGGGCGAGGCCGACAAGGTGGAGGGCGCGATCCGAATCACCGCCAGCGAGATCGTCGGCGCGGAGGTGCTGCCGCCGATCCTGACCGGCTTCCACGACACCTACCCGGGCGTCGCCATCGAGCTGACGCTTTCCAACCGCCAGGAGGACCTGCTCCGGCGCGAAGCCGACATCGCGGTGCGGATGACGCGGCCGACGCAAGGCCAACTGCTGGCGCGGCGGCTGGGTGTGGTGCGGGTCGGGCTCTTCGCCCATCGCCGGCATATCGAGCGATACGGGAGACCGGCGAGCTTCGCCGACGCCCGCCCCTTCGTCATCGGCTTCGACCGGGACGTCCAGGTCCGAAGGTCACTTGAGGAGCGGCAGATTCCGCTCGCGCGGGAGGCGTTCGCGTTCCGCTCGGACAGCGACCTCGCCCAGCTGGCCTTCCTGCGAGCCGGCTTCGGCGTCGGCGCCTGCCAAGTCGGGATCGCGCGCGGCGACCCGGCGCTCGTGCCGGTGCTGGAGGACGCCTTCCGCTACGAGATGGAAGCCTGGGTGGCCATGCACGAGGATCTGAAGAGCAGCCGGCGCATGCGGCTGATGTTCGACTGGCTGGTCCAGGGCCTCGGAGACTACATCGCCAGCCAGCCCCCCTGATCGGACGCCCGCCTAGGGTGGTGGATTTGAAGTTCGCTCGTTGATGGGGCGGGCGCTGAAGCGGACTTCAAATTCGTAAACCACACGAGATTCAAAGCTTTGCCAGTGTCCTTGTCCGAAGTTCGCTCGGCGCCCATCCCATCCACTGGCGAACTCGGATTCGGGACACTAGGCCTCCGGCGCCTGTTCCGGTTCGTCCTTGGCGGCCGGACCCACGGTCCGCTCGGCGATGCGGGCCGACTTTCCGCGCCGGTCACGCAGATAGTAGAGCTTGGCCCGCCGCACCGCGCCGCGCCGCTTCACCTCGATGGACTCGATCATCGGCGAGAGCACCGGGAAGACCCGCTCGACGCCCTCGCCGAAGCTGATCTTGCGGACGGTGAAGCTTTCCTGGAGGCCGCCGCCCGACCTTCCGATGCAGACGCCTTCGAAGGCCTGGATCCGCTCGCGGTCGCCTTCCTTGATCCTGACGTTCACGCGCACGGTGTCGCCGGGCGCAAAGACCGGGACCTTCTTGCCCTTGGTGAGGCGCGCGGCCTCTTCCTTCTCGAGGTCTTCAATCACGTTCATCATCGTCTCCTACTGGGCTTGACGCGCCCTTTGCCTGTTGATTGGCGAGATGCGCCGCCCAGAGGTCCGGCCGCCGCTCCCGCGTCGCTTTCTCCCGTTCGGCTCGCCGCCACTTCGCCACGTCGGCGTGGCGCCCTGACAGCAGCACCTCGGGAATTTCGCGCCCCTCGAAGATCCGCGGCCGCGTGAACTGCGGATGCTCTAGGAGCCCGTCCTCGAAACTCTCCTCGTTCAAGCTCGCGGCCTCGCCCAGCACACCGGGCAGCAGCCGTACGCAGGCCTCGATCAGCACCAGGGCCGCCGCCTCGCCGCCGGCGAGCACCGCGTCCCCCACCGAGACCTCCTCGAACCCCCGCCCCTCCACGAGGCGCTGGTCCACCCCCTCGAAACGGCCGCAAAGGATGATGAGCCCGGGGCCCATCGACCATTGGCGCGCCCGCGCCTGGGTCAGGGGCCGACCGCGGGCGCTCACGTACAAAAGCGGCCGCCCCCCCTGCTCCACGCTGTCCAGCGCCGCAGCGATGACGTCCGCCCGCATCACCTGGCCAGGGCCGCCCCCGGCGGGGCGGTCGTCCAGGAAGCCGCGCTTATCTTTGGAAAAGGCGCGGATGTCCACCGTTTCCAACCGCCAGAGGCCCGTTTCCCTCCAGGCCGTCCCGATCAGGGACACCCCGAGCGGGCCCGGGAAGGCCTCCGGAAACATGGTGAGCACGCTGGCGAGGAAGGGCATGGCGAGGCGGGACCGGAGGCGCGCGGACATTCCCCGCGACGCACTCTATATAGCCGAGGATGCCCCCGCGCCTTCGCCCTACCCGCGTCGAACATGTGGTGGACGGGGTGCGCCTGCGCGCGCTTCTCTCGGCGGCGGCGCTCGACGCGATCGGCGACGCGGGCGAGCAGCGCCGTCGGGCGATCGAGATCCTGAAGGGCGCCCTCTTCCGCGGCCGGATGATCGTCAAGGAGCGGCTCGAGAGCGGGGCCGGCGGATTGGAGACCGCCCGCCTGCTCGCCTCCATCACCGACGAGGTGATCACCGCCCTCTACGACTTCACCACCGTCCACGTCATCCGAGCCCGCAACCCGACCGAGGGCGAGCGGCTGACGCTGATGGCGGTGGGCGGCTACGGGCGAGGGGCGCTGGCGCCCTTCTCCGACATCGACCTCCTGTTCCTGCGTCCCTACAAGCAGACCGCCCATGTGGAGAGCGTGATCGAGTTCATGCTCTATGCGCTCTGGGACCTCGGCTTCAAGGTCGGCCACGCCTCCCGCACGGTCGACGACTGCCTCAAGCTTTCGCGCGAGGACATCACCATCCGGACCTCGGTGCTCGAGGCCAGACGCCTTACCGGCGATGCGGCCATGGCCGAGACGCTGCGCCGCCGGTTTCTCGACGAGGTGGTGAAGGGGACAGGCGCCGAGTTCGTCGCCGCCAAGCTCAAGGAGCGCGACGACCGTCACGCCCGGGCGGGCATGAGCCGCTACATGGTCGAGCCGAACGTGAAGGAGGGCAAGGGGGGGCTCCGGGACCTGCACACCCTCTTCTGGATCGCCCGCTACCTGCATCCGGCCGACAGCGTGGACGCCATCCTCAAGATGGACGTCTTCGAGGGGCGCGAAGTGCGGGCGTTCATCCGGGCGTTCAACTTCCTGGAGGCGGTGCGCGCCCATCTCCACTTCGCCACCGGCCGGGCGGAAGAGCGCCTCACCTTCGACCTGCAGCCGGAGGTGGCCGGCCGCATGGGCTATGCGGACCGCACGCGCGCCGGCGCCGATCCGAACCCGGCCGTCGAACGGTTCATGCGCCGCTACTTCCTGATCGCCAAAGAGGTCGGAACGCTCACCCGCACCTTTTCGGCGATGCTGGAGGCCGAGCACTTGAAATCGGCCCCGCGCGGCCTCTCGCGTTTCCTATCCAGCCGCACCCGGCGGCGGACGCTTGACGAGCCGGGCTTCCAGTTCGAGGGCCGGCGCCTGACGGTGGAGGGACCGCAGACGTTCGAAGCCGATCCGGTAAACCTGCTTCGTCTCTTCAAGATCGCCGACGCCCGCGATCTCGACCTGCATCCGGACGCCTTCACGGCCGTCACGCGCACCTTGCACCTGATAACCTCCAGGGTCCGGCGCGACCCGGCGGCGGCGAAGATCTTCCTGGACATCCTGGCCCGGGGCCGGAACCCGCAGCGGGCTCTGGAGCTGATGAACGAGGCCGGCGTCCTTGGCCGCTTCATCCCCGAGTTCGGCCGCATCGTCGCCAAGATGCAGTTTAACATGTACCACTCTTACACGGTGGACGAGCACACGTTGCGGGCCGTCGGGGTCATCGCCGACATCGCCGCCGGCCGCCTGCAGGACGACCACCCGCTGTCCAGTTCGATCATGCCGAGGATCGAAGACCGGGAAGCCCTGTTCCTGGCGATGCTGCTGCACGACACCGGCAAGGGTGGGGTCGGCGGCCAGGAGAAGGCCGGGGCGCGCGCGGCCCGTCAGGCTTGCGAGCGGCTGGGGCTGGCGCGGGGCAAGATCGAGATGGTGGCCTGGCTGGTGGAGCATCATCTGATGATGAGCGACTTCGCCCAGAAGCGGGACGTCACCGATCCCGCCACCGTGGCCGCCTTCGCGCAGGCGGTGGAGAATCCGGAGCGGATGCGCCTGCTGCTGATCCTGACGGTGGCCGATATCCGGGCGGTGGGTCCAGGCGTCTGGAACGGCTGGAAGGGCCAGCTGATGCGCGAGCTCTACGCGGCCACCGAGATGGTCTTTCGCGGCGGGCGGATCTCCGACGCCGCCGGGGTCGCGCGCCGCCGGCTCGAGGCCGTGGCCTACGACGGCCGCACCGCCCTGGTCGCCGCCGATCCCGACGCGCGCGCCTGGGCCACCGCCATGGAGGACGCGTACTTCACCGCCTTCAGCCTCGCCGAGCAAAAGGCCCACTTGGCGCTCTGGCGCGAAGCGGAGGCCGAAAGCGGCGTCTCCGCGGAGGCCCGGGTCCGTCCGGAGCGGAACGCCGCCGAGGTGGTGGTGGCCGCCAAGGACCGCGAAGGGCTCTTCGCCGACCTCGCCCAGGCGATCGCCGATCTCGGCGGCAACGTGGTCGGCGCGCGTATCTTCACCTCGAAACGCGGCGAAGCCATCGACGTCTTCTACGTCCAGGACACCGCAGGCCAGCCGTTCGGCCACGAGAGTCCGCGCAGCCTCGCGCGGCTGGTGGAAGGACTGGAGAGCGCCGGCCGCGGCCGGCCTATCGGCCACGAGCCGCGCAAGCTGGCGGACTTCGGGCGCACCGCCGCATTCGCCATCTCACCCACCGTCACCATCGACAACGACGCTTCGCCGACGGCCACCATCATCGAGGTCTCGGGGCGCGACCGACCGGGCCTGCTGGCGGCCCTCGCCCGGATCCTGGCGGAGGCCGAGCTTTCCATCCAGTCGGCCCACATAGACAACTACGGCGAGCGGGCGGTCGACGCCTTCTACGTGGCGACGCGGCGGGGCAAGCTGACCGACGCCGGCCGCACAGCCGCGGTGCGCGCGCGGCTCGCGGAGGCGTTGAACGACGCCGAGGCCGCCGCCGGTCGTCCGCGCCTCCAGCGGGCGCCCGCTTCGGCCGCCCGCTGACGCCGGTCCTGCGCGCGCCGCGCCGCTCGGTGCGACGCAAAGCCGCCCGCGCCAGAAAAACGATTGTCGCTTTGCCGCCACATAGCTGGGCGCTTTGCGCCGCCCATGTGGAAGCATCTCGAAACCCGGGCTTCGAAGCCCCGGTCATGGCCCCGTCGTGCGTCAAGCGATCACCTGCATGCAGGCGTAGCCTTGCTGACCGGCCTGCTCGTGACCCTCTCGCCGCTGTACTGCGTCAATTCCGCCGGCGCCGACCAGGTTGCGCGGCCCCTGGCTCATCCGCCGGTCCGCAAGCCGCCCGCGGCGAAAGCGGATCGCCGCGCAGCGGCGGCGAGCGGCGCCGCGCCCTTCGTGCTGGCGACATCCGGCCAGGACCGGGAGCGAGCCGAGCGCTGCCTCGCGCAGGCGGTCTACTACGAGGCGGGGGACCAACCCCTCGAGGGCCAGGCGGCGGTCGCCCAGACGGTGATCAACCGGTTACGACACCCGGCCTTTCCGAAGTCGGTCTGCGGGGTGGTCTTCGAGGGCGCAAGACTGCCCACCGGCTGCCAGTACAGCTTCACCTGCGACGGCGCCCTCGCCCGCAAGCCGGACATCGCCGGCTGGTCGCGGGCCCTCATGGTGGCGCGGCGGGCGCTGAGCGGTTACGTCGAGACGAGCGTCGGCCTCGCGACCCATTATCACGCCGACTATGTCTCCCCGGCCTGGGCGCCCACCCTGGTGCGGCTGACCCAGATCGGGCCCCATATCTTCTACCGCTGGCGCGGACAGGCGGGCGCGCCGACGGCCTTCGTCGGGCGTTACGCCGGCCACGAAGCCACGCTGGCGCCGGCGCTCCTCTCCGAAAGGGCGCGCCGCGCCCTGGGCGGGCGAGCCGCCCAGCCCACGGCGCGCAAGGTCACCCTGGTGATCGACGACCATCGCGAGACCCACGCGGTCGAAGGGGTCCCCCCGGCCGAAGGCGGCCTCCCGGGGGCGCTGACCCCCTCGCGGCCGCGCCCCAGCGCCGTGCAGGTCGCGCAGGTCAACGCCTTCCTCGCCTCGGCCCAGGGGGGCGCGGCGGCTGAGGTGAGGTGAGCCCACCCGGGCCGGATTCAGCGCGCGCGCCGGGCGTCCTCGAGGCGCACGACCTTCGGATCGGCGCTCCGGACCGCGCGGGTCGCGTCGGCCACCGCCTTTTGCAGCCGCTCCAGATTGAACGGCTTCTGCAGCACCGGGAAGGCGTCGGCGACGGCGGTGAGCGCCTTCGAGTAGCCGCTGACCAGGAGGACGGGGAGCTCGGGATGATGCTGGCGGATCTCCCGGGCCAGGCCTATCCCGTCCATGGGCCCGGTCATGACCACGTCGCTGACCACCAGGTCGAAGGCGGTCTTGCGCAACGCCTCGAGGGCGGCTTCGGCGTTGTTCGCCAAGCAGACCCGGTAGCCCAACAGTTGAACGAGATCGGCGGTCACCTCGGCGACGTCGGGATTGTCTTCCACCACCAGCGTCAGGCCCTCGGCGCTGACCGGCTCGGCGGCGAGGTCGGCCGCCGGCTCCGCTGCGCGCGCGGCCCTGCGCAGATAGAGGGTGACGCTCGCCCCCTCTCCGAGGGTGCTTTGCATCTTCACCGCTCCGCCCGCCTGCCTGGCGAAACCGTAGACCTGGCTGAGGCCCAGGCCCGTTCCCTGGTCGGCTTGCTTGGTGGTGAAGAAGGGGTCGAAGACTTTGGGGAGCACATCCTCCGGTATCCCCACGCCGGTATCGGCCACCGTCAAGGCCACGAACTCGCCGGCAAGGTCCCCGTCGAGCTCCCCGCCTCCCAAGGTCACGTTCTGCGCCGCGATCGTGAAGTTCCCGCCGCCCGGCATGGCGTCGCGGGCGTTGACCGCCAGATTGATCAGCGCAAGCTCCAGTTCGTTGGGATCCAACTCTACCGGCCACAGCGCCGGCGGCAGGTCCATCGAAAGCTGGATCGTCTCGCCGAGCGATCGCGACAGGATCTCCTCGAGGCGTTCGAGGCGTCCCGCCAGGTCGACGACCTCTCGGCTGAGCGGCTGTCGGCGCGTGAACGAGAGGAGCTGACGCGTCAGGGTCGCCCCGCGCGCCGCGGCGGCGGAGATGATTTCCGCGGCCCGCTGAGCCCTGCCGGCGTCGCCGCCGTGCCTGCCGAGCAGCTCGGCCTGGCCTCCCATGATCATCAGCAGGTTGTTGAAGTCGTGGGCCACCCCACCGGTGAGCTGGCCGAGAGCCTCGAGCTTTTGGGCGTGAAAGAGCTGCTCCTGGGTCTTCTGCAGCTCCAGATGGGCCTGACGCCGCTCGGTGGCGTCGCGGGTGATCTTGGCGAAGCCGATCAGCGCCCCGTCGTCCTTGATCGCGTGCATGACCACGCTCGCCCAGAAGAGGCTGCCGTCGCGCCGCACGCGCCAGCCTTCGGCCTCGTAGCGGCCGTTCTCCATCGCCGCGTAAAGTCCCCGCGCGGGCAGACCGGCCATCCGATCGGCGTCGGTGAAGAACTTCGAGTAATGCTGCCCGATCACCTGGTCGGCGGAGTAGCCCTTGATCCGCTCGGCGCCGGCGTTCCAGCTGATGACCACGCCATTCGGGTCGAGCATGTAGAGGGCGTGGTCGGCCACCCCGTTCACCAGCAGCCGGAACTGCCGCTCGCTCTCCCGCAGGGCTTCCTGGGCGACCCGCCGCTCGGTGATGTCGCGGACGATGTGAGCGAACCCCACAAGGGCGCCGGCGTCGTCGCGCACGGCGTTGACCACCACCCAGGCCCGAAACCGCCCGCCGTCCCTGCGCCGTCGCCACCCGTCCGACTCGTAGGCGCCGGCCGCGCGGGCCCTCTCCAGCGCCTTCGCCGGAAGCCCGGCCGCCCGATCCTCCGCGGTGTAGAAACAGCCGTAGTGCCGGCCGATGATCTCCTCGGACTGGTAGCCCAGGACCCGCTCGGCGCCCCGATTCCAGTCCATGACCACGCCGCTCGGGGAGACGAGGCAGATGGCGTAATCCTGAACGCAGTCGAGCAGCAGACGAAGCCGCCGCTCGTTGGCGCGCAGCTGCTCCTCGGCGGCGCCGTCCCGGACGATCAGGGCGAAGCCGGCCGCAGTCCCGCCCTCGTCGCGAACGGGGTAGGCCGCCACCACGGCGGGGGTCTGGCGCCCGACCTTCCGGCGCAGCCACGCGACGCGCTCGGCGCCCTGCTGGGTTGTGGCCGCGCACAGCATTTCGGCCAGGACCTCGCCGCCCCGGCGGGACGCTGCGAAGAGCTTGGAGGCCTCCGCGCCGATGAGCTCATCGGGCGCATAGCCGAAGAGCTTCCGGGTTCCCGCGCTGGCGGTGACGATCCGGCCGCCCTCGTCCAGACGAAGGACGGCGCGGTCCGACAGTGCGTCTAACAGCCGCCGATCGTCGCCTGGCGGCTGTTGGTTTGGCTGCAATTCTGGAGCCGTCATGAAGGGCGTCCCTCGCCCTGCTCGGCTTAGCATACCGGCCGAATGCCGCGCCGCAAAAGAATTGACATAACCCGGTTCGCGGAGGAAAGATTCGCGTCTTACGCTAGTTCGCGAGCGGTGCGGACCCTAGGAGACCGGGAGGCGGCGTGTTTGCCAGCGCATACGGCTTGCGTCCGACGGACGATGCGTCGAACGGCGGGCTTCCCGAACGGGGGGATCGTCCCGGCCCGTCGCCCGCGCCGAACGAAGATCTGGCCTACAAGATAGAGTTGCTGAACGCGTCCGGGGACGCCGTCGACCAGGTCTTGGCGGTCACCTCCAGCGTCAGCATCGGCTACGCCGCCTATTATGCCGCGACGCGGGAGTTCCCTGATGCGGTGATCATCCTCCGCCACAAGGACAGCGTCATCAGCAAGTGGGGCGGAAAGCCCAACTGACATGGCGTAGGGAATTGCCGAGCTTGCCCAGACGGAGCGTCACCCCCGAGACAAGGACTTCGCCGCCCCAGGCGCGCACGGCGCCTCAAGCGGCGTCAGCCGAGCTGGCCGACGACCTGCCCTTCGTCATTGCGCTCTGGCGGCTCGACGGCTGCGGGGTGGAGCGCATCCTCGGCAGGGCGGCCAGCGCCGCTCTGGCCCAGGCGATCCTCACGGCCGCCCAGACCGCGCAACCGTCGCGTCGGATCACCCTGACACACGGGGAATAGCGGCTCGGCGAAAGCCTCTGAGACCTTGCCGCCTTACGGACGAGCGTCGGCCGCTCAGGCGGCCCGTTCGGCGGCCCTGCGCCCGGCGGCTTTGCGGCGTCCGGCGCCGCCGCTCGGGCCGGCCTGTGCGAGGGCTGCGGAAATGGCCTCGGCGAGCCGCGCCGGATCCACGGGTTTAGGCACCACGTCGGTCATCCCGCAGGACAGATAGCGCAACACCTCACCCGGCGCGGCCGCCGGCGTGACGGCGATGATCGGCACGCTCGAGACCCGCCCGGGCAGGGCCCGGATCGCGCGGGTGGCGGCCATGCCGTCCATGCCGGGCATCAGTATATCCATGAGGATCACGTCGAATGAGCGCGATTGCGCCGCCTCCACCGCCTCGCGTCCGCTGGCCACTTCCTCGTGAATCGCTCCGAACTGGTCGCAGCAGAGGCCCAGCCGCAGTCGATTCTCGGCGAGGTCGTCGACGATAAGGACCCGGAAGGGTTTCGACGACGGGCCGCCAAAGTTGACGGACTGAACAACATTAGGCTGGACCGTATCCTCCGACGCGTCTTGATTTGACATGCTCGACCCCATCCGAATTAAGACTTCCTAGCGCGAATGGCGTGAAAACTTAGTTATCCAAATCGGCCTTAATTTAGCCTTCAGGATGAACCGCCCCTGCACGACCCATTAACCGGTTCCGTCGTCAGCGGCCGATCGAGATCATCACGGAATAATTTATCGGCGTCCGCGCCTTGCTTCGGGCGCCATGCTGGCCCGGCGGCCTTGGCGGATCAGTGGATCCAGCAGCCGCTCTTGGCGAGGCCGCGGTCCGAACAGTATCCGGCCGCCTGGGAGCGGCTGGCGAAGCCGGTGAGGAGCGCCCGGTAATAGTGGGTGTCGCCCACCAGCATCGGCCTGACGAGCGGGGAGAGGCCGGCGGGGAGTGGTTCGGCCTGCCGCAGCCGGGTCCGGGCCGCCGCTTCGGTGGCGTAGGCGCCCAGCTGCAGCGCAACCCATCCTTCGCCGGGGCCGGCGCCCCCGACGCCCACCGGCTGCGAAGGCGCCGCCCGTCTCGCGGAGTGGGGATCCTTGTGGGGCGCCGACGGCGCGGTTGCGAGCGACGCCGGATCGCCGCAGACGCTGGAGATGACCCCGGCCATGTAGTCGCCGCGGTCGGGGCTCAGCCACTGGCCATTGGGGAGGATCGCCCGCAGCGCCCCCTTAAAGGCGTGATCCTCGAACTCCTGGAGCTGCAGGACCCGCTGGCGTCGCGCGCCGCAATCGACGTCGACGATGGAGGTCACCGACCGGAAGCCCAGCTTCCGCGCCGCCTCCTCGCTGGTCGTCTCGCCCTGGAAGGCGACCCCGGCGAGGGTTCCGTCCGGACCGGGCGCGCCGCGTTGCAGTATCACCACGGCCACGTCCGCCGGCGCCTGGGCGTCAACCGGTCGCGCCGCCAGCGCGTGGGCGCCGGCCGCCGTGCAGAGCAGCGCCGCAAGTGCAGCCGCCAGGCGCCGCCCGCGCAGGCGCGCTGGGCGCTCCGGCCCGATCCTGTCCATGCGCCAAGCTTAACCGGGCCGGGTTAGCTGGTCGTGAACCATCGCGGAGCGGGCCTGCCGCCCCGCACTTCGCAAGGCCGAGCGGCGCCCTGCGTCTTGACCGCGCCATGGGTCCGCCCGACAAGCCACCGGTGGCCATCCCCGATTCACCGACCGCGCCCGGCGTGACCGCCCGCCCCGCCGGCGACGAGCCCGACACCCGCCGCAGCGCCGGCATCGTCGGCCTGGCGGTGATCGGCTCGCGCCTTTTCGGCCTCGGCCGCGAGCTGGTCTTCCCGGCCATGTTCGGCGCCGGCAAGGTGCTCGACGCCTACTACGCCGCGTTCCAGATCCCCAACCTGCTGCGCGACCTCTTCGCCGAAGGGGCGCTCTCCACCGCCTTCACCGCCCTCTTCACCCGCACCTGGGACCGCGAGGGGGCCGAGCCGGCCTGGAAGCTCGCCAACCTGACCCTGAGCGCGATGGTGTTCGTGGTCGGCGTGACCTGCCTCCTCGGCATCGTCGCGGCGCCCTTCATCGTCGAGGCGACCAACTTCGGTTTCCACAACGTGCCGGGGAAGTTCGAGCTGGCGGTGCGGCTCACGCGGGTGATGTTCCCGTTCATCCTCTTCGTCTCCCTGGCGGCGGCGGTGATGGGGATGCTGAATGCGAGGTTCATCTTCGGCGTCCCCGCCTCGGCCTCCACCGTCTTCAACATCGTCTCGGTGGTCACCGGCCTGGCCATGGCCTTCGTCTTCGATCCCACCGCGCGGGCTACCTGGCCGCATCCGGTGTTCACCGAGGCCTCGGTCTACGGCGTCTGCGTCGGGGTGCTGCTGGGGGGCCTCGCGCAGCTCGGCATGCAGATCCCGTCGCTGCTGAAGCTGGGCTTTCGCTTCGCCTGGCGGCTCGACCTTGCCAATCCAAGGCTGCGCGAGCTCTGGGCGCTGATGTGGCCGAGCGTGATCGCCGGCGCCGCCGTGCAGGTGAACGTGCTCGTCAACGGCATGTTCGCCTCCGAGATCAACGGCGGGCGCTCCTGGCTCAACTGCGCCTTCCGGCTGATGCAGTTCCCGATCGGGCTCTTCGGGGTCTCGCTGGCCACCGTGACCCTGCCGGCCGTGGCCCGCCGCTTCGCCCGCGACGACCTCGGCGCCTTCGGGCGCACGGTGCGCACGTCGCTGCGCCTCACCCTCTTCCTCAGCGTGCCGGCGGCGGTGGGCCTGGCGGCGCTGGCCCCGCCGGTGATCGCCCTCATCTACCAGCACGGCCACTTCAGCGCCGGCGACACCGCCCAGACCGCCCTGGCGCTTCGCGCCTACGCCCTGGGGCTCGCCGGCTATGCGGCGATCAAGGTGCTGACCCCCTGCTTCTACGCCCTCAACCTGCCGAAGACGCCGCTGCGGATCAGCCTGATCGGCATCGCGGTCAACCTGGTCCTCAACGTCACCAGCGCCCGCCTCCTGGGACTTGGCCACGCCGGCCTGGCCCTCGCCACCTCGGGCGTGGCGATCGTGAACTTCGCCCAGCTCTGGGTCGCGCTTTCGCGCCAGGTGGACTTCGGCGGCGCCGGCGAGTGGCTGGGCTTCCTCGCCCGGGTGCTGGCGGCCGCGGCGGCCTGCGGCGCCGTCGCCTGGGCGCTCGACTGGGCGGCCCACGTCTGGCTGCGGGGCGCCCTTCTGCACGCCCTCGGTCTCTTCGCGGCGATCGGCGGCGCCATGCTCGTCTATGCGGGCGCCGCCTACGCCCTGAGGATCGGCGAGGTCTCCGAGGCCGCGGCGATCCTGCGCCGCCGCCTGCTTCGCCGTCGCTCGCCGGCGTAGCCGCGAGCGAACCAAGAGCCGGCCTTGCGGGGAAGCCTCGGCGCGTCTAATGCGCCGCCTCATGGCTCCTAGCTCGGCGCACAACCGGCGATGGCGGCGGTCGCACGACTGACGAAGCCCTCGCGCGCGACCAGATAAAGAGCCTCCGCACCATGACCGACTCCAAGACCGCCTACGCCGGCCCCCAGCGCGTCCTCTCGGGCGTTCAGCCCTCCGGCGACCTCCACCTCGGCAACTATCTCGGCGCCCTCGTGAAGTTCGTGGCCCTGCAGGACCAGATGGAGTGCCTCTATTGCGTGGTCGACCTGCACGCCATCACCACCTGGCAGGAACCGAAGAGGCTCACCGCCCAGACCCGGGAGATCGCGGCGGCCTACCTCGCCGCCGGCGTTGATCCCAAGAAGGCGGCCATCTTCGCCCAGTCGGCGGTTCCGGCCCACGCCGAGCTCGCCTGGATCTTCCAATGCGTGGCCAGGCTCGGCTGGCTCGACCGGATGACCCAGTTCAAGGAGAAGAGCGGCAAGCACAAGGAGCGGGCCAGCGTCGGCCTCTACACCTACCCGGTCCTGCAGGCCGCCGACATCCTCGTCTACAAGGCCACCCACGTGCCGGTGGGCGAAGACCAGAAGCAGCACCTGGAGCTCACCCGCGACATCGCCGCCAAGTTCAACCACGACTTCGATGCGCCGGATTTCTTCCCGCTGACCCAGCCGGTGATCGAGGGACCGGGCGCCCGCGTCATGTCCTTGCGCGACGGGACCGCGAAGATGTCCAAGTCCGACCCCTCGGACCAGTCGCGGATCAACCTCACCGACGATGCGGACGCCATCGCGGCCAAGATCCGCAAGGCCAAGACCGATCCCGAGCCGCTGCCCGAGGCCCTCGACGGACTTGCCGGCCGGCCGGAGGCGGACAATTTGGTGGGAATCTTCGCCGCCCTGTCCGGGCGGACCAAGGCCGAGGTGCTGGCCGAGTTCGCCGGCCAGGGCTTCGGCCGCTTCAAGCCGGCGCTGGCGGAACTGCTGACCGCGCGTCTCGCCCCGGTCACCGCCGAGATGCGGCGGCTGCTCGCCGATCCGGCCCAGATCGACCGCGTGCTGGCCGACGGCGCCGAACGGGCCCGGGCGGTCGCCGAGCCCATCCTGGCCGAGACCAAACGGATCGTCGGCTTCTGGCCGGGCTAGGCGGACCCCGCCTACTGGAACCCGATGTACTTCTTGAAGTCGGGAATGATCGAGGCCCAGGTTTCGATATTGGCGCCGAGGGTCTCGGTGAGGAAGGCGTGCCCCACCTCGATGTCCATCTCCACGAACGGGTCGTTGACGTTGTCGAGCCAGCCCTTGAGGAACCGGTTGTCCTTGTTCCAGGCGTTGATGCGTTCCATCGTCATCCCACCCTCCAGGTGGAAGCCGGACTGGAGGGTGAGGGAGGTGCACCGCGCGGTGTGCTGGCAACCGTAGAAGAAGACGGTGAACTTGCTGCCGTCGGCGGCGCTGGTGACCTTCGGGTCGCCCTCGTTGTCCTTGCCGATCTCGGCCTTGTAGCCCTTGGCCTGCAGGACCTGGGCGACCTCCTCGGCGCTGATCCCCGCTTCCGGGACCCTGGCGGCCTGCGCCTGCGAGGCCAAGAGCGCGCCGGCCGCCAGCGCGGCCAAGCCAAGAAACGATTTCATGAACTTCCCCCTGGGGCGTCTCCGCCGAGGGGCCGATTCAGCGCTCCGAGTCGCAGAAAATCAAGCTTCGGCGGGCGCAAGTTGCAAGGCCGCAGGGATCGGCCCATCTAAAGGACCACCATGTTCATCCAGACCGAAGCCACGCCCAATCCCAACGTGCTGAAGTTCCTGCCCGGCCGCGAGGTCTCGCCGGGCCGCTCGCGGGACTTCGCCAGCCCCGAGGCCGCCGCCGCCTCCCCCCTCGCCCGCGCCCTGTTCGGGGTCGACGGGGTCGCGCGGGTCTATTTCGGCGACGATTTCCTCACCGTCACCAAATCCGCCGAGCTCGACTGGGCCTATCTGAAAGCTCCGATCCTGGCCGAGGTCATGGACCATTTCACCAGCGGCGCCCCCCTGGTCGAGGGCGAGGACGTCGGCGAGGAGGCCTTGGACGAGGGTGCCTACGAGGGCGAGGCGGCCGAGATCGTCGCCGAGATCAAGGAGATCCTCGACACGCGGGTGCGCCCGGCGGTGGCCCAGGACGGGGGCGACATTCTGTTCTCGCGCTTCGAGCCGGCCACCGGCGTCGTCTGGCTGCATATGCGGGGCGCCTGCTCGGGCTGCCCATCCTCGGCCGCCACGCTCAAGGCCGGGGTCGAGAACATGCTCCGCCACTATGTGCCGGAAGTGACGCGGGTCGAGCAGACCCTCTGACGTTCCGTCGTCCGCGCGCGAGCCGTCGTCCGCGCGCGAGGCTTTTTTCATGCGGCCGCGCTTTGTGAAGCTCACGCGCCGCCCTAGGCTCCCCCGCAGAGAGATCCAGGAGGGGAGCCCATGCCGAACGCCGAATTCGCGGATCTGAGCCAGCACGTCCTGCGGCCGACGGCGCAGGAGATCGGCGACACCAGGATCCTGTTCTTCGGCCCCAACGCCGCCGACACCAGCGACGAGCAGATCCGCCTGCACGGCTACCGCGTGGCCATCCAGGCCGCCCTCATCCAGACCCTGCGCCGGATCGGGTTCGAGGTGACGGCGGCAAGCGATCCGGAAATCCTTTTCGGGCCGCTGGACTACGACTACCTGTTCGCCTTCACGGTCATGGCGCCCTTCGAGGGCCACGAGCTGCTGGCCCCCGCCATCGCCGCCTACCGGGGCATCCCCTCCCTCGGCGGCCCCGCCACGCTGCGGCCGTTCAGCGAGGACAAGGTGCTCGGCAAGGTGCTCGCCGCCTCGCTGGGCGTGGGCGTGGCCGAGCATCGGGTGGTCAGTCCGCTGTCGCCGGGCGCCTCGGAGCTCAGGCTGCCGGGCCGCTGGATCCTGAAGACCAGAGGCGGCACCATGTCCGAGGATCTGGCCCTGGTCGAGGACGAAGCCGGGTGGCGCAGCGCCCTCGCCCAGGCCGCCGACCCCAAGCACGAGGGGCGCGACTTCATCGCCGAGGAGTTCGTGCCGGGGCTGAACCTCAGCGTGCCGGTGATCGAAGGCTTTCCGCCGCAGAGCCTGCCGGTCTTCATCGAGCGTGGCGACCCGCGCAACAACATCCTGACGCTCGGCGGCAAGGACGGCAAGAACGCCGAATATGCCTCCGAGCCCTACGACGGACCTGGCGCGGCCGAGGCAGCCGCCGCGACGGCGAAGCTGGCGGCGGCCCTCACTCCGCTCGACTACGCGCGGTTCGACTTCCGCTACGACCCCGAGCGGAACCGGCTGGCGTTCCTGGAGGTGAACCTCGTCTGCGCCTTGGGGCCGGCCAACGTCGTCCCCAAGGCCGCCGCCCTCTGCGGGGTCGACTACCCGTCCTTGATCGGCCACATCGTCACCCGAAGCCTGCGCCGCCAGCGGCTCGAGCTCTAATCGAGAGCGCTTTTCCCCCTCGCCTGCCGCCCCTGGTCCAGGATTTGCTGGACCGACCTTTCCGAGCCAGCGGTCGGCTCGTCACCATTAGGGGGCAGGATGCCGGACGGAAGCTCGTCGGACCTCAGCCGATACGTTCTCGCGCCGACGGCCGAGGAGATCGCCGACACCAAGGTCCTGTTCTACGCTCCCTACGCCGCGGCGCTGACCGAGGAGAACCTTCGCAAGCACGGCTATGTGGTGACAATCCAAGCCGCGCTTCTCCGGGCCCTGCGCGAGCACGGTCTGGACGTGACGCCGGCAAGCGATCCGGAGATCCTCTTCGGACCGTTCGAGTTCGACTACGTGTTCGCCTACAACATCCTCGCCCCGATCGAGGGACGCGAGCTCCTGATCCCATCCATCGCCGCGTTTCGGGGCGTCCCGTTTCTGGGCGCGCCGGCCCCCGTGCGGGCCCTCTCCGAGGACAAGACGCTCGCCAAGGCGCTGGCCGCCTCGCTGGGGATCGAGGTCGCCGAGCACCGGGTGATCAACCCGCTGCGGACGACGGACATCGCCCTTCCCGGCCGGTGGATTCTGAAGCCGCGCAACGGCGTCATGTCGCGCGAGATCACGCTGATCGAGGGCGAGGCCGACTGGCCGGCGGCCCTGGCGGGGGCGGCCCATCCCAGGAACGAAGGCCGGGACTTCATCGCCGAAGCCTTTGTCCCCGGCCTCAACCTGACCGTCCCGGTGGTCGAGGGTTTTCCGCTCCAGGCCTTTCCGGTCTACATGGAGCAGGGCGAGCCCAGGAACAACATCCTCACCGCCACCGGCAAGGACGGCAGAACCTCCGACTACGCCTCCGAGCCTTACTCCGGACCTGGCGCCGCCGAGGCCTCGGCCGCCGCCGCGCGCCTGGCGGGCGCCCTCGCCCCGTTCGACTACGCCCGCTTCGACTTCCGCTTCGATCCGGAGCGGGGCCGGCTGGTCTTCCTGGAGTTCAACATCGTCTGCGCGGCCGGACCCGCCAACGTGGTGGCCAAGGCCGCCGCCGCGCGCGGCGTCGACTACAAGGCCCTCATCGGCCACATCTTCACGCGAAGCCTGCGCCGTCAGCGCCTGGAGCTCTGAAGCCCCTATCCCATTCGCGGACCGGATGAGGGATAAGCCGGCCCGATGGTGCTGCTCGTCGTCGATACATGCCTTGGCGCCTGCCAGGTCGCGGTCCTCAGGGACGGCCGACCGCTGGCGGCGCGATCGGAGCCCATGCAGCGCGGCCACCAGGAACGGCTAGCCCCGATGACCGCCGAGGCGATGGCCGAGGCCGGGACGCCCTTTTCCGCCCTGCGGCGGATCGCCGTCACCCTGGGGCCAGGCTCGTTCACCGGCATCAGGGTCGGTCTCGCCTTCGCGCTCGGCCTGCGGCTGGCCGCGGGCGCCGAGATCGCCGGGATCGGCGCGCTGGAGGCGCTGGCCTCCAGCGCCGGCGAGAGCGGCCGGGCCTGCGGCGTGATCGATGCGCGCCGCGGCCAGGTCTACGTCCAGGCGTTCGAGCAGGGCCGCCCGCTCTGGCCTCCGGCGGCCCTCGCCTTCGCCGACGCGGCCCAGCGCCTCGCCAGTCTCGACGACGGGACACTGACGATCGCCGGCCCGGGCGCGTTGCTGTTCGGCGAGATCGTCGGGCCGGAGCGGGCCATGGAGCTCGCCGCGCCCGATCTGGGCGCGCTTTGCCGCCTCGCCGGAAAGGCGCCCGTCCTCCGCGACCCGCGCCCCCTCTACCTCAGGGCGCCCGACATCCGCCCGCCCGCGCCGTGAACCTCGACCGCGCCGGACCCGAGGACGCTGAGCGGCTGGCCGAGGCGCACGCGGCGGCGTTCGAAGCGCCGTGGCCGGCCGGCGATCTGCGGGCCCTGCTGGAGAGCGAGGGGGTCTTCGCCCTTACCGCCGCCACCGCCGAGGGTCCCCTCGCCGGCTTCATCCTCTGCCGCGCCCTCGCCGGCGAGGCGGAGATCCTGACCCTGGCCGTGGCGCCGGGCCATCGCCGCCAGGGCCTGGGCGTCGGCCTCGTCGAAACAGCCGCCCGGCTCTCGGCGCAGACGGCGAACGCCCTGTTCCTCGAGGTGGCCGCCGACAATCCGGGCGCCGTGGCCCTCTACCGAAAGGCGGGCTTTTCCCCCGTTGGCCGGCGCCCGGGCTACTACGCCCGTCCAGGCGGCGGGACGGCTGACGCCATCGTCATGCGACGCGATCTTAACACCTGAGCGCCCCCGCCCTATCATAGGCGGGTCGAACCGAAGGGACCCGCGCTTGGATCGTCTGGAGCAGCTCTGCGCCGAAAAGGGCATGCGCATGACCGAGCAGCGCCGGGTGATCGCCCGGGTGCTGTCGACCGCGCACGATCATCCGGACGTAGAGGAGCTGCACCGCCGGGCGCACGCCGTCGATCCGCACATCTCCATCGCCACCGTCTACCGGACCGTGCGGCTGTTCGAGGACGCGGGGATCCTCACCCGCCACGAGTTCCACGGCGGCCGTTCGCGCTACGAGGAGGCCCCCGAGATCCATCACGACCACCTCATCGACATGAAGAGCGGCAAGGTGATCGAGTTCGTCGACGAGGAGATCGAGGCCCTGCAACGGGCGATCGCGCGGCGCCTGGGCTTTCGGCTGGTGGACCACCGGCTGGAGCTCTACGCCGTGCCGCTGGACGATTAGGGCCGGCCTCGCCGCCGGCCTCCAGACATTTCGAAGACGGGAGAGACTTGAATGGAGCTGCGCCGGCTGGGGGAAAGCGGGCTGAAGGTCAGCGAGATCGGGCTGGGCTGCAACAATTTCGGCATGCGGATCGAGCAGCCCGAGGCCGAGGCGGTGGTGGGCGCGGCCCTCGATGCGGGAATCAACTTCTTCGACACGGCCGACGTCTACGGGGGCGGACGGTCCGAGGAGATGCTCGGCAAGGGACTGGGCGCCCGGCGCAAGGACGTCATCGTCGCCACCAAGTTCGCCCTGCCCATGGGCAAGAGCCCCTACGACCGCGGCGGCTCGCGGCTGTACGTGATGCGGGCGGCTGAAGCGAGCCTGAAGCGGCTCGGGACCGACTACATCGACCTCTACCAGATGCATGCGCCCGATCCCGAGACGCCCATCGAGGAGACCTTGCGGGCGCTCGACGACCTCATGACCCAGGGCAAGGTCCTCTACGTCGGCAACTCCAACTTCGCCGGCTGGCAGATCGCCGACGCCGACTGGACCGCCCGCACCCAACATTTCAGCCGGTTCGTCTCGGCCCAGAACCACTATAACCTCCTGGAGCGCGACGCCGGAACCGAGGCGGTGCGCGCCAGCCGGCGGTTCGGGCTCGGCATGCTGCCCTATTTCCCGCTCGCCTCGGGCATGCTCAGCGGCAAGTACCACCGGGGCGAGGCGCCCCCCGAAGGGACCCGGATGGCCGGCCCAGGCCCCTACGGTGAGCGGATGCTCACCGAGGCCCACTTCGACCGCATCGAACGGCTGACGGCCTGGGCGCGCGAGCGCGGCCACTCGCTGCTGGAGCTGGCCTTCGCCTGGCTGCTGGGCCACCCGGAGATCGCCTCGGTGATCGCCGGCGCCACCAAGCCCGATCAGGCCCGCGCCAACGCCGCCGCCGCCGGCTGGAAGCTGACGCCGGAGGAAGTGAAGGAATTGCGCAAGCTGGCGGGATGAGGAATCTCGCCGATGAACGCCGCCGCGGGGACGCAGTATCTTGCCCGCTTCCGGCGGCTCTGACCGATAGGCGGCGCCTGCAAAGAACTTGGCATAATAGCGAAACTTAAAGCCTACACGGCGACGCTTTCTTGCCGCAAACCCAGGTTGTGATCACCCCTTGTAGCGCTATGGGGGCGTCGGTGATTCTGCGGGGACGGGGCGGTGTCGGTCACCTTCTATCGGCGTTCCGAGGCGAGCGCGACAACCGAAGGGCAAAGACGTCGTGGTCAAACCGGAAATTTGACGACTCCCGCCCCGTCATATTCTTGCACATTCCCAAGTCTGCCGGCACGAGCTTTAGGCGCGCCCTAGAATATTCTTTGGGGGAGAACGGCGTCTGGGGATTTGATAATAGCACCTTCGCACAATTCAGGGAATTCGACAGCTTAGATAATATAATAAGGTCTCATATATACTTAGAGAAAGAACATAGGTTCCCAACGGGACGTTTGTCAGGCGGTCACTTAGGCTACCAAAATATCAAACGTAACCGACCCAACGCGCAAGTAGTGACCGTCCTTAGAGAACCATTTTCTCGTCTAATATCCCATTGGCTCTATTGGCGCTCGCACACCGATCAACATCTTTCGGGCTGGGGCGGGTGGGGCGACCGCGTGCGGCACTCCCGTAAGCCATTGGTCGATTTCCTAGCTCAACCGTCGACTGTGGCTGTGTTAGACAATCTTGCGGTCAGGATGCTCCTCTGGCCACACCCCCTGATTCCTGACAACGAGTACATCGACCGCCGACATGGGCCTAAGCTGCTTGCCGACGCCTGTGAAATACTGAGGAAATTCGCTTTCGTCGACGTTATCGAAAATCCACAGCTTTCCGATCGATTGGCGGAATGGCTTGGTAAGCCATTCGTTCTTGAAAGATTGAATGAAACTGACCGCATTCTCGGTTCGCTACGCAGGTCGCTGGCAGACGAACTCAACCCTGATGCGCTGAATCTGATAGAGGATCGGACGTGGCTCGATCGCCAGCTCTGGACCGAAGTAGCGTTGCGCTCCATGCCAGATCTCGCCATTCACCAAGTGCGAGAGCGCGCGCTCCTGCGAAACGTTTCTCGCTTCGCGGTCACATTGGCTGGCGGCTTAGGTTGATTGCGACCCAAAGCGCTGCCGCATCGGGCGGGTCCGCACAACATAGAACCTCGGTGGCGTCTAATCACGGCGCGCCGAGCCGTCGGCGCGACGAGAACCTAGGCGCTCCGAATCCGCGTCCACCATCTCGCGGATGAGCGCCTCCAAGCTCGTCGTCGGGGTCCAGCCGAGCTTGGTCCGCGCCTTGGCCGCGTCGCCCAGCAGCAGATCCACCTCGGCGGGACGATAGAGGGCCGGGTCGATCCGCACGTGGTCCTCCATGGATAGCCCGGCGTGCGCGAAGGCGATCTGGCACATGTCGCGCACCGTGGTGGTCCGCCCGGTGGCGATGACGTAGTCGCCCGGCTCGTCCTGCTGCAGCATCAGCCACATGGCCTGCACGTAGTCGCGCGCATGGCCCCAGTCGCGCTTGACGTCGATGTTGCCGAGCCGCAGCTCCTTCTCCAGGCCGAGCTTGATACGGGCCACCCCGTCGGTGACCTTGCGGGTCACGAACTCCACGCCGCGAAGTGGGCTCTCGTGGTTGAAGAGGATCCCCGACGAGGCGTGCAGGCCGAAGCTCTCGCGGTAGTTCACCGTCGCCCAGTGGCCGAAGAGCTTGGCCACCGCATAGGGAGAGCGGGGGTGGAAGGGCGTCGTCTCAGTCTGCGGCGTGGCCTGCACCTTGCCGAACATCTCCGACGAGGAGGCCTGGTAAAAACGCGCTCTGGGGGCCACGGCGCGCATCGCCTCCAGAAGGTTGATCACACCCACGCCGGTGACCTCGGCGGTGACCACCGGCTGGTCCCAGGAGGTGGCCACGAACGACTGAGCCGCAAGGTTGTAGATCTCGTCGGGCTGGACGCGCTCCACGATCCGGATCAGCGAGGAAAGGTCGATCATGTTGCCGTCGACCAGCCGCACCTGCTCCACCACCCCCAGCCACCGGAGCCGATGGTCGGCCACCCCCAGGTGCGAAGAGCGCCGCACGAGGCCGAACACCTCGTAGCCCTTGCCGAGCAGGAACTGGGAGAGATAGGCGCCGTCCTGGCCGGTGACGCCGGTGATGAGGGCTCTGGGCACGCGAACGCCTCCGTGTCTGGATAAGCGCTAGGGCTTAGCCGAATCCCGGGGCGCCGCAAGGGCTGCGGTGAGGCGGCGGCGCGGCGATGCCCGGGCGCCTTCGCATCCGGGCGAATGTCGCCTTCAGCGGCCTGCTCGAGCCGCCGCCCAACGCCCTTATTCCTCGCTCGCCGCTCCCGAAAGCGCCTCCGCAGCCTTGGCGGAGGCGCGCCGCTTTCGAAGCGACCTTCTAAGTTTGGTCTCCGCCTTGACGAGCCCATGCAGCGCCTTACCCGAAACGGACTTCCTCACTTCCGCATCGGCGAGCATGAATTGCTGGACGATCGCCTCCTTCTCAGCAATTTCTCGCCTCAGGTCGGGAATTTCTCTCGCTCGTCGCTGCAAATCAGCAATTTCGTCCACTTGGTGCTGCAAGAGGCGGACTCGATCGCGCAGATCCGCAAGCTCCGCGGAGGCCTCTTCAAGTTGAGCGTCTTTCTGCGCCACCGTCGCACGCGATTCGGCCAGCTGCATGTTGTCGACTCTATTGGATTCGAAATAGAAACTGTTTGGGAACGCCGGCAATTCGGCGTCTGAAGCCATCGCAACATAATATAATTCGCGTTGGAAACCGACATACGCCTCAAATCGATCTGCTTCACGACGGTCGAAGCTCAGAGGCTCCACATCACCCTTGACGCCTTGCTGTTGGACTATCACTGAACCGCGAATCGGTCTCTGTGCCAGTAGCGCGTGATATTTGAAATATTTCGAAATCAGCTTCTGAAACTCATCCCCGGTCAACTCACGAACATGGAACGGATTCGGGGCGGTTCCGGCTGGAGAATATATGTCTCGGTTGGGTGAACTGATGATCAGTCTCCCACCGGGCCTGAGGACACGGCGGATCTCCGTAAGAAAATTCTCCTGGTCGTAGAAGTGTTCGACGGTCTCGAACGAGACAACGGCATCGACTGTCTGGTCGCCTAGCGGGATCGCCTGTGCGCTGCCTTGCTCGAATCGCAGGTTCGGCGCGACGTAGTTCGAGCGCGCATGTTCAACCGCCGCCGCATCGATCTCGACGCCCACCACCGAGCGCGCGGTCTGGGCGAGAAACGCGCTTCCGTAGCCTTCGCCGGAAGCGACGTCGAGCACGTCCTGCCCACGCACGAACTCCCGTGCAAGGAAGTAACGATGCAGGTGCTCGATCTCGACCTGACCTTCACTGTCTGTGGTCATCCTCTCGCCCGTCCACTCGAGGGCGCGGGGCGGTCTTACGCGATCGAATAGCTCGCCCATGAGATTCCCAGCAGGATTGAAGACTCCCGCCTCGCGGGGCCGATGGAGAGTCGCCCCGAGTCTGAACCTTCCGGAGGACGGCTGGCAAGGGCCCAACCTGCGGCTGTTCTCGGGGATTTGCCGCACAGGAAGCAGCGCCTGCCCCCGCGGTCGGCGCAGCAATGCGACACGGGGGACGTCTTTCGACCGTCGGCTCCGGCGCAGGCGCTCCCCCTCATTGTCACTCGCTGGGATTGATGCTTTAGGACGGGCGAAGCGATCACTTGGTGGCCTCCAGAGGAGCTTGATGGCGTTCGCATCGGAGTATTTCCTCGAGGCCAAGACGATCCTGGACGCCCTGGACGTGCCGACGCTCGAGCGGATGGCGACCACCCTGGCCGACTTGCGAAGCCGTGGCGGGCGGCTGTTCATTCTCGGCGTCGGCGGCAGCGCGGCCAACGCCGGACACGCCGTCAACGATTTCCGCAAGATCGTCGGCATCGAGGCTTACGCGCCGACGGACAACGTTTCGGAATTGACCGCTCGTGCGAATGACGACGGCTGGCCCTCGATTTTCGCCGAATGGTTGAAGGTTTCGAAGCTATGCGCCGACGACGTGGTGTTCGTGCTTTCCGTTGGCGGCGGCAACCTCGAGAAGAACGTCAGTCCCAACCTCGTCGTGGCGCTGCAACTGGCCAAGGAAGTGGGCGCGAAGGTCATCGGGGTCGTGGGGCGCGATGGCGGCTACTGCGCCAGGGTGGGGGACGCCGTCTGCATCGTCCCGACGGTGAACGCCGAGACCGTGACCCCGCACACCGAAGCCTTCCAGGCGGTCGTCTGGCACATGCTGGTCTCGCACCCGAAGCTGAAGGCCGCACAGACCAAGTGGGAAAGCGTGCGGTGACCGCCGCGCCGGCTCTGCGGCCGGCCGCGTTCCTGGACCGCGACGGGGTGCTGAACCGGGCGATCATCCGGTCGGGAAAGCCGCACCCCCCGGCGAGTCTGGAGGAGCTCGAGATCGTGCCGGAGGCGGGCGAGGCTCTTCAGCGCCTGAAGGAGGCCGGCTTCGCGCTCGTCGTCGTGACCAACCAGCCCGACGTCGCCCGCGGGTTGACCCCGCTCGCGGTCGTCGAGGCAATAAATCAGCGCATCAGGAAGGCTTTGCCGGTCGATGCCGTGGAGATGTGTCTGCACGACGACCTCGACGGCTGCGACTGCCGCAAGCCGAAACCCGGCATGTTGACACGCGCGGCCGAGCGGCTTCGAATCGATCTAAGCCTCAGCTTCATGGTCGGCGACCGCTGGCGGGACATCGCCGCCGGGCGAGCGGCCGGGTGTCGGACCATTTTGGTCGGCGAAGGATACGGCGAGCGACTCGCCTCGCCTCCGGAGGCGACGGTCGCCACAATAACGGAGGCGGTGGAATGGATACTGGAGAGCTTGCGGAACGGCGCCACGTGAAGAAACCCGAAGATCTTACAGTGAAGCTTTTTGCCGACGGCGCCGACATCGCCGGCATGCGCGAGATGTATGCGCTGCCATACATCAAGGGCTTTACGACCAATCCCACCCTGATGCGCAAGGCGGGCGTCACCTCCTACGAAGGCTTCGCTCGCGAGGTCGTCGCGGCGATTCCGGATCGGCCCATCTCGTTCGAGGTGTTCGCTGACGACGAGATCGAAATGGAGCGACAGGCCCGCAAGATCGCGACCTGGGGCCGCAACGTCTACGTCAAGATTCCGATCACCAACACCCGGCGCCAGTCCATGACGCCGCTGGTGGAGCGGCTGTCGAAGGACGGAATAGCCCTCAACGTGACGGCGATCATGACGCTCGCCCAGGTCGAGGCGGTGGTCGACGCTGCGCGCGACGGGGCGCCGTGTTGCATTTCCATCTTTGCCGGGCGCATCGCCGATACCGGCATCGATCCCATCCCGATCATGCGGACGGCGGTTGGGCTTTTGGCGGCATCCGGAAACTTCGAGCTGATCTGGGCGAGCCCACGCGAGCTCCTCAACATCTATGAGGCCGACTCGATCGGGTGTCACATCATCACCGTCACGAACGACATCCTGAAGAAGCTTCCCCTCGTTGGCAAAGACCTCAACGAATACTCTTTGGAGACGGTAAGGATGTTCTTCGACGACGGCAGGGCGGCCGGCTTCACCCTTTAGCGGCGGGCTTGCGGGGACGGCCGCATTGCGAAGATGATCTGAGCCTACCGTCGAGATCGATGGATCCCTATAGCGAGGTTGAAGCCTGTGTCAGTCCGACAGTCCCCGTTCCTGGTGATGCTGCACGCGGCCAAATCGGCCGGGTCGTGGCTGCGGTCCGACTCCCAACGGATCGATTCGACGGGGCCGATTGAGTCCGAACGGAGAGATGATTTGCCCGACAGCGGCTCGCGGTTCGAGTATCTCAGCGTTCCGGCGATGTCCCTCCCGACCATTCCGGCGGAGCAGTTCGCTGAGGTCAAGCGCGGTTGGGACTACGTAAGACACGCCACCCTCGGTCTCGCCGTCCAACGGGTGCTCAGGGACGATGTCCCGGGCGCCATGGCGGAGGCCGGCGTCTGGCGAGGAGACTGTGCGCGCTTCCTCCACATGTTCGCGCCCGAGCGCGATCTCTATCTGTTCGACACTTTCGAAGGCTTCCCGGCCCCGACTGACGGGGAAGCAGACATGCGTTTCAAGGACACAGGCCTGGACGTGGTCCGCAGCGTTGTCGGCTGGTCCGAAAAGATCAAGATTCGAAAGGGCATATTTCCGGACACGGCCCAGGGGCTCAAAGATTGCCGCTTTTCGTTAGTGTCGCTGGATCTGGACACCTACGAAGGCATCTTGTGCGGCTGGGAATTCTTTTATCCGCGGCTTAGCCCCGGCGGCTATATTTTCGTCCACGATTATAACGCCATGGAATACGATCGCGGTCCGTTTCGAGCCACAACCGAGTTCTTGCGCGACAAGCCTGAAGGTATCGTCGAAATCCCGGATCAGTGGGGCTCGGCTCTCATCAGGAAGGCCAGAAGATAGCGTAGCCGAGCTTTCAGAGCTTCCTGGCCAAGGCGGCGTTCATCAAAGCCTCCGTCTCCGCAAGCCCCTGCGGAGACCCGATCTCATAGAAGCGCTGGCTCACTTCGAAACCGGCGAGACGACCCTGTCGCGAAAGCTCGCCGTAGACCTCGCCTAGGTCGAAAACCTCCTCAGGGCCGCGGACGGCCAGCAGCTCGGCGCGCAGGACGCCCAGTCCCCAGTCGATGTAGGCCATTTCAGGGCGACGTTCCTTCTTGTCGTAGAGTCTTATCCGTCCGCGCTCGAACCACACGTTCGAGGTGTCCCACCTTCCCTCATTGCGAAAGACGGTCATCAAAGCCGGGAGCCCGGACTCACGAAAGGCCTTCACGATCGGAGGGTAGGCGGCGTCCAGCCAGGAATCGCCGTAGAGGACGATGAATTCATCGCCCAGAAGCGGAAGGGCCCGACGCAGAGCGCCGCCGGTTCCGCGCAGCTTGGCGCCGTCTTCCGAGTAACGGACATCGAGTCCGAAAGCGGCGCCGTCACCCACGTAATCTCTGATCTGGCGGGCCTTGTACGAGACGCAGAGGACGATCTTCTCCATCCCTTCGCGTTTCAGGAGGCGAAGCTGATGGGCGATGAACGGTTCGCCCGCCACCTCGATCATCGCCTTTGGTATCGTATCGGTCAGAGGCCGCAGACGGGTGGCGAGGCCCCCGGCGAGAACCGCGACGGGCGGCATCGCAACCATTACTGCACGACCGTTCTGGCGCCCTCGAAATCGAAGCGGACACGCACTTCTGTAAGGCCGGATTCGAGCATGGCGTGACGAACGCGTTTCTTGTCCTCGGCATAAAACATCAGAAAGCCGCCGCCGCCGGCCCCGATCAGCTTGCCCCCGACGGCCCCGTTCCTCATCGCGAGCTCATACCAGCGGTCGACGTCGGGATTGGACATGCCATTGGAACGCTTCTTCTTATGCTCCCAGTGCTCGTGCATGAGGCCGCCGTAGGCGAAGAGATCCCCCCGCTCGAGGGCCCGCAAGCTGCGTTCGCCCAGTTCTTTCGTGTAATTGAGGTTATCGATGACTAGGCTGTCCTTGTTCTTTGACCTCTGATCCTGATCCTTGAGGATCGCCGACGCGGAGCGGGTCTGGCCGGTGAAGAACATCAGCAGGCCGTCTTCCAGGTTGGTGAGGGTCTCGTTGCTCAGCCCCGCTGGCGACACCTCGACGCTGTCATCCTTCTTGAAGCGAAAACAGGTCACGCCGCCGAACGCGGCGATGTATTGGTCCTGCTTGCCGACGGGCTCCGAAAGGCGATTGATTTCGATATCGCACGCCTGCTCGGCGAGGTGACGCGGGTCGACGGGACTTCGCCTCAGCGCGTGCAGGGCGCGCAGCAGCGCGGTCGTGAAGCTTCCGGAGGAGCCTAGGCCGGTGCCGGACGGGATGTCCGCCATCGAGGTGATCTCGAGGCCGTTCTCGATGCCGACGATCTTCAGCGCCTCGCGCACGATCGGATGCTCGATCGCGTCGACCCGGTCGACCACCTCCATCTTCGAATACTTCACAATCAAGCCCGGTTGGAACATGTTGTGGAGGGTGATGTAGACATAACGGTCGATGGCGGCCGCGATGACGAAGCCCTCATGCTCGCGGTAGTAGGACGGCAGATCCGTCCCTCCCCCTCCCAGGGTGATCCGCAACGGCGCCCTGGCGATGATCATTGGCCGCTCCCCCGGTACACCTGATCGATCACGCTCATGGTATGCGCCGCATCCTCAATGTCGCCGATCGCTCGACGTCCCTCGCCGATGGCGTCGATGAACTCAGCCGTCTCCAGCCGCCACGACACGTCGGGAAACGGCCATTCCCATTTCGTCGTCTCCGGAGGCCCCATTTGCGGCAGCATCTTGTAGAGGGCGAGGCTTTCGATTCCGTAGGACCCCCCAAGGCCGTTGATCTCGATCTTGCCGTCCCGCCCGTAGATCTCGAATGAAAACATGTTCTTCCACTCGGTCCAGCTTGCATGCAGCCAGGCCACCGCGCCTTGCGAGGTGGACAGGGTCAGGAAGGCGTTGTCCTCGGTGTCCGCAGCCCAGAAGTAGTTGCGGGTCTGGCCGAACACGGCGGTGAAGTCACCCAGGAACCAATGAGCAAGGTCGATGAGATGCGAGCCCTGATCGATCAGCTCGCCGCCGCCCGAAATGTCTCGCTTCAGCCGCCACTCCTGCTCGTAGCCGATCCGCCCGCCATGGCCGTAACGGCCACGTACGAACATCAGGGGGCCAAGCTCTCCCGCGTCGACCAGCGAGCGCGCCTTGAGTATCGACGGATGAAAGCGGTGGTTGTAGCCGACCTTCACGATCTTGCCGCCCCGGGCGGCCGCCGCGGCGATCGCCTCGACCTCGGAAAGGTTTCTGCCGGCGGGCTTTTCGACCAGGACATGCTTGCCCGCCTCGAGGGCGCCGACGGCGATGGCGCTGAGCGCGTCGTGCGCGGTCGCCACGATCACCGCATCCACCCCGTCGGCCGCGAGGGCCGCACGCCAGTCGTCCGTCGCCCGGCCGCCATAGCGGGCGGCCAGCACATCGGCGCGTCCGCGGTCGAGATCGGCCGCGACGACGAGCTGGTGGCGAAGTCCGGCGATCGCGTCAGCGCGTTTCGCCCCGATCAAGCCGCAGCCGATGATGGCGAACCTCATCGGCTCCAATCCCTGCCACGATCCGCAGGCGTAATCCTTCGCACCGTATAGATGTCGGAACCCAGAAGTTCATCGATGCGCTCGTGGAGACCGGGCCATGGATCCCAGACCGCGCTGATTAGTCGTCCGGTGATGTTGCGACCTTCGCCCAGGACAAGGTAGGAGACCAGATCTGCGGCCTTGCGCGCAGCGGCGTCGTCGTTGCTTTCCAATAGTCGCCTGGCCGCCGCCGATTCCGTCGACGCCGCCTCGCCTGCGGCGACCGTCTCGGCCGTCATGCCGGATGCGAACGCGCCGGGCGCCACCGCATTGACCCGCACTCCATCCGCAGCAAGCTCCGCCGCCAAGGTCTCGCTAAGGCGCACCAGGGCGGCCTTCGCCGAACCATAAGCGGCGAACATGGGGCGAGGGCTCACCGCGCCGCCTCCGGAGATGTTCACGATCCAGCCTGCTCCCTTCGCCGTCATCTGCGGCGCCAGCGCCTGAATCAGCGCCATGGGCGCCAGCAGGTCGAGGCGAATGGTTTGTTCGACGGCCCGCAAGTCGGCATCGACCGCCCGCCCGATCGGTCCCTGGATAGCGGCGTTGTTGATGAGGATATCCGCACCGCCCAGCCGCCGGGCCTCGTCGGCCACCAGACTTGCGGCGTTCTCAACCGAAATGTCGAGGCTGAGCGTCGCCGCGTCCGGCGTTTCGGCCGCCACGGCGGCCAGCGCGCGCGCATCTCGCGCGACGAGCAGCAAGCGGGCGCCGCCTCGCGAAAGCGCTCGTGCGATGGTTCGCCCCAATCCACGGCTTGCGCCGGTCACAACCGCCAAGGGCGTTCTGGCCACGGGCTAATCCTCGTCAGACGCGCTTTTCGAACACCCACTCGTTCGCGGCAAGCCAGTCAACCGTGCGTTCCACGCCCTCCCGGATCCCGAATTCGGGGACCCAGCCCATCTCCCGGATCCTCTTCGTCTCCAGAAATATGAACGGATTGTCTCCCACCCAACCGCGCGCTCCCCCCGTGAATTCGAACTCGGGTCGAACCCCCATCTTATCGGCGATCCATCGCGCCGACTCGGTGACCTTACAGTATTCGTCGGTCCCCAGGTTATATATCGACACCTTCGATGAACTATTCTCAAGGGCGAGGAGAATGGCTGAAACGCAATCCTTGACGTGAAGGTATGATTTCTTCTGATTGCCGTCACCGAGGATTCTGAGACTGGACGGGTCGTTCTTCAGACTCCGGTAGAAGTCGAAGACGTGGCCGTGCGTGTACCGCTCTCCGAGGATCGACACAAACCGGAAGATGAGCGCCCGCACGCCGAACCCTTCGGCGTAGGAGGTGATCATGCCCTCGCCGGCCACCTTCGAGGCGGCATAGAGCGAGGTCTGGACCGGAAAGGGCGCATCCTCGGGCGTCGGGATGATAGCGGCTTCGCCATATACCGAGCCCGTGGACGCAAAGCAGATCGTCCCCACCCGGTTGGCGCGCATCGCCTCCAGGACGTTGAACGTGGCGATAGTGTTCTGCTCGAGATCGCGGCGCGGATGCTCGAGGCCAAAGCGCACATCCGCGTTGGCCGAGAGGTGCAACACCACCTCGGACCCATGCATCGCCTCGGCGAGCCTTGCCGTGTCGAGCAGGTCGCCGGTCACCAGGGAGAAGCGTGGGCTTTTCTTGGCCTCGACCAAGAATTCCGGCGCCCCGGTGGAGAAGTTATCGTAGCCGATCACGCTCGCGCCGCGGGCCAGGAGCGCGTCGCAAAGGTTGCTGCCGATGAAGCCCGCCGCGCCCGTCACGAAGAAAGACATGGGCGCCTTCAAAGCCTAGGCGCCCGCAACATTCAAGGCGCCACGCTCGGCGACCGCCCCCGGCTAGCGCGCCGCGCTCGTATCGGCTTCCAGCCAGCCCCCCTCAGGTCCGAGCAGCGCCGGGCCCAACCTGGATTCCGCCGGCGTGGAGACGAGGCGCTCGTCCACAAACGAGCGCGTCTGTGCGGAGGAACAGCGGATTCGTTCAACACCCAGATAGCGCATGTCGGCGTTGAACCTGCTCATATCGCCCGGCATGCGGTACGCTCTGAGGTTGGGGAAGTCGCGGCTTCCAGCCACCACCAGCTGCGCGACGCCGCCGCGTACGTCGTAATCCAGGAAGATTCGATCCGGGGCGACAGCCGCGTCAGCCCTTGCTTCCGCAACCAGCCGCAACTCCTTGGCGCCGCCCAGTGCGCGCCTGACCCGGGCCAGATCGAGCCGGGACCGAACGGTTCGGACAGGATCCGCTTTCTCGAAGTACGCATCGTAGAGGGCGACGTCCGGGTGAAGCTTGTGAAACTTGGCGAGCATCTCTTTCACCAGGCGATTCTTGCGCTCCCCGAAGGACTGCCCATCCAGGTGCCTCACAAAGACGTCGCCCGCCACGAGATGGCGCCATCCGACCTTTCGGGCCCGGTAGCAAAAGTCCGATTCTTCGCCGTACCCGACGGGGAAATGCCTTTCATCAAATAGTCCGAAGGTTCTTAGGCAGTCTCTTCTGATGTACATACAAAATCCCACCGTCGTATGCACATCGACGTAGACTCCCTTGTTTCTGGCCGCGGCCATGGCGTCGAGCGTTTTATCGTCCAGTTCTAAGGCGACCCCGCTATTTCCGTCCCGATGGGGATAGGCGCTGATGTGGCTGGCGTTCGTCAACGGATTGACCGTGGCGATCTTTGGGCCGGAGTAGGCGGCGGCCCGCAGACGCTCCAGCCAACACCCGTACACGACCGTATCGCTGTTCAGGAGCAGGACATCCCGGTCGGGATGACAGCGCATCCCGCGATTTACGGTTCTCGTGAAGCCCCTGTTCTTATCGTTGATGTGGAGAGTTATCGCGCCGCTTTCGGCTTTCGAGCGAAGGTAGGAGACCACCTTCGCATTGGTGCTGCCGTCGTCGATGACAATCACTTCGGCCACGCGCCGGTCGATCGTCGCCAGCACCGATTCGATGCAGCCAGCGACGACATCGGGTTGATTGTAGACGGGCACGATTACATCGACGCGCTCGAGCGGCTCCATAAACTCCCCAAAATCGCAGGTCGGTTCAAACCGCCCAGGGCCCCGAAGGGCGCCCGGACGGAAGGTCCATTCTAATAGGGGGTCCGAAACGCGTAAACGCGCCGGCCCGCAGCCCACCGAACGCGGATCGGAGAATCGTTCTTGGTGACGTCGGCAGCGGTCCAAAGGGCGTGACCCGGGTTGCTTCCCCGAGTCCGACCCGCTAGGAGCTTCGGCCTTCAGCTTATGGGCGCGGACAGGCCAAGGCGCCGCGCCTTTGGTCAAGGAACTGAGATCAAGGGGCGGAACGGAAAGTCAACCTGCGCTGCAGGTCGTCATGGCTCTGGCCCTGGGGACGGCGGCAGGGCCCCGCCCGCCGGCCTTGGCGACGCTCCCAGCGTGAGCTGATATTTCAGCCCCCCGCCTGAAAGAGCCGCTCAGGCTCAATCGAGTCGGTCATTGCGAGAGCGTCAAAGCGGAGGAAGGATGGCCGAAGCGGACATCAAAGCTAAGAACGACGAATTCAAAGTCTACGCTGTGACGATGGTTCGCAACGAAGCTGACATCATATCTGCGTTCATCCGTCAGGCCGATTGCTTGTTCGACAAGCTTATAGTGGCGGACGTTCAATCCACCGACGGCACCGGAGAAATGTTGGCCGAAGCCGTAAGGGGGGGGTCGAGAATCGACGTCTATACCGTCGACAAGCAGGAGAAGTTCCAAAGCGCCATCATGAACCGCTTGGCCCGCATCGCCTTCCGCGAAGGAGCGGACTGGATTTTCTTGATTGACGGCGATGAATTTCTGAACGTGGAAAGTCGATCTGAACTGATCCAGCGACTCAAGACTTTCCCGGACACCATAATGCACTTGCGATGGTTGAACCTTATTCCATCTCAATATGGATCATTTTCCCATTTTGACATTTCACATCCGTTTTTTTGGACCGGTCGCGTTTCTTCTTACAGCAAGGTGGCAATTTCGAATTTGTTCGCCGCCAATAATCGCGATTTCTACATTCATGAGGGCAACCACCTGGTCTCTCCGACTTTCAGCGAGACGCCTATTTGCCCCGGCCTTCCTGATGGGCTTACGCTGCTGCACCTACCGATCAGATCTGTCGACCGGTTCAAGTATAAGATCTCGGTGGCCCACAGGACCTTGCTAACCAAGCACAACCGTCGCGAGAGCGAAGGAGTTCACGTCGATTCGATGAACGAGTGGCTGCAGTCGCGCGCCTCGCTGAGCGCCCCGGAACTCGACTCTCTGGCGGCCAACTACGGGGAGAAGGAGCCGTATGTGCGCGAAGGGGAGGAATGGCCGACCATAGAGGCGCCAGCCTACCTGCGGGCCGGCGAAGCCTCCGGGTCCGAAGCGGCGAGCATGAGCGAGACCCTGTCCAGGGATCAGGCGGTCGTATGGAACGACGACCGCTTCACATCCGGAAGTCTGGTGGGCGCGGTCGTCGAGGGGAAGAACATCAGGATCGTCCCGCAGGTGCTCACCGGCGCGGGTCGCATCATCCAGGCCCCGCTTGCAGCGCTGCCATTCGACGACCCCGATCGCCTGCCCAAGATCGACGCCGCCCTGGTGGCGGAGGCGGTGACCGCAGCCTTCACGAGGGTGAGGGTGCTGACCTTTTCCGCATGGTCTGGTTTGGTGCCGGCGCTGTTTTGCCTGTTCACCGTCCTGCGCCCAAGACGTTTCGTCGAGCTCGGCTCGCACCATGGGATGTCTTACTTCGCTGCCTGCCAGGCCGGCGACCACCTGGGAACGGAGTGCATCGCCGTCGACAACTGGCTCGGAGATCCGCACGCAAGTTTCTACAGCGACGATGTATTTTTGGGATTCACCAAATTACTTGGATCCAATTTTCCGGACCAGATGTATATCAGGTCAAATTTCCGGCAGGCGCTGTCCTGCTTCGAGGACAAATCGATAGATATTCTTCATATAGATGGATATCACACGTATTCTGCCGTTAAGGAAGATTTCGACACTTGGCTTCCTAAGCTCTCATGCGACGGCGTTATCCTGTTTCACGATATCAACGTGCATGAACGGGAATTCGGCGTCTGGCGATTTTGGCAAGAATTGAAAGAGCGATATCCGGCCTTCGAGCTCATGCATTCACACGGCCTCGGCGTCGTCTACGTGGGGGAAAAGCAGTCGGTAATCGCGGACGTGCTCTCCATGTTGAGCAGCGGCGCCGGATACGGAAAGATAGCTCAGACCTTCTTGGAGTCCGTTGGCGGGCTCAGCATTGAACACCGGACGCTTTTGCAGAACGGCGCCGACCCCGGTGGCGACGGCAAGAAGATCATCACTGGCGTGGTCGAGCAGGGTGCGCGCGCCGAGGCTGCTCGGGGCGATGCTGAGAGCAGACTGCTGGTTCAGGCGCTCTACGACGCGCGAAGAAAACCGCTGAAGACCTGGGTCCGGCACGTCAAGTGGACAGCCAATCGCAGTCTGATGAAACTCCCTCTGCCGGAGCGGATGCGCCGTCAGGCTCGGCGCCGGACCGAGAAATACGCGCCCGACTCGGCGATGTAGCAATCCCTCCGGCCACTCGGGTGGCTTCCCAGCCCCCCCCGTCGCTTCTGGCGCCTCGGCCGGAATCCGGTATAGGAGTCGACCGGAGTAACCTACCGAGCTCGCCTGGCAGCGATTCGCCGCTCGCCGACGCCGTTCGAAACGATCTGAGAAAGGCGGAACCTAGGCGTCCTGCGCCTCTTCCCGCGATAACCTGCGCCCTTGCCGACTTCCCCTTCCCTGATTTCGCGACTTTCTGGGCGTGATCTGTTGCGGAGGTTCCGCGCCGCCCGCGGCGCGACGCCAGCGTCGCTCCGGCGCATTCGCAATCGGGTCAAGGCTCGGTTCGGCTATCGGCTGTCCCGCGAGCAGCTCGCCCTGGGACTCGCGCTCTTCGAGCTGGCCGACAAGGCCGACGCACTGCGGCTGCTCCGCGAAGGCCTCTTGGATCCGCCTTCCTTCGAAGAGGAGTATTGGTTCTTCAGTCCGTCTCGGTACAGGTCCCAAGCTTCAAACGCGGGAATACCGGTTTCGTCTCAAATTCCGCCTCTCCTTCATTGGCTGATCTACGGAATAGAGGCGCGGTTGGTTCCATATCAGGCGTTCGATGAAACGTATTATCTGGCGAGGCATCCATCCGTTCGGCAGAGCGGCCAGTGGGCGTTCGCGCACTTCGTTGCAGTCAGCTCGGCCCGAACCGATGGGCTGAGGGCGCCCCGCAAGACGCCCATACCAGACGCCTACCGCCGCAACGCGACGCGCGACTCGGCCGAATTTTACCTTGCGAGAGAGCGTGACTATGAGGCATCTCGCGACCGCGTATTGAATATAATCGGAAGAGACGAATTTAAGACTATTGTTGAAGAATTTCAGGATTCGGACCCGAGCGTCGGAAATATCTTTGCGTCCGACGTAGATATGGCGCCATTTCACGACGATCTGCACCTGCATGAACACCAGGCCCGCCAGCGCCTCCCGCGAAAAAGCTACGACACCATCGTCTGCGTGCCCTGGATACGGATGGGCGGCGCCGACCTGGTCGCCAGCGTGCTCACGAAATCCCTGGCGCGCCTCAGGCCCGACGAGCGTCTGCTCTTCCTGCAGATCGACAGCCCCATCGTCGAATGGCCGGACATCGTCCCGAGCGGCGTCGATGTCGCCGACCTGTCGGACATCTTCATGTCGATCGGCGGACACGCGGCGGAGCGGCTTCTGCTGGCGATCTTCAGGGGGCTTGCGCCCCGGCGGATATTGAATGTGAACTCGCGCCTATGCTGGTCCGTGTTCGACCGCTTCGGAGAGCGGCTCGCGCGCGAGACCGGGCTCTATTCCTATCTGTTCTGCTGGGATCGCACGCCCGAGGGGACGCGCGCCGGTTACCCGTCGACCTACTTCCCCTCCACCGCTCCTTTCTTGGCTGGCGCGATCACGGACACCTTCTATCTGCGCGACGAGCTGACGCACATGTACCGGCCGCCGCCGGCGGTGCGCCGGCGCCTCGTCACGCTGCGCACGCCGGCGCGCATGGCGCCCAGGGCCATAACGGTCGCGGAGGAAGCCGCCGGCCGGCTGGGAGCGCGCCGAAGGCCGCGTGTGCTCTGGGCGGGGCGCCTGGATCGCCAGAAGCGCTTCGACCTGGTGGAGCAGATCGCCGCCCTGATGCCGGATGTCGACTTCGAGTGCTGGGGCGCGCCAGTGCTCGACGCGCCTGCCTCGACGGCGAACAGACCGGCCAACCTTGTCCTGCACAAGCCGTTCGCCAAGTACGAGGAATTGCCGCTCCTCGACTGCGACGGCTGGCTCTACACCTCGGCCTGGGACGGCATGCCGACCATCCTGGTGGAACTCGCCAACATGGGAACGCCGATCGTGGCTAGCGCGGTGGAGGGGGTTTGCGAGCTCATCGCCCACGACACCGGCTGGCCGGTGGCGGCCTGGGAGGCCGGCGCCTACGTGGCCGCGCTCAGAGACATGATCGCCTCGCCGCAAGAGCGGGTCAGGCGCGCGCGCAACCTGCAATTTCTCGCGACGAGGGAGTATTGCACCCACAAGTACGATAAGGACCTGGCCGCCCTCTTGGCGATGGAGGAGAGCGCCTGACCGACATAACCGCCATCCTCACGTGCCATCGCGAAGGCCTGCTCCTCGGCCCGACGCTGCACAGCTTCGGACAGGCGATTGGGCGGGCGACGGCGTCCGGTCTGTCGGTCGAGCCGATCGTGATCCTCGACCGGGGCGATGAGCTTACCGGGGCGGTCCTCAGAGAGAGCGCCCCGGACTACCAGCTCATCCGCAGCGACCACGGGGACCCGGGCCTGGCGCGCAACGAAGCCGTGAGGGCCGCTTCCGGGACGTTTGTCACCTTCCTGGACGGTGACGACCTGTGGAGCGGGAACTGGCTCGTCAACGGCTACGAATTCCTCAGAGGCTGCCGCCGCACCACCGTGGGACATTCCGAGTGCAGCATCTTCTTCGGTTCTGAACCTACCATCTGGCTTCACGCCGATTCGGAGGCCGAGGGTTTCGATCCCGCCTATCTGAGATTGGACAACTACTGGGATGCGATGGGATTCGGCGAGCGGCGGGTCTACCTGGAGTTTCCCTTCGAGGCCAACGACCTGGCGGCGGGCTACGGGCACGAGGACTGGCTTTGGAGCTGCGTCACCCTCGACGCCGGCGTCTCCCACCGGCCGGTTCCAGGGACCGTGCACGCGAAGCGTCGGAGGCCCGGTTCGCAGAGCGCCAAATGCGCCGACAGCGATGTGATCATCAGGCCGAATCCGCTGCTCAAATACGCCTGGCCGGGACCGCGCGGTGATCCGGCCCTCGCGGCGGACGCGGACGGCACACGGCAACATCAGGTTTCAAAGAATGCAGGTTGAGATCTGGGAAGATTACATATCCCTCAACTCACGAACCGATTATGCGTCCAAGAGCCTCGGGCCCGTGAGCCAGTATCTTCACCAGGCTGACGGCACGGTGGTCTGGGACACCGACCGCCTCGCCGTGCAGGTCGCGGTGGAACGGGACACGGCGCCGCTGCCGACAACGGAGGACCGGGAAGGCTATTACGGCGACAACCACTACAACTTCTGGGCTTCGGGCCTTCGGGACCTGTTTCAGATCACCGACTGGTGCGACGCCAACGGCGTGAACATCGACAGCTACCTCGACGTCGGCTGCGCCAGCGGCCGGTTGCTGCGCCATCTGCACTACCAGACCGGCATATCCAGCATCGTCGGGTGCGACATCAACCGGGCCCACGTCGACTGGGTGACGCGCCATTTGCCGCTGGCCATCAGCGTGTTTCAGAACACTTCGATCCCGACCCTGCCCCTGGCGGACGGGAGCGTCGACTTCCTTTCCGCCTTCTCGGTCATGACCCACATCGAGAGTTTCGACACCACCTGGCTGATGGAGTTCCGGCGTATCCTGCGCCCCGGGGGGATCGCCTGGCTGACCTTTCACAGCAGCCGCACCTGGGCCGAGATGACGCCGGGCTGGCCGATCTACGATGCGCTCGCCACCCATCCCGATTTTTCGAAGTTCCGGGGCAAGCCGCTTGCCTCCGACCGACTGATCTTCCGGTGGCGGAACCAGCGCTCCTACTCGTCCAACGTCTTCTACAGCGAATCCTACATCCGCCGGAACTGGGGCCGGATCCTGGAGTTCATCGAGGTCATTCCCTGCCAACCCAGCTTTCAGGACACCGCCATCTTCAGGAAGGCTGGGCCGTGACCTGGCGCTTCGCGCAACCCCCGTCCTAGGGATGACCTCGTGAGCTCGCGCGCAGGCCGGGTGTCGGTGGTCATCCCGCTCTATAACCACGGACGTTTCATCACGCGCGCGGTGCAGAGCGTGCTTGCGCAGGGCGCCATTCTTAGAGAGCTCATCGTCATCGACGACGGCTCGAGCGACGACTCGGCGTGGGTGATGCGCGAGCTTGCGCGGCGCGATCCGCGCATCTGTTTCGTCGCTCAGGAGAACGAGGGCGCCCATGCGGCTATCAACCGGGGCCTGAGCGCCGCGACCGGCGAATACGTCACCATCCTGAACTCCGATGACGCCTACGAACCTGGCCGTCTGGCCGAGCTTGCGCGAGTGCTCGACCTCGACGAAGGCAGCGCCCTCGCCTGCAGCTCGATCGCCTTCATGGACGACGCGGGAGAGGCGACCGAGAGTCTGTGGTTCGAGGGCGCGTTGGGAAACTACAAGGCGGTCCGCGACCTCGCCCTGGCGCTGGTCGAGGCCAATTTCGTGATGACGACCTCGAACATCTTCATGCGGCGGCGGCTGTTCGCAGAGGTGGGCGGCTTCGCGCCCCTGCGGTACGCTCACGACCTGGAGTTCCTGCTCCGGTGCGAGGCGCTGGGTCACCGCCTCGCCTTCCTGGATCGGAGGCTGCTCCGCTACCGTATCCACGCCAGCAACACGATCGGCGAGAATCCGAAGGCGGTGCGCGTCGAGCGGGCGATCTGCGCCGGCCTCTTCCTTCACCTGGGCTGGCGGCGCGGCGAACCGCCGACCTGGGAGCGCGCGCTTGCGCTGCAGCAGGCGCTCGGGCGCGACAGCCTCGGGCCAGCTACAACGCTCTGCCTTCTGAGGCTCGGGCAAACAAACGCCTCCAGCATCGAGGACAGCGGCATCCTCGACGACGAGCCCTTTCGCCGCCTTCTGACGGAGGCCACGTGATGCCTGTCCTCCAGCGCACAACGCAGCCCGTGCTGGGCGGCTTGGAGAACGATCCGATGACGGGCGCGGCCTGTAATGGAGACTGAAGACGGGCGCTGGGCCGGGCGCACCTGCCTGGTGCTGGGCGGCGGCGGCTTCATGGGCAGCTGGCTGGTCGACGCGCTCGTCCGCCGCGGCGCCGAGGTGCGCGCCTATGGGCGCATCAGCCAGTTCGCGCCGCGCCGGGAGGACGTAACCTGGTTGGTCAACGACTTCGCCGACCGCGTGGCCCTGGCGCGGGCGATCGAGGGCGCCGAGGTGGTGTTCCACCTGCTGGGCGCGGGGACGCCGGAAAGCTCGAACGCCGATCCCTACGCCAATCTGCTGGCAGGTCCAGGCGCGACCCTGCAGCTGCTAAATCTTTGCCGCAGCGAGGGGGTCCGGCGCTTCGTCTTCGCCTCGTCGGGGGGCACGGTCTACGGAATCCCCCAGTCCACGCCCATACCGGAAAGCGCCCCCACCCATCCGATCAGCGCCTACGGAGTGGCCAAGCTGACCATCGAAAAGTACCTCCACCTGCTGGGCCACCTGCACGGATTCGACTATGCCGTGATGCGGATCTCCAACCCTTTCGGTCCCCGCCAAAGCCCGTTCCGGCGCCAGGGCCTGATCGCGGCGATCCTCTACAAGCTGCTGCGAGGGGCGCCCGTGGAGATCTGGGGCGACGGAAGCGTGGTGCGCGACTTCCTCTACGTCGGCGATCTGGTCGAAGCTTTCGTCCGAGTGGCCGAGTACGGCGGCCCGGTCCGCGTCTTCAACATAGGCTCCGGCCAGGGGCTGTCGGTGAACGAGGTCGTGCACGGCGCCGCAGCGGCGATCGGCTGCGCGGACCCCCGGATCGTCTACAAGCCCGGGCGCCAGGTGGACGCCCCTGCCAACGTGCTCGACGTGAGCCTCGCCGCCCGGGAGCTCGGATGGCGCGTCGAGACGCCTTGGGCGGAGGGGGTGCGAACGACGGCCGACTGGATGCGCGGCTTGACCGGCCGCGCTTCGCCGAAGCGGGGCCGCGAGGGCGATCTTGCAAAGTGATCAGCTGATCTTGGCGTCGGCGGCGCCGTTGCCGAGATTGACAAGCTGCGGCGTTCCCCACTCGTTTGCACTGTCGATTCCACGCCGAGGCCGCCGATGGACAGGAACCTCATCTTCGATATCGGCCTTCACCGCGGGCTCGATGCGAACTTCTATCTCAGAAAGGGCTTTCGCGTCGTCGGCCTCGAGGCCGTCCAGGACTTGTGCGCGCAGGCCGCCAAGCTCAACAAGGAATTCTGCAAATCCGGGCGGCTGACGATCGTTCAAAAAGCCCTCTACGGCGCATCGAATGAAAGCGTCGAATTCTACATAAATCCAGAGAAGGACGATTGGGGAAGCCTCTTCCGCGGGGTCGCCGAGAAAGGTGTCGGCAGCAGCCGCCGGATATTCGTGGAAACGATCACTCTGAGTGATCTGATCGAGCAGCACGGAACGCCCTACTACCTGAAATGCGATATCGAAGGTGGCGATTCCATACTGTCGGAGCAGCTTTGCCTGCAGGTCGAGAAGCCGGAATTCGTTTCGCTCGAGGCGACGAACATAGATGATTTCGACCGGCTTCGCATGTGCGGCTACGACCGGTTCCAGCTCGTCAATCAATACGTCAACCCGTTCACCATGGCCCCTCGCCCGGCCAGGGAGGGTCGCTATGCCGAGGTCACTTTCAACCACCACATGAGCGGCCTGTTCGGAAAGGAGCTGCAGGCTTCGCTCTGGGTCGATTTCGCGGAGGTGACGCGGCAGTACCTCGATTGGCGCAGTCTTCGGGAGCGGAACGAGAATCTCGCCCCCGGATGGCTCGATGTGCACGCCTGTCGCCAGGAGAGTCTTTAGGGCTTCGCGGTTCCCGTTCGGGCGATCAGGCAGAGCGGCCGGCGATGCGGGCGATCAGGGACCGTCTGATCTTGATGGCGCGCAGACCGATCCCCAACGCCCTGCGGTCCATCGAATCGGACACGTCGCTCGGCCTGACGAGATCCGCATCGATGCCGAGCTCAAAGGCGCCTTCGGCGGTCATGTCCCGAGGTCCGATGCGGACGCTGACGTGCATCTGCGGTCGCCTGAGCGTCACCTGCCTCAGCAGGCGCTTTCCCGAGAAGAGCCTGATCCGCCGGTTCCCGCCCTTTGGAATCAGGGCGCAGAGCCGCAGGACAAGCCGAAGGCGCGCGGCTTGCCCATCCCTCAGGGTGAAGCCGAGCCAGGCGCGCGGCTCGCTGCTCCAGACGCCCCAGTCCTCGACCGGCTCCCAGCCGTCCGCCAGCGCCCTCTCGAGCCCCGCGCCGACCCGCAGCTCGACGCCCGGGCCCAAGACCGCCCGCGCGATCGGGCCCGCCTCGGCCGTTACCCGCGTCGCCTGCGCCAGCCTCGCGCCCACCAGGGCGGCGCGCGCGCAAAGGAGATCGCGTCGGCGCCGCGCCTCCTGGGGGCGGTCCTGCGCGGACGCCGCGGCGGCGGCTATCCAGCCGGCGGCTTCCAGCAGATTGTCGTAGGTCACAGCCGCCTGGCCTGCCGAGGCGCAAGCAGAGCCTGCCTGCGCCAGGATCGGCAAGCCCCCCTCAAGCGCCTGCGAGACCACCGGCGCATCCCGCTTGCCGGCCTCGCCCGAGACCCACAGCAGCTTGGCGCCTTCCCAATGGCGCGGCCCGATCCAGTCGCGCCAGATCAACCGGATGCGTGGGTCGCCCTCGGCCTCGGCCAGGTGCAGATGGTCGACCATCGAGGCCACGTCGGCCGACCAGTCGCGCCCGGCGCACAGAACGACGACCCCTTCGTCGGCGCGCGTCACGGCGCCGGCGTCGCTCAGCAGCGCCCAGAGCCGGTCGATCGTCCGCCCCTCGTCGAACTCGAGGCGCCGGAGGGCATTGCGCCGCCCGAAGCTGAGGGCCAGTTCCGGCTCGACGATGAGCCGGCGCATCGCGCCGGCGAGCGCCTCGTCGTCGTCGGGCGCGAACAGGAAACCGGTCTCGCCTTCGCGAACGAGCTCCGGATTGCCGCCGATCCGGCTGGCGATCTGCGCGGCGCCCGAGGCCAGGGCCTCCAACAGCGTGACCGACTGGTTCTCCGGCCAGGACGAAGCCACCACCACCACATGGGCGCCGGCGATCAGGGCGAGCGCATCCTCGTGGGCCAGTCGACCGGCGAACCGCACCGCGCCGCCGAACCGGTCGTCCGCGACAGCCGCGCGCACCTTCGCCTCCAGGTGGCCATGCCCGGCGATGGTCAGCGTCCAACGGCCCGCCAGCTCAGGATCCCGCGCCAGCCGCTCGGCGGCCCTGAGGAGGACGGGGACGCCCTTGTGCTCACCCAGGTAGCCGACCGCGGCGAACTCGACTTTGGCCCCAGCGTGCCTGGCCGGCGCCGGGATGGAATCGCAGGGCGCGCCGTTGGACAGGACGACGGGTCTCGGGAACCCGGCCATGGCGTAGGTCTGCGCCAGGTACTCGCTCGGGCTGATCAGCAGGTCCGCCTGCGTCAGGCGCCAGGCGACGTAGTCGCGCCGCAGGCGCATGGGGAGCGCGCCGCCTTCGGGCGCGACGATCGAGGGCAGGCAGGCGGCGCATTCGTCGAAGGCCTCGCAGAGGCTGCCGTCATTGCGAAGCCGGGTGTTCTTGAAGCAGAACCCCCAATGATCGTGCAGCGTCACCACTGTCCTGACGCCGCACTGCTTGGCCGTGGGGATGAGGTTCACGCCCAGGCCGGTGAGGTTATGGAAGTGGGCGACGTCGGGGCGCCACTCCGACACCAGCGCCCGCAGCCTTTCGGCCGCCGCCGGCGAATGGAAGTTCGCGTCCGGCTCCATCGAGCGGATCGACAGCCGGTGGACCGCCAGGCCGTCCACGGTTTCCCGGACCCAGGCGCCCCGCGGGAAATCCGGCCGGGGCAGCCCCCCAGCCATGACCGCCACCTCCGCCCCCCGCGCCCTCAGCGCCAGCGCCTGGCGGTGCGCGATGATCTCGGCGCCCCCGACAACCTCGGGCGGGAACATGTTGGAGATGATGAGGACTCTCAGCCTCGGCGGCTCCTCAGGGACTCGTCACTTATACGTCCTCATTAGTGGCGTTGGGCAGCGTGCGCGAGGTCGCGATCACACACGCCGTACCGTCGCTTCCAAGGCGCCGCAATCGGAGCCTGGTTTGATGACGGGCGTGGCATTGCATGCTCAATGCGGAAGTGGACTACGCTCGTCCGATTCTCGAATGGGGGCGCTACCCTTCAAACTTCCACATATCCAACGACGTCGATTGCGCGCCGAGCTTCGCCGCGTCTTGGATCGTCCGAGCGCACTGTCGCTGCTGTATAAAAATCCGGGAGCCATCCAGACCGGCAGGGCAATAGCAGGACGCCGGCCGGATGCAACTCGGGCAGATCGACGGCCGGCTCGGGCGTGCAGTCGCTGGCGCGGCGCATCGGTAAACGGTTCAAGGAGATTATCGCCGCCTTTGACGAGTGCATCGGCGAGTTGGGGGCCGAAAATCGTTGCGGCTTCGAAATTGGCCCATCAAGAGTCCGTGTCGCTGGCGGATATTTGGGCGCAGTCGTGGCATGATCGCGCTGAACCAAGGAGAGAAGCCCGATTGAGTAGTCCGATATCCGGCGGCTTTTTGTGCGACTGCCGTGCCGTCCTAGCCTCGGGAGCTTCCGAGGAGCTCGAACGAATCGGCGTCATGCTGCAGTCGGCCGATAAAATTCTGATTTTCGGCGCGGGCCAGAATGGAAGGATGGTGGCGCGGATTCTCGGTCTCCGAGGGCTGCGCCCCGCCGGGTTCCTGGATGATACACCCGAGAAGTCTGGAGCGATGGTCAGTGGGCTTCCGGTCCGTCCCGTAGCTCCGGCCGATGGGGCTCGAAGCGTCGTTATTTGCTCGATTTACTCACCGGCCGTCAGTTACCGGACGCTCAATGAACGGATCACGGCACTCGGTTACCGCTCAATTTCGTTGTTCGAGTTCCTGCGAGCCTTCGCTAAGGAAGAGTTGCCTTTCTATTGGCTGGGTCCGACCTCCGACCTACTCGAATCGGCTAGCGAGATCGAGTGGCTGGCAAGTCGTCTGCGGGACGACCGTTCAAAGCAGGAGTTGCTCGGCCACCTGAAGTTCCGGCTTCGCCTGGATTTCGCGGCACTTCCGGACCCGGCGCCCCTGGGGTGCGACTTCAATCCGGGGTGGTTCGAATTCGGCCTCATCGATGGGGGCGCCTACACAGGCGACACCATAACACACCTCACCAATCGGTTCAGCGCAGGTCTTCTTTTCGGTTTGGGGGTTGAGCCGGACCCCGCCAACTATGCGGGGCTGTTGCGCACGATTGCGGCTTGCGAAGAACCACTTCGCTCGAAGCTCAGCGGCGCGAATGCCGCGTTGGCCGACAAGCCGGGTACGATGCGTTTCAAAGGGGGTGCGCGCCAAGCTTCACGACTCGCCGCTGACGGCGCCGACGAAGTTGTCACGGTCACGGTCGATCAACTGGCCGAAGAACGCGGCTCCCCTAAAGTTATCTGCAAGCTTGACGTCGAGGGGGCTGAAAGCGCTGCCATCGACGGCGCACAACGGCTGATTCGCGCCGGTCATGTAGCGCTAGCGATCTCGGTCTATCACCGCCCCGACGATCTGTGGCGGATACCGCAGCAGATTCACGCCATGAATCCCAGCTACAGCTTCACGTTGCGAAGCCACGGGCACGACGGTTCCGACCTGATGATCTATGCGCTCCCGCGGTGACCGCCCGTCAGCGTGTCGATGGCAGCGCAGAATGGGCCTCAAAGCATTTGCTCGAAGCAAAGATCCAGGTCTTTAGTGTCAATGTGAAAGTCGTAGTTCGTCCAGATCCAGCGAAAGAACGTTCTCGGGTATCCGCGCCCGAAGCAGCCACAGGAGCGCTGTCCGATGCATGCGGCGAGACTTGTGAATGTTTCGCCGCAGGAGTCGGTCGATCCAAGCTGGATCAGGCGGGCATCGGCTGGGGCGAATAGGAGGTTCGTCAAGGCCGCGCCCGCCGGTCCGGCGATCACTTCGGCGTCTGCGAAGAGGTCGATCTGCTCGTCGATGCTCAGCGCGCTGGGATCTACGAACACGAAGCCGGCGCGCCGAAAATGGTGTGTGACCTCGTCAGCATTGATCATCGACCTTCCCGGCACACTCTTGCGGGTCAGGAACAATCTCTTGCCGGGTTTCGCGGTGATTGGGCCACCGCTCGGGAGCAGGCGGTCGCGCAAGAAATGGACCGCGTGAGGGTGGCAAACGCCCCTCGATGAGAGCCGCGAGGGAAGCGCAATGTCCCGACACGCCAGTGGATGGGTAAAATTGTCGAAAACGAGCTGCTCACGCTCGATCCCTAGCCGTGACAAGAGGTCGAGCTGCCAAGGCTTTGTCGACTCGTCGAGAAGCAAGCGGCGGTCCTTCAGAGCCCCTGCGCCTTCCAGCACGAGCAAGCGGGGAAGATCTTCCAAAAGCCAATGGAAGTAATTTGCGTTGTTGCCGATAAAGACCGTCTTCTGGAGTTCGCTGATGAGTGGTTCAGGCATGCAGACAAGAGCATTCTCACCGTTTACCGTCCGCACGAAAGGCGTAAAGACTTCAACGTGGACGCGATCCATGTGAAACGTGTCGAGAAGCAGGTATTTGCCTTCCGCGATAGCCGTACCGTAAAGTGGTAGCAGGATAGCGTTGTCGCAAAGGGTGACATTTGCGGGTGGAAATGAGAGTTCGGTTGCATAGCTCTTGAAAACGCCGCCAACGGCAAATCCCGTTTCCAACCTGAGCTCAGTCGGCCCGATCACACGGTCGATCCTTGGCGGGCTGGTAGCGCCGATCTCCTCGCTGGTTCCACACTTCAAAGCGCTGACACGCCACTCGGATCCCCTTTCGTCGCGCCATCCCTTCAACTGTTTGTTGCCGAGCGATACCGCGGCTTCCGCGTCGTGCGGGAACAGCAACTTCATCTTGAGGTGTCCCAGGTCAGACTCGGCGTCCTGGCGACGAACCCGCTCGAGAACGTCCAGTTGCGCCACGGCTTCGTCCTTCCTGCCTTCCAGAGCGAACAGCATTGCTAGTAGCCATGGCGCGCGGTCGTCATCGGGCGCTAGAGCGCATGCGCGCTTCAGGAGGGCCTCCGCTTCTTGCGGGTCGTCATCCCGCCAATCGCCTTGCGGCCTCTCCCCGAATCTCCATGGATCGTTGACTAGGTGCCGGGAGGAGTAGGCGGCAAATTCCAGGGCCCACCGACGCCTTGCGAGCAGGAGATCGGCAAGCGCGCACAGCGCGTCGTAGGCGAGAGCGTCGTCATGGGTCGCGCGTTCGTATATGCGCCTAGACTGTTGGTGGAAGCCAGACTGCTTCATGAAATCGGCGGCAAACAATCTTACGGATATCCTACCCGGGTAGTACTTCCGCGGATGTCTCTCGTGAAAATTAAGATATTCTCGCTTTGATAATCTAACAGATTTCCCGACACCCAGCCTATAGCGCCTGCAGGTTAGGAGGATGAACTGTACCCGATCCATTGATGGCGGCAAGAAGATGGCCACCCACAATGTTGTCAAAAGAGCGATCAAGAAATGAAAAGGTCGGTATAGCGCTTCAATCACCCTGCCGCGCGCCGAAGACGCGCTCAGCCCCGCCTCAGGCATGGCAACCCTCTGCGCACAGACACTTGGACCTATGCATCATGCGACGGCCATTCGCCACAGCTTGCGGTGCACTAGGGGCTCTCCTGCGAACGCCTGCGCCGAGCCTGCTTGAGCCGTGTCAGGCTGCGGGTCTGTCGCTCGATGAAAGTGAAGATCGGCCACGCGAAGGTCTCACGGAGAGCGATGCGCTCTTCGATGAGGTATTGGCGGTCTACTGCAAGCGCTTCCGCCCTTGCATAGTTGTCTGTCGCGCTGCGCTCCGCAATGCAGGCTCTCTGCTCGTGGTGGGCGGCCCTATCCTGCCACACCTGTCGATCTCGGTGCAGGCCCTCGAGTTCGATGTCGACCGCCACCTTTCGGTCGAGCCAACTCTGCAGCGCATTGGGTTGGTATGATGGTGCCGGCGGCGGCGTTACCGTATCGCCCGCAAGCGTTCCCAGCACGGCCGTGCGAAGCGCCTCAGGCGTGTGGTGAACTTCATAGTGCCTGCGGGATCTTCTCGCGTGGTCCTTCAGCACCATCGGCGTGAGCGCGCGCAGGCACTCTTCCAACTCAGGCGGCGTTCGCCA